>Ga0310811_10004623_pt1 | contig 17331 bp, 15 predicted proteins | sample YCmetagenome_FD_207642 | JGI IMG/M metagenome (GOLD analysis project Ga0310811, IMG submission 207642) | Soil microbial communities from experimental microcosm in Duke University, North Carolina, United States - YC | ecosystem: Engineered > Artificial ecosystem > Soil microcosm > Unclassified ...
TTCTATTTATGGGCATTATTTTTCAGGAGAAGGCTTCCAAAAACGACGTATTAAAGCAGACAAGTCTCGCAATAGCCAATATGGATTCCGCAATCATATTTTATGATAAGGCCTATAAGACTATTACAGAAAAGGAGATTAAAAGAAACGATGAATATTATCAGGCTTACAATCGGCGAGATCTGCGCACAGGTGAGTTTGGGGTAAAATTATCGGATGTGCAATTCGATCTGGAAAAAAAGAAGGAGGGACTGCGTGAGCGAATTGATAAAGTTAAAATGGTAAAATACTATTTTGTGTTTGCTGATAGTCTTTCTAAAAGTTCGACCAAACTGTATAAAACTATTCAGGATGGTTACGCAGACGAGAAGCAATTCTATTTGAGATCAGACGAAAATCTGATTGCTAAACTAAAAGCATTGTCAATTCGATTTGACTCCTGCACAAAGATGTTTGATAATTATAAGAATAGTGCATCCCTTCTGGGCAAGATTGGATATAACCAGGCACTTACTCTTAATGACATCAAGAATTTTAAAAAGGATGGTTCAAGCGTTGCTGACTTTTATTCGGATGACATTCAGTCGTGGGATTATAAACGATTTGCCACAGATGCCTTAGGTGTTATTGAGAAGGAAGTTCTTCCTATGCGTGACAATCTGGTTAACTATGACATTGAGATTAACAAGCTTCGTGAGAAAATGAGTCACGATTCAGTTTCTGTTAAAAGTGACTTAACCAAACTCATTGAACAGCTTTTGTTAAGTCAGCTTAAGAAGTTTGATCCGTCGCCACTTCCTATGCATATCTTCGGAGTTAAGATTGCTGATCTGGAATACAGGTCTTCACTAATTGAACATAAGAGTTTCAGAGATTCAGCCGATATTAAATTGCACCTCGGTCTTATCAAATCCGAGATGACGAGTCTTCAAAAACTGGATAGCATTTCAGAGCATTTGATAGCACTGGATATGGATGAAGAAATTCTTAACTATAATCACTTTATAACAAATACATTTAGTAACAGCATTATATTGAAAAGCTATATCAAAGCACTTAATGAATATGCTGAACGTGAAAAGCTATTGAAGACAAAAGAATTGAAAGGTTATCAGGAATCTTTAAACTGGTTAATCAATGGATTGGATTCAATACCTCTTGCTACTACAAACAAACCTTCAAAGTTTAAACCATTAATAACGATAGAGGATAAGTATACCTCTGGTCTCTCATACACAGATTCGTTAAGTGCTTTAGGATATTTTTACAACATACCGTTATCTCATAAACCTCAGATCAAGGTTAGTTATCCTGTTGATAAAAATAATTTTAAGCTAAGACGGTTACCTTATATCAAGGCCTTATCTTTTTCTGATGCGGCAGGACAAATATTCTTCGTGGCAACTTACTCTGAACGTGCAGAGAAGGAAAAGTATCCAGTATCAATTGCTAAGATTTATAAATCGGATGGTTTAGCATGGAGCACTAATTATTCATTTGGATTTATTCCAAGGAATATCACATTCAAATCTGAAACAGGTGAACTTACTGTTGCTGGTGATGCAGCACAAGTTGTGATTGATAAGAATGGAAAGATGCTTAAGTAAAAGAAGCTATTGAAAAGATTAGGAGAAAGCTTAATCGTTATTGCCAACAAGCTTCTTCCAGTCCTGATAACGCATGTCAATACGCGTTCTCAGGCGTTCGTAATTTTCCCAACTGTCGGTAACGTGATATATAGATGGTAACATCTTTACCAGAATCTCATCGTAATCTCCTCTGTAAAGACCACCGCCATAGTAGTAGTATGTAAACATATTGCCAGAGCGGCTGAATAATTCGAAGCCAAGATATCCATCCCAGATTTCACTTAGAATGGTACAAGAAATCTCTCTTCTCTTAAATCTGAAAATCTGATTGGAAGCTTCGTCTTCAAAGTATTCTGAATACAAACCTGTATCAATAATCCATCCCAAGTACATGCCAATGTGTACATAAGCTTGTTCGATAGGAAGTGAGTCTGGGAAGTTGCCAAGAAAGTGGCTCTTCGCATTGTCATAGATGGTTTTTTGAATCTCCGCTTTTCTTTCCATATAACAATTATAACTTTGATTAACCACTTTAACAAACAAAACCTACATTTTATAGTAAGATAGAACGTTTGTTTAGTGGAAGAATAAGTACCCTACAAATATGGCTGCGATAACTCCAGCGGCATCCGCAATAAGACCTGCAGAAAGTGCATAACGGGTTTTTCTAACACTTACAGATCCGAAGTATACAGCCAAAATATAGAATGTGGTTTCAGCACAACCTCTGAAAATACTACTGAGGTTAGCAGCGAATGAATCGGGTCCAAATGTTTTAGAAACTTCAATCATCATAGCGCGCGCACCTTGGCCAGTAAGTGGTTTAAGAAATGCAACGGGTAAGGCATCAACAAAATCTGAATTAAAGCCCAGGTAATCTGTTGTTAGTTTTATTCCATCGGTTATTAATGTCAACGCACCTGATGCTCGGAATACACCTATACCCACGAGGATGGCGATAAGAAATGGAATGATCTTTATGGATGTTTCGAAACCTTCTTTTGCACCTTCAACAAATGTCTCAAACAGTGGAATTTTTCTAAACAATCCAAGCAAAAGAAATGATACGATAATCGTTATAATTATGATACTTGTTATTAGTGTAGACTGCCGTTGGAGTTCTTCGTTTGTTAGTGTCGCAAAGTACATAACGGCCGCGCCAATGATTGCTATTAAACCTGCTATGTAACCAAGCAGAACCGGATCTAATAGTTTGATCTTTTGCTTGAAACTTAAATAGATGAGTCCCACAATAGTTGAGCAAAATGTAGCAATGAGCGTTGGTATAAAAATGCTGGTAGGGTTTAAAGAACCTACTGTGGCACGGTCGGCAATGATGGCTAGAGGGATTACCGTTAGTCCACTGGTATTTAACACAAGAAACATTATTTGGGCATTAGACGCTGTTTCTTTATTTGGGTTAAGTTCCTGAAGCTCTTTCATGGCCTTCAATCCGAGTGGTGTTGCGGCGTTATCAAGCCCAAGAATATTGGCGCTAAAGTTCATGATTATTGATCCTGTTGCAGGATGATCTCTTGGAACTTCCGGAAATAATCTGCTAAAGAATGGGCCGACTATTTTTGATAATATTTTAACGATGCCACCGCGTTCGCCAATCTTCATAAGCCCAAGCCATAGCGACATCACACCTGTCAATGATATAGAGATTTCAAAACCAGTCCGGGCCATATCAAAAGTGGATTGAAGCAAGGCCGGGAATACAGAACTATCCTGAAAGAAAATCAGCTTAAAGAGAGCAACTACAAATGCAATTAAAAAAAAGGAAACCCAGATATAATTCAGAGCCATTAATTTGGTATTAATTATTCAGTAAAGATTTAAGAAAGAAAATCAATCTTTAAAGATTTTCCTATTAACTATTGAAGAGATTAAGAATATGGCATGCCGCCATGCCTGCAGTTTCAGTTCGAAGCCTGCTTTTGCCAAGGCTTACTTTTTTAAAGTTGTACTGCAATGCAAGCGTCAATTCAGTTTCTGAAAAATCTCCTTCAGGCCCAATGAGTACCAAATATGAAGCGTCATGCGTTATCATATTTTTCAAATGATCGGGATTGGTTTGATCAACGTAGGCAATGAATTTTTCGTGTTCTGTACTTTGCCTGATGACATCGTTAAGTTTGATGATGCCATTTATCTGAGGTAACGTAGCCTTTAAGGATTGCTTCATGGCACTAACAGCAACGCGCTCAAGTCTTTCCGTTTTAAGATGAACTCGTTCTGATTTCTGACAGGCAATGAGAGTTATTTTATCAACACCAATCTCAACGGCCTTCTCTACAAACCACTCAATCCGATCTGTATTTTTTGTTGGAGAAATTGCAATGTGAATGGAGTAGTTGTTTTTTGCTTCTGCAGTTTGTGAAGTTATAGTAAACTGACATTTTGCTGGGTCTGCCTTTGTAATGGAGGCGTCATAGAAGATGCCCTTACCATCAATTAACCTGATTACATCGCCAACGTTTTTGCGCAGAACTCTTACAGCATGTTTGGATTCATCAGCGTCGAGATGAAATACGCCTTCGGGTAATAGAGGTTGATAGAAGAGATTCAATCTTTAGCTGTATTGTTGCTTCAGGTTCGCTACCAGATTTACATAATCCTGCATAGCAGCTTCTTTGGATTTTCCTTTTAGCTCTTCCCATGCGCTATATTTGGCGATAGCCTTGAAATCAAAACCGCCTGGTTTTTCATCAGAGACATCTCCTTCGGTAGATTGCTTGAACAGAGCGTAGAGTTGTAATAACTCTTCATTGTTTGGTCTTTTTGGTAATTCTTTTGACTGTGCAACTGCGGTATCAAATTGTTCTTTAAGATCCATGCAATGAAGAGTTAATTTTAATAAATGTTATCGGCTTTTAATGTCAACGTAAGGTCTGAGTTTTTCGCCGGTATAGATCTGACGAGGTCTGCCTATTGGTTCTTTATTCTCGCGAAGTTCTTTCCACTGAGCGATCCAACCTGGAAGACGTCCCATGGCAAACATTACTGTGAAGAGTTCAACAGGAATGCCGAGTGCTCTATATATAATGCCTGAATAGAAATCTACGTTGGGGTAAAGTTTACGTTCAACGAAATATGAATCTTTAAGTGCAGCTTCTTCAAGCTTCTTGGCGATCTCCAGAATAGGATCGTTCACACCCAGTTTATTCAACACATCGTCTGCAGCTTTTTTAATGATCTTGGCACGTGGGTCAAAGTTTTTGTAAACGCGATGACCGAATCCCATCAAACGGAACCCACTGTTCTTATCCTTAGCCTTGCTCATCCACTTGTCAGTGTCGCCACCGTCTTTCATGATGTTTTCCAGCATAACGATAACCTCCTGGTTAGCACCGCCGTGTAGTGGTCCCCACAGGGCGTTGATACCAGCTGAGATAGAAGAATATATACTAGCCTTTGATGATCCTACAATACGTACCGTTGATGTTGAACAGTTCTGTTCGTGATCAGCATGAAGAATTAAAAGTTTATCCAGTGCATCAGCTACTACCGGATCGATTTCATAATCCTCAGCCGGAAGGGCGAACATCATTTTCAGGAAGCGAGAACAGTAGTCTAATTTATTATCAGGGTAGTTCACCGGATGCCCAACAGCATTTTTGTAAGCCCATGCAGCGAAGGTTGGCATTTTGGCCAGCGACCTTACGATACTTAGATAGACGCCTTCTGCTGATCTGTTAGGATCTAGTGATTCAGGATAGAATGCTGTCTGCGAACAGAACAGTGAAGCCAGGACACCCATTGGATGAGCTGTTGACGGAAATCCATCCAATATTTTTTTAACATCCTCATGAACAAGGGTGTGTGTTTTTATATCGTGTGTGAATTTGTTGAGCTGGGTCTGATTAGGAAGATCTCCGAAGATCAACAAATGAGCAACTTCCAGAAAGGTAGACTTTGCGGCCAGATCTTCGATGGAATATCCTCGATACCGGAGTATTCCGTTATCACCGTCAAGGTAAGTTATAGCACTGGTAGTTGCACCAGTATTCTTGTAACCCAGGTCTAAGGTAATAGCCCCACTTTGATCACGCAGCGAACTTATATCGATCGCTACTTCATTTTCTGAACCAACAACAATTGGAAGGGTGTACGACTTACCGTCGATGATTAATTCCGCAGTTTTAGACATGTTTAATTGTATTTTTTACAGCGTTTTAAAGATAAGGGATAGAATCATCCCGAAACAAAATATGTGATTAAAAAATCTTTGAATTTTGCATTCGGTATAATTCCGAAAAAAACTTCGGCTCTACGCGATAAGTTCCTTTAGCCGTTAATTGTTTCCAAGAATTAAAGGCATACCATCTTTACCAGACCCGATAACAATGACTTTTGAATTGGGAGATTTTGAAAGCTCTAATGTGGCTTCAATTCCTCTCATTTTTAAGAGCTTGTCAGTTAAGCTGTTATTGATGATGTTGTTGGCTCGTGACTCACCTTCAGCGGCAATTCGTTTACGCTCGGCTTCACTTTTCTCCTTATCGAGTCTGAACTGGTAGGCAAGAGCTTCCTGTTCTTGTTGGAGTTTGCTTTCAATGGCAATCCTGATCTGGTCAGGCAAAACAATAGAGCGAATCAAAAGCGCCACCATATTTACATTGTTGGCTAACAGTATCTTTTCAGACTCTGCCTTGATGGTAGCCTCAACCTCGGCGCGTTTAGTGGAATAGATTTCTTCAGCTGTGAATCGTCCCATAACCTGTCTCACTGTTGATCTTACCTCGGGAACTACCAGTACGTTAACAAAGTCCGTGTTAAACTTCTCGTAGATGTAACCAATCTTCTCAGGCATGGGATTGAACCTTACCGTAACATCAACATGAATGGAAAGACCGCTCTTATCAAGTACATCCATGTTCTCGTCTTTGGAAGTTTCCTGAACGTTGTAAATGTAGATGTCATTCCATGGAGCTTTTGCGTGAAAGCCTGGTTGAATGATGTTGTCTTTATCCAGACCGTCATTGGCAAATTTTCTGAAGATTACAGCACGCTGTGTTGCGTTGATCGTAAAGAAGATACTTGAGGAGACGCCAAACAATACAAACAAGGCAATGACAGCAACGACAATTATAGGTACAATTCTTCTATTCATAATGTTGGTTTGGGGTTGGTTTAGTCGGTTGATTCGGAGTCAGGCTTCGGAGGCCTTGGAAGGCCCATAAGTTTACCTATGATCAAAACTACAAATAAATTGCTCCATAAAGCTTCGAGCACACTAATGTTTCTGATTATTCTTGCAGCATTAGGATGCCCGGGATCCATTCCACCGAGGATACTTAAACTATAGGTAATGCATTCAGAATAATTTGCAAACCCCAGCTCCATAGTTTCACCGAGGCTGTCGGGTTTGATAATGCATAGAAGGTGATAGAGGCTTCCGAAGGAAAGACCGATCATAAGGAACACACACGCTGAACCCCAGAGCTTGTCTGATGTGAGGTATTGCCCTGAGAATATATCGCGTATAGCAAATCCTATTATTGTAATCTCAATAGGGAAGTAAGGTCCGTGAAGCGCCATGTAAAATAGCTGACGGTCTTTAATGTCAATGATTTTATAGAATGGAAACTCACCCAAGACACCAATGATCACAATGCCAATGAGTATGATGAGAAACGTATTAAGCAAGAGCTGGTTTGAAGTAAAGTTTCGTAGTAAATCCCAGAGGAGAAATGAGTACAGCGTGCCAAAGAATAGAAAGATTGTAAGTACAAATTTACCGGGTAACGTTGATGCCCCGTTTATGATAAATTCCGATAATGTAAGACCAAGGGTAATGATGATGATTTGATTGATAACTACGTTTTGATAATCTCGTTGCTTTTCACGTTGCCGCTCGGTCAGCGTAAGATTGATCAGCTTCTTGAACATAAGGTGGATTTGAATTATAATTTACCAACTTGGCTGATATTTAAAAATATGATTGTACTTAATGTTTAAATCATATAGATTGAGGCATAGACAAGCAAGCAGATTGAGAAAGCAGATTGTATACTTTATTATTTTTTTTGCAGGATGCATTAGTAATATCGAGGCGCAAAGTCTTTACCAGATAGATAGTTTAAAAGGTCTGTTGAAGAAGAGCTTATCGGCTCAAAAAAGGATTGATGTTTTAAATGAATTATCGTTTGCCTTATATGACAATAGTGATAGCATTGCTTTTTACTATGCAAATCTTTCACTTAAAGAAGCAGAGAAAGCTGGCTATCAGACAGGAGCGAGGTACGCCTGTACATTAATTGGTATCGGCTATGCGGGCCTGGGACAATTAGATGAAGCGCTGTCGTATTGCAAGAAATCCCAACACATAAATGCAAATCTTTCGCGTGATCTGGTAGGATATAACCTGACCGTTATGGGTAATGTTTATAGTAGTATGGGCAGCTATGATTCCGCCCAGTATTATTACAAACTTGCCATCGAGACAATTGGTAAAACAGGAAGCGCTTATTATCTAAGCTCTGCATATCAGAATCTTGCAGGCGTCATGATTATCCAATGGCGAAATACTGAAGCGTTAAGATATCTTGATAAAGCTGACAGTCTTTCTTTACGAGACAAGAAAGATAATTTTGTTCACCTTTCTATCCTGGCTCTATATGGAGAGGTCTATGAAAATCTACTGGATTTCGCTAAGGCTGAAGCTTATTTTAAACAAATGTATACGGAGGCTAAGCAAGGTGTTGATACCTATCACCTGGTTCAATCTCATTTGAATTTTGCCGAACTCTCCTATAGACGAGGTGATTTCTCAGAGTCGCTGTTACATAGTTTTGATGCGTTGAAAGTTACAGAAACCTATAGCTCAAAATCATTGAGAGCATCGGTATTGATAAAGATTGGTTTGGCGTATGAGGAGTATTCACAATTTGATCTGGCAACTTCTTACTTTTTTGAAGCATTGAAAATTACAGAGAGCATTAAATTTAAACGAGAGACCGCTGAAATTTATAGCGAACTAGCCTGGGTATATAAAGAGCAAAAGAATTATGATGTGGCGCTGGACTACATTAACCGAGCCCAGGTTATTCGTGAGATGATCAATGACCAGCAAGGCGTATCAAATTGCCTTAACATAAGAGGATTAATATTTTTCCAGCAGAAGCGATATGATAATGCCATTTCAGAATTGGAGAAATCTGTTCACATCAGAGAACTGATCGGTCATATAGAAGGAGTTTCGGCATCTACTTTTAATTTAGCCCTGGTTTATGCTGAGATCAACAGGGTAGATAAGGCTATTGAGTATCAGTTGAAAGGAATTGACATAGAAGAAAGAATAGACAACAAACAAAGTCTTGCCATTTCTTACAATAGTATTTCAGAACTCTATGTTCGTAAAGGAAATATTAAGGAAGCCGAAAAGTATCTGGAGAAAGCCAGGCATCTCGCGTTGCTGACCAAGTCTAAAATGGTAATGCGAAATAATTATGGATTTTATGCAAAGCTCTATCAGGCAAAAGGAGATTATAAGAAGGCGTTTGAAAGCCAGGTGCGTTATCAGGAATTAAACGATAGCATATACTCAGAAGGTAGCGCTGTTAAGCTGGCAGAAATGCAGGCACTTTACCAGGTAGAACAAAAAGAACAACAGATAAAATTACTCGGTCAGGAAAAACAAATTCAGGAAGATCAGCTGGCTTTGCAGAAAGCAAAGATTAAACAACAAGGCACTATCATTGCGTCTGTTCTGGGAGGGATATTGCTTATTTCTGTATTAGCTTTTCTTATTTTCAGATATAATCAAACCGTTAAGCGATCTAACATTGAAATACTGGAACAGAAAGAAGAAATTCAGGCTCAGTCTGAAGAATTAATTGAAGCGAACCAGACAATTGCCCAGATCAACAAAAGTCTGGAAGTAAAAATTGATCAGCGAACAGCGGAATTAAAACAGGCATTTAAAGAATTGGATATCTTTTTCTATCGCTCATCGCACGACTTTAGAAGGCCGCTTACAACTTTTCTCGGACTTGCCGAAGTAGCGAAAATAACAGTGAAAGATCCTAATGCGTTAGAGCTTTTCAGCAAGGTAAAAGAAACGGCCAACAACCTTGATAAAATGCTTGTGAAGTTGCAGTCTATAAGCGATGTTGGTGCACATCAACTCGTATACAAGGAGACTTTTATAAAAGAAATTTTTGATGATGTTTGTGATGAATTTCGTGATGAGATTCAGAAGAATGGAATACGTGTTTCATCGGAGATTGATCCGCTGACAACATTCAATTCATATCCAGCCATGATGAGAACCATCATTGAAAATCTGGTGGAGAACTCTATTCAGTTCCGGGGTTTTCAGGATCCTTACATTAAATTAAAAGCTTACGTGTCAGTGGAGGAAATAATTATTGAAGTGCAAGACAACGGCCAGGGAATTGAACAGGAATACCAGGATCGAATTTTTGAAATGTATTTCCGCGGAAATGAACGATCTAAAGGAAACGGTCTTGGACTTTATATTGTTAAAAAAGCAGTAGAGAAACTGAGTGGCACCATTGAGTTTGAAAGTACCTGGGGAGTGGGCTCACTTTTCAGGTTGAGATTTGTAAGGCCATAATCACACTAAGGAGAACCTAATCATGTCATTTGATTTTTTAATAACCCATCTTAAAGAGAGATTAAAACATCCATTACCAGGAGCACTCGCACATGAACCCATGCGCGCTACGCCGGCTGATGGTAGCAAACTTGACTTTAAGCATAAACTTCCACCACGACCAGGAAGCGTTTTGATTTTGTTATATGAAGAAAATGATGTTCTAAAATTTCCACTCATAAAGCGTCCTGTATATAGTGGCGCGCATAGCGGCCAGGTTAGTTTGCCAGGAGGCAAGGCTGAAGAAGGTGAGGATTTCATAACAGCAGCATTACGGGAGGGCGAAGAAGAAATTGGTATTAACAAAACTGATGTTGAAGTATTGGGATGCCTGAGCGAATTCTTTGTCATCCCCAGTAATTTTATAGTTACGCCCGTCATTGGTATTTTGAGGTATGTTCCGGTTTTTGTTCCTGACTCATTTGAAGTGGAGCGCATTCTGAATGCTGACGTGAGCGATCTGTTGAGTGATGGTGCTATCATGCAAAAGGAAATTTTGGCGGCAGGAAAATACGCCATGATGGCTCCGCATTTTGTGATTGAAAACGAAATTGTATGGGGCGCAACAGCAATGATGCTGAATGAATTCAGATATGTTTTAAAGGACATTGCAAAGGCGGAGGAATGAATGGTAACAATTTTGTAATCTCTTCATTCCTATGGGGTAACACCACCTCCGTATTTTTGTAAAAGTAGAATTTCTTTATAGGTTTGGAGGTTCCTTGGGGTTTCGCCCTCAGGGAACCACTTATTTCAAAACATGGCCAAAAAGAAGAAAAGGGAAGTAGAGTTGGTTGTCATATCAGATGTGCACTTGGGCACGTATGGGTGTCATGCAGAAGAGCTACTTCGTTATCTCAAAACAATTTCTCCAAAAAAAATTATCCTTAACGGTGATATCATTGACATGTGGCAGTTTAGCAAACGCTATTGGCCCAAGTCGCACATGCAGGTTGTAAAGCATATTACCGGATTGCTCACCAAGAATACCAAGATTATCTACCTGCCCGGCAATCACGATGAAATGCTTCGTAAATTTTCAGGCTTTCGTTTAGGATCTTTTGTTATTGATAACAAAGTTGTATTACGCCTGAGTGGAAAGAAAGCATGGGTATTTCACGGCGATGTTTTTGACGTTACCATGCAGCACTCAAAATGGCTTGCCAAGCTGGGAGCCGTTGGATACGATACGCTGATCCTTCTCAATGCAGCCGTAAACTGGATTCTCTATAAATTAGGAAGAGAAAAAATATCCTTATCCAAGAAAGTAAAAGACAGTGTGAAAGGAGCTATTAAGTTTATCAACGACTTTGAAAAGACAGCTGCCGATATCGCGATTTCAAATGGATATGATTATGTTATTTGCGGGCACATCCATCATCCCGAAATAAAAACGGTTGAAACTGAAAAAGGAAAGGTTGTGTATTTGAATTCGGGCGACTGGGTGGAAAATCTTACCTCCCTGGAATATAATGGATCAGAATGGAAAATATATAAGTATAGCGAAGATAAAAGAGCTCAATCCGTAAAACTTCCAAAACGTATTCGCGAAAAACTTGACAATGATGAAATCTTCCGTGACCTTGTCAATGAATTTTTAACGGTAAAGAAGTGAAAATACTTTATGCCATTCAAGGCACAGGCAACGGTCATCTCAGTCGTGCTGAGGATGTTATTCCTATTCTTCAACAATATGGCGAGCTTGATTTGTTTGTGAGTGGTGCTCAGGCAGACATTAAACTTTCATATCCAGTAAAGTATAAATCTAAAGGACTCAGTTTTTTCTTTGGTAAGAACGGCGGTATTGATTTTCTGAAAACATTCCGAAAGAATAGTTCAAAAGATGTTTTAAAAGAGATCAAGAAATTTCCGGTAGAGAATTATGACCTGGTTATAAATGATTTCGAGCCGGTATCATCATGGGCATGTCATAAGAAAGAAATACCCTGCGTTGCGTTGAGCCATCAGTCTGCTATGCTTTCTGATAAAACACCGCGACCTAAAAAGTTTGACCCGATAGGAGATTGGCTATTAAAAAATTATGCACCCGCCAATGCTCATGTTGGTTTTCATTTTGACCGGTTTGATTCATGGATCTATACACCCGTGATCCGCTCAGAAATTCGTAAGCTTGAAGTTCAACAGAAAGAACACTATACTGTTTATTTGCCATCGTATCACGATAGAAAGTTGGTTCCGTTATTAGCAAGTATCCCCAACATTCGCTGGCACATTTTTTCAAAGCATACCAAGAAGTCTTATCACATGGGTAAATTATCTGTTTACCCTGTCAATAAAGAAGAGTTCGCAGCGAGCATGACGTCTGCAAAAGGTATTCTATGCGGTGCCGGTTTTGAAACTCCGGCAGAGGCATTATATCTTAAAAAGAAATTGCTTGTTGTGCCGATGAAGTCGCAATACGAACAACATTGCAATGCGGCTGCACTTAAAAGATTAGGTGTGCCTGTGATCAAGAAGATGAAGAAAAAGAATCTTGACCAGATCACAGAATGGATTGAGACCAATACCATTGTAAATGTAGACTATCCGGATATAACGTCTGATGCAGTTGCCGAAGCCATCCGGTTGGGGAAAGCACTTTAGTCAATACCATCATTCTTCATCAGATCATAACGTACCTGTAAAGGTTAGGTAATTTTGGTTCACTAGCTTCGGTTATGAATAATTGAAGTGTATGGGTGAGATGAAACCCTTTCGGGTTCTTGTAATTGATGATGATCGTGATATACTGGATCTTCTTGAATATAACTTTCAACGTGAAGGCTTTAAGGTTAAGACCCTTGAGGATAGCCATAAGGCTGTAAAGGTGGCTAAGGAGTTTGGTCCTGAACTGATCATCCTTGACATCATGATGCCACATCCAAATGGTATCGAAGTTTGCCGTCAACTTCGCAGCATGCGACGTTTTCAGGAAACCTATATCTTTTTTCTTACAGCCAAATCTGAAAACTATTATCATGAAGCCGCGCTTGACACAGGTGGTGATGATTTTATTGAGAAAGTAATTGGTCTCAGAGCGCTTACCTATAAAGTGAGTTCAGTGCTAAAGCGAAATTTTATTATTCGTAAGGGAGTGACTGAAATAGCAGTCGGCAATATAAAAGTTAATCGAAAAGCAAATTCTGTCACAATAGGTAAACGTGAAGTGGTCTTAAGCAAACCTGAATTTGAATTGCTTTTCTTCTTTGCTCAGAATCCATCTAAAGTTATTACCATGGATAATCTGCTTCACAATATCTGGGGCTCGGAGATCTATTTGTTTGAAGCTTCAGTTGATGTTTATATCCAAAATCTTAAAAGCAAGATCGGCATCGACCTGATAAAAAATCTTGGTGATGACAGTTATAGAATGGAATTCAAATAAACTGTTGCAAGAGAAATTCGTTTTGACCGCTATCTGTTATTCTTCTTCTAACAACTCAAGTACTTCTGCCAGGTGATCGTAATCTTTAAGGCCTGGTTTTATTTCCTGGCTTCCGTTCAGCGCAATTCCTTTAACCGGAAGTGCATCTAAAACTGAATTGATATTAACATCCTTTTCAGGAGAAAGGAGAACAGAAAACTGATTTGAAACGACAGTAATAAATTCAGCAGAAGCTTCAGATTGATCAATAATTACATGTGCAATCTGATTCTTTCTGGAGTTGATGACAGACTGTTGATTTGTGAAAGTATCTTCATCAACCTTGAGGATCAGAGGTGTTGAAATTTCGGACGGTAATATGCTCAGATCTTTTGCGGCCAGTTCAAGGTATTCAGGCGCGTAATTCTCTACTATTTCTGAAAGCGATTCGGGATTGAGGTTATAAATCTCGGCAACAACGGCCGGACCTGTCACCCAGCCACGTATTTCCTGGTATTTTTTGGCGTCAATAAAGCTCTCATGTCCCGTAACAACGTTAAAACCCAGCATTTCCACGCCCATTCCAGCACAATAACGGGCATCGCTAAGGTTTGTAATACTGCCAACTTTCACTAATGTCTTTAACGGCATAGCTTTATTAGAAAAGAAGAAATAAATTTGAATACTCTTTCGTTCAAAGGTAGCGGGATTTGAAAATAATGAATAGCCTAATCGAGAAAATCAGAAAATATTTCCCAGTTGGCGTGATTCTCATCGCGGTTGCCTGCGACTCTTCCAACGAGACTAAATACACAAAAACCGGATTGAACTATTTTCCTTTACATGTTGGCAATAGCTGGACGTATGATGTGAACGAACTGAAGTTTGATACTTTAATTCAAAACATCAGTTCTTCGTACCAGGAGAAATTTGAAGTTGTAGATTCCTTTCAGAACTTATCGGGCGAAGCTGAATTTGTTATTCACATGTCAACACGTAGTAATGCAGAGGCTGCCTGGACATATTCACAAACATGGTCGGCGAGAGTTACGATGTTAAACGAAATTCTGGTGGAGAAAGAGAATGTAATTTATCTTGAAATTCTTCTTCCGGTATCCAATGGATTATCGTGGAAAGGAAACAAGTACAACACCATTGAAAGTACCCGTACTAACAACAGGATTGATACTTACGAGGTAAAAGATTTCCCCAAGCCATACACTACATTTAATCATTCATTTACTGTACAGGAATCTGACGATAGGAATTTTGCTTATCAGGATCTGCGCTACTCCATTTACGCAGAGAATGTTGGACTTGCCTACAGGATAAACAAGTACATTGAGTTTTGTGATGATGCCGTTTGCTTCGGATTGAACATCAGAAATCATGAAGTGACGACGATAGAAACACTTGTTGAATATGAGGTTCAATAAGATTCTGTTAATACTATTTCTGATTTTATCTTTTCAATGTAGCTGGGCACAAGATAATCGCTACATGGTCTTCTTTAGTGATAAAAATGGTTCGCCTTTTAACATCACGTCGCCAGCAGATTTCTTGTCTGCAAAAGCAATTGCCCGAAGATCAAAACAAAATATCTCCATAACAGAAAGCGATCTCCCGGTAAATCCGGATTATTGTCAACAGTTGAAAGACGCTGGCGTACCGGTATATTACAAGACACGCTGGCTTAACGGTGTGTTAGTGCAATGTGATGCTTCGATGATTCCAACAATTGAGGCACTTGGTTTTGTTACTTCGGTGGAGCTGGTGGCGCCGGGTGCGTTGTTATCAGGAGCCAGAGTAAAACAATCAAACGCTGTTAACAATGTAGCGAATACAGAAGCGGCTTACACCGATACTCAATTGCAAATGCTAGGTATGGATAAAATGCATACCGATGGCATTCATGGTGAGGGAATTACGATAGCTGTCTTAGATGCAGGCTTTCCAGGTGTAAATAGTAGTATACCTTTTCAAAACTTGATCAATGACGGACGAATTGATTTGTCTGTTTCGCATGATTTTGTTTTGAATTCAACAAATGTATTCGCACAAAATAGTCATGGCACCAAAGTTCTTTCAACTATAGCAGCGCTGGAAGATCCTCAGTTTTTTGGAGGAGCATACAATGCAAACTTCCAGTTATACATTACAGAGTACGATCCTAGCGAATACAGAATAGAAGAATATAATTGGCTCTTTGCAGCTGAACGTGCCGACAGTGCCGGTGCAGATATTATCAGCACGTCGTTAGGATATAACACATTTGATGATGCCACCATGGACTATACGCAAACCGACATGGATGGTAAGACAGCTGTAATTTCTAAAGCCGCTCAATATGTTTCTGATAAGGGAGTGTTGGTTGTTTGCAGTGCTGGCAATGAAGGTGCCGATCCGTGGCATATTATTACGGCGCCTGCAGATGTTGAAGATGTACTTGCTATAGGAAATATTACAGCACAAGGTTCGAAGAGTGTTTCAAGTTCTGTAGGTCCAACCGCTGATGGCAGAATTAAGCCAGACCTCGTAGCGTTAGGCACTGATGTTTCATTGATAGCACCTGATGGATCAATTACATTAGGTTCGGGTACTTCATTTGCAGCACCGTTAGTTGCAGCGCTTGCTGCTGGTGTGTGGCAGAAGTATCCTTCACTAACCAGGAGCGAATTAATTTTTCTACTGAAAAGAACGGCCTCACAGTTCAATAATCCTGATAATAGTTTGGGATATGGAATTCCGAATTACATTGCATTATCTAATTATCAAACAACAAGTACACAAGTGGATTTGATTACTGTTTTTCCAAATCCGTTTTCAAGTTCGTTGCAAATCAGGCCTAAAAATCCGGATCAAGTTTCCACTTGCAGGTATCAGCTTACAACCTTGCAAGGTGTTATTCTTGACGATAGGAATGTAGAGTTTACCTGGTTGAATCCAGCTTGGAGCGTTCCTGTTTCGGATCTTGCTGCCGGTCTTTATCTTTTAAAGATTAGATTAGATACCAAAAGTTACACTTATAAAATTGTGAAAGAATAATTACCGAGCAGAACATGCTTTAATGTCTTTTATATTATTAATCAATTCAGATATCTTTACTTTTAAAATAAACTTTTTAACATGTTGAGTAGACCAATCATAGCCCCTTCAGTACTTGCTGCTGATTTCTCCAATCTTGAGAGCGAAGTAAAGATGCTCAACGAAAGCGCTGCCGACTTAATTCATGTTGATATCATGGATGGTTTGTTTGTTCCTAATTTATCAATGGGCTTGCCTGTTGTAGATGCTATTAAAAGACACGCCAGAAAACCACTGGATGTTCACCTGATGATCGTACAACCTGAACGTTATGTTGAGAGCTTTTATAAAGCCGGAGCTGAAATAATTTCAGTACATGTTGAAGCTTGTCCACATCTTCATAGAAATATTCAACAGATTAAAGTGTTGGGAATCAAAGCGGGTGTAGCTATTAATCCACATACATCAATTACAGAACTGGAGAACATTATAACAGATGTTGACACGATTTTGATAATGTCGGTGAATCCGGGGTTTGGAGCGCAGAAGTTTATTGAGAACACTTACAGAAAGGTTGCTACCTTAAAGAAGATGATTACTGAAAGTGGTTCAAAAGCACTCATCGAAATTGATGGTGGTGTTACCATGCAAAATGCAAAACAGTTATTAGATGCAGGTGCAGATATTCTGGTGGCAGGCAATTTTGTTTTCTCAGCACCTGATCCCAAATC
>Ga0310811_10004624_pt1 | contig 17328 bp, 21 predicted proteins | sample YCmetagenome_FD_207642 | JGI IMG/M metagenome (GOLD analysis project Ga0310811, IMG submission 207642) | Soil microbial communities from experimental microcosm in Duke University, North Carolina, United States - YC | ecosystem: Engineered > Artificial ecosystem > Soil microcosm > Unclassified ...
TGACTCTTCGTTCATAAAACCAAGCATCAATACTTTATCAGTTTTTGAATCTTGAACGATGCAGGGTACGAGTCCGTTGAGTTTTGAAAAATCTATTTTGTTGATGGTAGCCATGGATTGGTTGATTAGGGTGTTTTGTTTTATCGAATGGTAATGTTCTTCTGTTTGAGGAATGACTTCAACTCAGGTATTTTTATTTCGCCAAAGTGAAAGATACTCGCTGCCAAAGCCGCATCTGCTTTACCAAGTACGAACGCATCAATGAAATGCCCCATATTTCCGGCGCCACCAGAAGCGATAACAGGTATTTGCAATAACTCATGCAATTTACTTAATGGGTCAATAGCAAAGCCAGCTTTCGTTCCATCATGATCCATGCTGGTGAAAAGTATTTCTCCTGCACCACGTTCCTGTCCTTCTTTTGCCCAGGTGAAGAGACGCTTGTCGGTTGACTGTTTTCCACCGTGTGTATGTACTGTCCACTGGTTATCAATTTTACGCGCATCAATAGCAAGCACAATACACTGTGCGCCGAATGCCTTTGAAAGTTCATCAAGCAATTGTGGATTTCGTACTGCTGCCGAGTTAACACTCACTTTGTCTGCACCGGCTTCTAAAAGGGGCGCAACATCTTTTACACTACTAATACCACCACCAACTGTAAAAGGAATGTTAATATGTTTGGCAATGTCTTTTACCAGTGATGCAAATGTTTTACGTTCTTCGTTGGTGGCTGAGATGTCCAGGAATACCAGTTCATCAGCACCTTGCTGTGCATATAAGGCACCGAGTTCAACAGGGTCACCAGCATCGCGAATGTTGACAAAGTTTATGCCTTTAACGGTGCGACCATCTTTTATATCCAGGCAAGGTATGATTCGTTTTGTAAGCACAATACTAAAATTATAGGGTTGATAATTCTTTCAAGCTAACTCTTCCTTCATAAATGGCTTTACCAATAATGACACCATCAACATGGATAGATTTTAATTCTCTTAGATCATCCATTGAACTAACGCCACCACTAGCGATTAACTTCAACGAAGGGAAAAGAGATAAAAGTTTTTTGTATAGAGTAATGTTAGGTCCGCTGAGCATGCCATCGGTGCTGATATCGGTACAAGTAACGTATTTAATTCCGTTAGCCTGATAATCATTTAAAAAGTCTGTAATGGATAACTTTGAGTTTTCAAGCCAACCGCTAATGGCTACCAGTTCTTCTTTTACATCAGCACTCAGGATAATTTTTTCTTTTCCATATTGCTTAATCCATGCTGCTACTTTAGCGGGTTCTTTAACTGCAATGCTTCCGAGGTTAACTTGCTTCACACCAAGATCAAAAAGTTTAGTGAGCTCGCTATCGGTTTTTATACCGCCACCAAAATCAACAGCAAGACCAGTTTGTGATGTGATTGATTCAACAACTTTCCAGTTTATAACCTTGCCTGCTTTAGCGCCATCAAGATCTACAAGGTGGAGATATTTTATGCCGGCATCTTCAAACTCTTTTGCTACTTCTACCGGATTTTCATTGTAGATTTTCTTCTGAGCATAATCGCCCTGAGTAAGTCGTACACACCTTCCGTCTATTAGATCTATGGCAGGGATTATTCTCATTCTTTTAGGGGCTACCATTTATGAGTAGTGATTATTTGTTTAAAAAGCTTTGCAATACTTTAACACCCGCCTCTGCAGATTTCTCGGGGTGAAATTGTACCGCGTAGAAATTATCTTTCTTTAGAGCCGCACTAAAAGGCACCGTGTAATCGGTAATGGCTGATGTATGAGAATTCACTGGAACATAATAACTGTGAACAAAGTATACATGTTTGTTTTCTAATGTTGGATCTAGCCACCCGTTCGATAACGATAATTCATTCCATCCCATGTGTGGTACTTTCATATCGTCTTTAGGAATGAAACGCTTTACAGTTTCATCGAATATTCCAAGACAGTCTGTATTGTTTTCCTCCGAGAACTTGCACATCAATTGCATACCGAGACATATTCCGAGTACGGGCTGCTTCAACTTGGTGATGAGTTGATCAAGCTTCCTGTCACGAATATATTCCATCGTCGTACTGGCTTCACCAACACCAGGGAAGATAACCTTATCAGCCTTCATGATCTCTTCAGCATTATCGGTTATAGAGAAGTCAATGTTCAGCCTCTCTAGAGCAAAGGACACTGACTGTATGTTACCGGCGTTATATTTTATGATAGCGAGTTTCATGGATAAGTTATAAGTACGAATTACGATTTACGAGGTACGAGTTTGGATGCATGATCTTGTTGTTTTGATTGATTGAACGGTTATAGCTAATAGTTCATTTGCATCTTTGTGTAAGGATTCAATTGTTATTTTTTGTTCGGGATTGAAGTGCAAAAGAAGTTCAAGAAAGTAAATGGATTCATCCAGTTCTTCTTTAACTATTTTAAGCTTATTTATAAAATCAGCAGTAGACTTAGCTCTACAAGCGGCTCTGTAATTTGTACCAGGTGAACTTGAAGAGCGAATTAATTGATTGGCATAAGCGTTATTTATTGTCCCTTTTGATAAGGATTGAATAAGTGTGGCCACTTCTATTGCAAATTTTTTATATCTACTTTTTAGATCTTGCATTCAACTCTCATTTATCAGGTACATCTCCCGTACCTCGTATTTCCTACTTTGTACCTTAATTAAAGCGTTCCCTTTGTTGAAGGCAGCTGATTTCCTTCCTTCTTAACCGCCATCTTGATAGCTTTTGCAAAGGCTTTGAAGATAGCTTCGATTTTATGATGTTCGTTGGTGCCTTCTGCCTTTATATTCAAATTGCACTTTGAAGTATCGGAGAATGATTTGAAGAAATGATAAAACATTTCTGTAGGCATCTCACCAATTTTTTCGCGTTTGAATTCAGCTTCCCACATTAACCAGGGGCGGCCACCGAAGTCGAGGGCTACCTGGGCAAGACAGTCATCCATCGGTAGGCAAAAGCCGTAGCGCTCTATGCCTCGCTTGTCGCCGAGAGCTTTTAGAAATGCTTCACCGAGTGCTAGGCCTGTGTCTTCAATGGTATGATGTTCGTCAATATGTAAATCTCCTTTTACTTGAATTTCAAGATCAATGTTGCCGTGACGCGCAAGTTGATCAAGCATGTGATCATAAAAGCCGAGACCTGTGTGTATGTTTGATTTACCGTTGCCATCCAGATCGATATTGATTTTAATATCAGTTTCTTTTGTGGTGCGTATAACCGATGCTTTACGATTAGACTTGGTAACGAGTTTGTAAATATCTTCCCAGCTTGTGGTTGTTAATGCGCAGTGCGATTCTAAATTCTGTGCTTTCAGTTTTTCAGACAGGCTGCCATCATTAATGAGAATTCCTTTTGCTCCAAGATTTTTCGCAAGCTCAACATCTGTTAAACGATCGCCAATAACGTAAGAGTTCTGAAGATCGTACTCAGTACTGAAGAACTCTGTTAACATTCCAGTGCCTGGCTTGCGTGTAGGTTTATTTTCAGATGAGAAAGATCTGTCGATAAATACTCCGGAAAATTTTATTCCTTCATTTTCAAAAGCCTTCATCATTTTGTTGTGTGCAGGCCAGAAGGTGTCTTCAGGAAAGCTCGCGGTTCCAAGTCCATCTTGATTTGTAACCATAACCAATTCATAACTGGCGGCATTAGCAATTTTATTGAGCCATGAAAACACTCCGGGATAGTACTCCAGCTTTTCAAGACTATCAATCTGTTGATCGGCAGGTTCAAGGATTAATGTTCCATCGCGATCTATAAATAATACTTTCTTCATAACTCTTTTAAGGCTTGTAATAGTCTTTTGTTTTCTTCTGGCGTACCAATGGTAATGCGGATGCAATTGTAGCAAAGTGTTACCTTCGATCTGTCGCGCACAATTATCTTCTGATCCATTAGTTCACGGTAAGTCTGATGTGCATCTTTAACTTTAACCAATACAAAGTTGGCATCAGAAGGATAGACTTTATCAACGATGGGTAGTTTCTTTAAGGCCTTCACCATCTCTTCTCGCTCTTCGATAATTTCTTCAACCCAGCTTTCTTTACGAGCTACATTGTCGAGTGCTTCCAGGGCAAGATCCTGCGTTCTGATGTTGACGTTGTATGGATATTTGATTTTGTTGAGGACTGCAATGATCTCAGGCGAAGCGAATGCCATTCCTAAACGTAATCCGGCAAGTCCCCATGCTTTTGAAAAAGTTTGTAGTACTACCAGGTTTGGATATTTATCTAACTCATTGACGAAACTTTTTCCCTTAGTAAAATCAATGTAGGCTTCATCGATCACAACAATACCATAGAATCTTTTTAATACTTCCACAATCTTATCGCGACTCAATAAATTCCCCGTAGGGTTATTTGGACTACACAGATAAATTACTTTGGTGGTAGCATCAAAAGTTTTAGGAAATGCGTCAAGGTCGATATCAAAATCGTGCGTAAGCAAAACCTGTTGAACGTTCACAGCATTTACTTCTGCACAAACTGAATACATACCATACGTTGGCTCTGTAATCAGAATGGAATCCTGATTGGGTTCGCAAAATGCACGGATGATAAGATCAATTGGTTCATCACTTCCGTTGCCTAAAAATATTTGTTCAGGTTGTACACCTTTAATCTCGGCCAGCTTTTCTTTTACTCTCCATTGTAATGGATCCGGGTAGCGATTATAAGGAGATGGATAGGGATTTTCATTGGCATCGAGATAAACTTCTGCTTCTCCTTTAAATTCATCGCGTGCTGAAGAATAAGGTTTCATGTTCAGCACGTTCTTCCTGACTAATGTATTTATATCTATAAAATTATTGGCGCGTCTGCTCATAATTCAATCTGTAGCTTGTCTTTACTTCTTTAATGCATTCAATCTTACTGAGACTGCCATCTTATGGCCGATGAGTTGTTCAGCTTCTGCCATTAGTTCAACAACAGGGCCAAGTTTCTTTATTCCTTCTTCTGTAAGTTGCTGATAGGTGATGGCTTTCATGAAGCTCTCCAACGAAACACCAGCAAATGCACGAGCGTATCCGTTGGTTGGTAAGGTGTGATTTGTTCCGGAAGCATAATCACCAATAGCCTCTGGTGAATAGTTTCCGATGAAGATGGAGCCTGCATTGGTAATTCCGGCAACCACTTCATCAATGTTTTTAGTGTTTATGATTAAGTGCTCTGGCGCGTAGTCATTAACAAATTCTATAGCTGTCTTCGAGTCATTAAAAACAAGAACACGACTATTAGCAAGTGATTTTTCAGCAATGTCTTTTCTTGGTAACAATGCCAGTTGCTTTTCAATTTCTATCTGAATGGGTTTTGCCTGATTTTCATTTGACAAGACTAAGATTACCTGACTATCTTCACCATGCTCAGCTTGTGAAAGTAAATCAGCTGCAACGAATGAAGGTGTTGCAGTTTCATCGGCCATAACCAAAACCTCAGAAGGTCCGGCAGGCATATCGATAGCTACACCATCTTCCGTGATAAGTTGTTTGGCTTTGGTAACATACTGATTACCGGGACCAAATATTTTATAGACTTTAGGAATGCTCTCTGTGCCGTAGGCCATAGCGGCAATAGCCTGGGCTCCGCCAACTTTAAATATCTTAGTGATGCCTGTTAGTTTAGCAGCATATAAAATAGCAGCGTTAATTTTTCCTTCTTTATCTGGTGGAGTGCAAAGGATTACTTCTTTACAGCTTGCAAGTTTAGCGGGGATGCCAAGCATAAGCACTGTTGAAAACAAGGGCGCGGAACCTCCAGGAATATAAATTCCAACTTTATCAATACCTACACTCTTGCGCCAGCATGTAACACCGGGCATGGTTTCTACTTTAACAACGTCTCTCTTCTGTGATGCATGAAACTTTTCAATGTTAGAAGCCGCTGTTTGAATAGCTTGTTTTAATTCAGATGAAAGGCTTTGCTCGGCTTGTGTAACTTCACTAGCTGTTACTTCAAGTTTGTCAATGGAAAGCGTAAGTTCACGGATAGCTGAGTCGCCTGATTTTCTGACACGGTTCAGAATATTCTTCACGGAGCTTTCCAGAAACTCCAGCGATAACTGTGGACGCTGCGTTAATTCTGACCAGGTTTCGCGAGCGGGGTTGTTGTAAATTTTCATGTTGTTCTTCTTTCAATTATGAGATAAAGAATCAGGCAATCATTTTTTCGATAGGGATGACGAGAATTCCTTCAGCACCAAAAGCTTTCAGTTGATCAATCTTTTCCCAGAAATCATTTTCATCAACAACTGAATGAAGTGATGACCAACCATTTCTACTCAACGGTATAATAGTAGGGCTTTTCATTCCTGGTATAATGTTCGTTATTCTCTCTATGGACTCGTTAGGACAGTTGAGTAGAATGTACTTATTGTTCTTTGCTTTTCTTACCGCTTCAATGCGGAATAATAATTTGTCAAGGATAGCTTGCTTCTCAGGAGACAAACCTGGTGTTGTAATCATCACCGCCTCTGACTGCATGACTACTTCAACTTCTTTTAATCCATTGCTAAGTAATGTACTGCCTGTGCTCACTAAATCACAAATGGCTTCAGCTAATCCAATACCTGGAGCGATTTCTACGGAGCCACTGATTTCATGGATGCCAGCTTCAATGTTATTTTTCTTGAGGAATTTTTTAACGATGTTGGGGTAGGAGGTTGCAATGTTTTTGCCTTGAAGGAATTGCACGCCTGTATATGTTTCAGAGCGGGGAATGGCAATAGATAACCTGCATTTAGCGAAGTCGAGACGTTTGATGATTTCTGTTTTCTTGAGTTTCTCTTCGCATACATTTTCGCCTACAATACCAATGTCAGCAACTTTGTCTTCAACGTATTGTGGAATGTCATCATCGCGAAGAAAGAGAACTTCGACGGGGAAATTACGGGCCTGTGTTTTGAGTTGGTCTTTTCCATTGCTGAACGACAAGCCGCTTTCTTTTAATAGTTCGAGTGAACCTTCCTGCAGACGTCCTGATTTCTGAATTGCAATCCTTAATAATGTACTCATTGTATGTGGTGTTATACTTTTCGGTTTTATTGGTCAATAAAAAAGGCTTATCACATGGTGACAAGCCTTTTTTGAAATCTTATACTTTAAAACTCAAAACATAAAGCTGCCACCCATCGTGTGGTTTACATGATGATGGTGGTGGATGTTTATGTTAATTGCTTTGCTCATTTCTTAATTACAGTGCGAATAAAAAGAACATAAACCTAAAATCAAAATTTCATCCTGGTAAATTTGCAGAATCAATTGAATTATATGCCCATGAAGTATTTATTTATAGTCTTTGTATTGTTAATGGCCTGTTCTGATAGCACCGAGACGAGAAAACAACGCTTGTTAGCCCAGGGTAATGAAATGGTTGTGAAGCAGGATTATGATGAGGCGGAGAAGTATTTCGAGGGCGCATTGAAGCTCGATTCATGTTTTGCTGATGCTTCAAACAACCTTGGTTCGCTCTATTTTAAAAGAAAAGAGTATGGCAAAGCTGTTCAATATTATAGTCATGCTATTAGCTGCCGTCAGCAGTACAGGGAAGCCTATTTTAACAGGGCTAATGCTTATTACGAACTGCACGAATATTATAGTGCGCTGGCCGATCTTTCAGCGTTGACTAAAGTTAAAGATACGTCTACTGTTTTCTTTCTTCAGGGATTGATACATACAAAGATGCGGAGCTTTGATGCTGCTATTGCAGATTTTGATAAAGCACTGAAGCTGGACGTTAAGAATGCCGAGATCTGGGTTAACAAAGGAATAGTTTTGTTTTACCAAAAGAGGAATGATGAAGCACGAACTGATCTGCTAAAAGCGATTGCATTGAATCCCAAGGAACCTAATGCATATAACACGATGTGTTTGTTAGAGGCTTCTGAAGGACATTATATAGAGGCAAAGGATTATATAAATAAAGCACTGGCATTACGTGCTGATGATGCCTACTTTATAAACAACCGTGGATATATCAATCTGATGAAAAACAATCTTGAAGATGCTGTAGCTGACATTGATCGAAGCATTGGGCTTGATCCTTATAACGGATGGGCTTATAGAAACAAAGGTATCTATTATCTAAAGATGAATCAGATAGATGACGCCCTTCGATTACTCAACAAAGCCGAAACTGTTGACAAGTACATTGATAATCTCCAGTTCTATTTAGGAGAGTGCTATTTCAAGAAAGGTGATAAGCAGCAGGCTTGTGCTCACTATAAGTTGGCGTTCGATGCAGGGGAGTTGGATGCGGTGGAGTTTGGTAAGCTTTGTAAATAGTTAAAAAGCATAAATAATTCTATGAAGAATAGAATTAGTCTATCCAATTTTCTATTTCAATTCCTTTCATTCTTTCAAAATCAGAGGTGTTGCGTGTAACCAATATCAGGTTATTCGAAATAGCTGTTGCTCCAATCAATAAATCAAAATCATCCAGAGGAATTCCTTTCTTTCTTAATCTGGCTTTCTCTTTAGCGTAAATGTCTAGGGAATTAAAAATTGGTATGATGGTGAACTTACTTACAAATTGGTCAATCGTCTTTCTATTCTTTTCTTGATTTTCGCTGTTTTCAGCTCCAAACTTCAGCTCGGCAATTGTTATTTCAGAGACGAAACAATTTGAAAGCTCGGCCTTTTCAATTTTTGTATTCAGATTGAACTGTCCTTTTAAGAAGTAAATACAAATGTTTGTATCGAGTAGGTACTTCTTCAAAACTGTTCAGTCTTTCTGTTAAAATTTCTATTCTTTTTAAGGTCTGCAATTATCTCGTCAGCCGACTTCTTTGTTTTAAAAGCTCCATACAAATCAGTTAATGATTTATTGCTTGGTTTCTTAGAACCTTTTAGAGAATCTGAGAGCTTTGAAATTAATTCAAGTCTATTGTCAGGACTTAAACTCTTCAGAAGTCCAAGGTAGCTGTCAATCAGGTTAAATTTTAAATTTGTTGCCTTCATTCCGGTTAAAATATCACTCCAAAAATAATCATTTTTACGACAATTATTGAGTATTAAACTCTTCGATTATCCTTGTTGGGCACGTTGTTTCTCTACCGTCTCTCTGTAATTTTTCTTTTAAGTATCAATATTTGATGACGTCATTCACCTGCATTCATTCGATTAAAAGTATTTTTCAGATCATCTGGATTAGCTTTAACCATAGCCTCACTAAAGCCAAAAGTCAATTCGGTTTTGCCTTCTCTTAATTGTTGGAAGATGGCTTCGATAAAGTCACTAACTGCGGGAGCAAAATCATGCAGACCTTTTCCACCAAGATCTGTATTTAATGCTGGTGGAATTATTTCAATGACTTCAATATTTTTTGATTTTAATAAATGACGTAAAGACAATGTAAAAGAATGAAAAAATGCTTTCGTCGCACTATAGACTGGCACTTTTGTAAGAGGCACAAACGACAGACCTGATGTTACATTCATAACGGTGGTCAGTGATTTTAAATTAACGAAGAGTGATGTTAAATGAAGTGGTGCTTCAATGTTAGTTGCAATTTCTTCTTTGGCACGTTTAAAGAAATCGGCATCAGAGATTGTCATCCATTGTTGAATGCCGGCATTGTTTACAAGCACATTTAAATCACTATGATTTTGTGACACCCATTTAAAAAGTTCTGTTCGTTCTGATTCACTTGATAGATCACAGACCCTGGTAATGACGGATGGAAATCTTGCTGCCACTTCTTTCAATGATGACTCACGCCTCCCGCAGATAATTACGGTGCTATTTTCTTTAACAAATCTCTCAGTTAACCCTAAGCCAATGCCAGATGCACCCCCTGTGATTAAAATTTTGTTGTTTGATAATTTCATTTTTATAATGTTTTTATTCTCAGATGTTGCATAAAGTGGCTATCAAGGATTGTTAGGTCGACATCGTTAAAATCTCCTGCATCCTCGTATTCTAAATCGTTCTTTGTTAAATTCTCTAACGATACATAAAAATGACCTTTGGCTCTTCCGTAAGTGGAAATGTAAATTAAATATTTCTCTGAATTGTCGGTGAGCCCAATGGCGCACAAGTCTGATTCCCAATGATCTTTAATTTTAAAAGTGTTTTCTCCGTATTTATCAGAGAAATGTTTTACCAATGATATAATTCTTTTATCCTTGTTTAAATTTATATAATTCATTTTGCTCTATGTCAAAACTGTGTTGTTGTTTAACTTTCTGTTAAGCCATTACGGATATCATTTGTAATGCAACTTGCCCTAATCCAATATTTCCTTTGATGTCTACCTTGTTGATGGCCTCCTCGGGTTTCATTCCTTTTGAAAACAACTTCCAAGCATCATAGGGATCTATCTTTATTGTTGCGGATGGTTCTCTATCTATGTTCTTGATTAAGGTCCAATCATTATCATTTCTTTGAATATTCCATTGCCCACCAATTTCGCTATTCACAATGAGTGTCACTATAGTTCCAGTTGCTGCCATTATGTTTCTGTATGTATGTGGTAAGCCGTACATCAGTGTGTCAATGAACGGATTATATAATTCTTTAGTTAAAAGTGCTTGCTTTCCAACAGCATCTCTGATTTGTTGTTGATGCAAGAACTTTTCTGTGTATTCTCTTGCTATATGAAACCAATTCGCTGAAACTTTCTGTCCTGCCCAGGCTACAGAATACACTGTATCTTAAATGGATTTAATGTTGCTAAATGCTCAGCGTATTGTTTGTTCGTGATTTCGAGAAGGCTGGTTAATACCTGTGGACTTAATCGTTTTGTGGCATTAGTCCATTCCATATTTAGTTTGTTAAGGAACGATACCAAATCTGAATATGAATTTATGTTCTCCGCCTTTTCACCAAAGAAATTATCTCGCGAAGCGGACAAAGCCCTTAAGCCTCCATCAAGCAAATGTGAGACAATGTCTTTTACTGTCCATAGTTTTGCAATAGTGGGTTTATTCCATTCTTTTTCTGTTAATGAATGTAAAAGTTCGATCAGCATCCTGTCTACGGTAGGAAACAAGTGCAATGTTTTTATTGGTACATCATTAACTATACTCATGAAGTTTTTGTGAATAGCATTTCATCTCTAAAATACTCTCGTGCTTCCTGTAACCAAAATAAAAGAGCTGTTAATTTTGAGCTGGGAGATGTTTACAACAAGTAAAACCTCTTTTTATTCCTCGACACGGCGCCAAGTTTATTATAAAACTCAATAGCCCCAGTATTGTTTGTAGGTGTTTGCCATTGAACATTAACACAATCAAGTTCTTCGGCTTCGGTTTTTATTTTGTCTACTATCTTTTTGCCGATGCCCTGTCCTCGTAGTTCGGGCATTAAAAACAGGCAATCCATGTGCATATAATATGATGCATCCCACGTCGAATATTCTTTCATGTAGGTGGCATATCCTTTTAGCTTGCCTTCATGCTCAACCACCAGGCAGGTTAGCGGTGGATTGTCTGAGAAGAGGTGCAGAGCAAATCGTTCTTTCTTGCCAATCTTGCTATAGGCTGCATCCTCATGTGCCGCATGCTCATCACACAAATCGATAATCTGCTCCAGGTCTTTTTGGATTGCTTTTCTGATCTTAATATTTTTCATGTATTACATTTCTATTTCCTGACGAAGGAAGGTGATAAAATAATCGAAGTACTCTGGTCGGTCTTCTTGTTTTAGTAAGGCTATAAATTGTTGCCGATGTAAACCTTCTGTTGTTACTTTTACAGTCTTAACATGATTGGAATTCAAATGAGGCTTTAGCGCCCAACGCGGCATAACCAGAACACCCATATCAGCTTTTACCATTTCAACGGATGCCTCTGTTAATGGAAGTATCGTAATATTTTTAGGTTGTATGTTAGCAGGCTTTAGCACGCGTTCATATACCGTAACAGTATCTAACGGCTCGGAGTGAATAATAAGATTTTCGCTCTTGAAATCTTCAGCCGTAACGTATTCTTTTAAGACCCATGGGTGAAACTCTGATACCAGAGCCACCATTTCATCACGGAACAATTCTACATATTCTATTTGATCGTTAACGATAGGATCGCTGGTGATGGCCAGATCAATTTGTCCCTGCAATAATTTCTGAATAGGTCTGTGTGTAGCTTCAAAAACTATTCTTACTTCAATAGAAGGAAATTCGGTATGGAATTTCTTTAACAGGGCAGGGAGCCAATGATAGCTGGTGTAACATTCTGTGCTGATCCTGATTACTCCGGTTTCACCACTGATGATCTCTTTTATTTCGCGCTGAACTTTGTCAAGTTCTTTCAGAATCACATGGGAGGCAGCCAGTAATTTTTCACCAGCTTCTGTCAGGATAAGTTTCTTGTTGACGCGATGGAAGATTTTTGTTCCCAATTGAAGTTCCGCTTCGCGAAGCTGATGACTCAGAGCGCTAGGCGTAAGATGCAGTTTCTCAATGGCATTGGCCATGCTTCCTTCTTCAACAATCGCCCGCACTAATTTCAGGTACCGTATTTCCATAATTAACTGTGGGACAAATATACCTTCATGACTGTTCTGTCTATGTTAATTTGATTGAAAATATTTCACGATCATCGTTAAAATAATTCGTTTTCAATTACAGATTTCAAGTTTCAAATTTGGGTATTAATATTTCAAATTTCAGATTTCGAATTTTGGGTGGACAGGATTTAAACCTCTGGCGATCTGATCTGAAATTTGAGATTTGAAATCTGAAATTGAATTTAAACCCAATTTATCAATGAAAACGCAAATTGAACATTACGAAAGCAAATTGACCTATGAGATTGATTCATCCGATTTGTACGATGCACTGAACAATGGAATAAACATTATTGTAATTGATGCCCGCAAGCCTGAAGGCTTTGAACGTGAACATATACCTAGTGCTATAAATATTCCACATCGCACTATGTCTGTCGAAACAACAAAAGATTTGAACAGACAAGCTATCTATGTTACGTATTGTGATGGCATCGGCTGCAACGCCTCTACCAAAGGCGCGCTGAACATGGCCAGACTTGGCTTTACCGTAAAAGAGTTAATTGGAGGTATCGACTGGTGGAAACGTGATGAATATTCTACAGAAGGCAGGGAAGGTGTTGAGCGAGAGATGAGTGTTAAGTGTGCCTGTTAAATAATTTCAGATTTCATATTTCAGGTTTTGGATTAGATAGAAGATTTAAAATTTCTCCAATTCAAAACTTGAAATATGAAATCCGAAATTGAATCAATATCCCCACTTCTTCATGACAGCCAAATCTTCTTTAACACACTCAAGTGGTGTCTTGCCTTGATAAGATTCCTGTTCGATAATAAAGTGAATAGTGCCACCTGATTTACGGCCGATGTCGATAACTTCTTTTACAGGCACAATACCTTTTCCTAAAATGGTGCTATCATATTTTTCTTGTGTTCCTGCACTTGTGATTTCATCTTTGACGTGCATTGACTCAAAACGTCCCGGAAATTTCGTTACGATTTCAAGCGCCGTTGCGCCGCCATTGTAAAGGTTACCAATATCTAATTGTTGCATTACAAGAGCCGGGTCTGTATTGTTAAGAATGATATCGTAAACAGAAACACCATCAAGCTTCTGACTGAATTCAAAGTCGTGATTGTGATAACCAAATTTCATTCCTGATTTCTTGCATAGCTCACCGCTTTTGTTGAAGATCTCCATATAATGTTTTAGATCATTCGTAGTTTGTCGCATACTTTGATCAAGTGAAGGGCTGATAACAAATTGTTGCCCTGCAATGGCTGCATCTTCTACTGTTTGTTTCCAGCTGGTTGAAAAATCTTTTGTGGTTTCATCCCAATGTTCCTTGCGCATCACAGTGTGTCCGCTTGGCATTTTTAATCCCAGGTCATCAAGTATTTTTCTAAACTCTTTTGCCGTGTAGCCATAAAATTTTCGATCTACATAGTTGGCATGCTCAACATTTTTATAACCAATAGAGGCCAGTTGCTTAAGTGAGCCAAGCGGATCTTTTTTCATATCTTCTCTAATGGAATAGAGTTGCAGGCCTGTAAGTTCTGCAGATTTTGATCCGGCTAGCATCGTTTTTGATATCAGCATGCTGCCTGCCAGTGCAACGGCACCCTTCTTAAGGAAATCTCTTCTTGAATTCATAGTGGTCTGGTTTGTTATTCTTTTAACTACATTTTTATTAAATGGCTATTAAAGTTAATCTTCCCGACGATTCCTGATTCAATTTGTGTATTTAGTTTTCGCACAAACATGCAGACGGTTAAGATTCAATATAAAAGGTGAATGTTGTTCGCGTTCCTGAATTCTTTGAGGCTTATACATTATCTTAGCGTATTTAAGAGAGGGTGATGATGACAATTTCAGTTGAGAATATTTTATTGCTTGGATCGCTGTTACTTTTTATCAGCATAATTGCCAGTAAGACATCTTTCAGGTATGGCATTCCAACGCTTATTCTTTTTCTGATCATTGGTATGCTTGCCGGATCGGATGGTCCTGGAAAAATCTATTTCAATGATCCTGAGATAGCCCAGTTTCTGGGCGTTGTGGCGTTAACCTTTATTTTGTTTTCAGGAGGGTTAGATACCAAACTGGAAAGTATCAGGCCTGTTTTAATGGATGGAATTTCATTATCAACATTAGGAGTTCTTATTACTGCCGGCTCTGTTGGCTTGTTTTCGTATTACGTACTTGACTTTTCTATTATCGAAGGTTTGTTGCTGGGTGCTATTGTCTCGTCTACGGATGCAGCAGCGGTATTCTCCATTTTACGTTCGCGCAGCATTGGTTTGAAAGGCGACATCCGCCCTTTGCTTGAATTTGAAAGTGGAAGCAATGATCCGATGGCTTATTTTCTCACCATTAGTCTTGTTTACCTGGCTACTACAAAAGAGGCAAGTGTTCTGTCACTCATCCCCAAGTTTTTTATTGGTATGGCACTGGGTGCACTGTGTGGATATGTGATGGGTAAATTAATGACATGGATTGTTAATCACATCAGTCTGGAGATTGAGGGTTTATATCCGGTATTGATTTTATCGTTAGTCTTTTTCACTTATTCGTTCACAGACAGAATAGGAGGAAACGGATTCCTTGCCATTTACATAGCTGGAATTATTTTAGGTAACAGTAATTTCATTCATAAGAAAAGTCTCATGAAGTTTTATGATGGACAAGCCTGGCTGATGCAGATTGTGATGTTCGTTACACTGGGACTTTTGGTTTATCCGAGTCATATCGTACCTATTCTGGGTGATGGTTTAATGATCTCGGCTTTCCTGATTATCATAGCCAGACCATTGGCTGTATTTACATGTTTGTCATTTGCCCGCAATTTAAATTTCAGGAGCAAACTATTTATATCGTGGGTTGGTTTACGCGGCGCAGCGCCGATTGTCTTTGCAACATACCCATTGCTGGCTGGCGTTCATTACGCATCTGGTATCTTCAATCTGGTGTTTTTTATTTCAGCAACCTCCGTATTGTTACAGGGCACAACGCTCCCGTATGTGGCCCGCTGGCTGCACGTGAGCGTTCCTCAGAAATTAAAACGAAAATTTCCGTTGGATATTGAATTGAAAGACGACTTCAAGTCAGAGCTCTTTGAGTTTGATATTCCTGAAGGCTCAACTTCTGTCGGTAAAGCCGTGGTTGAATTGAATATGCCCAAAACAGCACTCATTGTTATGATCCATCGGGAGGGTAAGTACATGACTGCAAATGGCGAGACAATTTTACAGGCTGGTGATCACCTGCTTTTAATGGCCGATACCAAGGAGACAGTCAAAGCCATTCAGGAAACTCTCGGAATTCATATATAACCATACATCTGTTAAGATTGCGAAAATAACTTATTATCTTAAGGATGATTTTGGGTCATAGCCTCTTGAAATACGGGTAATGAGAATAGTAAGAAGTTTACTTTTAATTGGTTTTTATTTTTTTACATTCTCCATTACACTTTTTGGACAAACCAAATATGTAACAGAGAACGGCCAGATTGATTTTACTTCTAATGCCGAGCTTGAGCTAATAAAAGCTTCTTCCAATAAAGTTCGTGGCATTCTTGATCCATCCAATAACCAGATTGCATTTGTTATTGATATTCTTTCATTTACCGGATTTAACAGTGCACTTCAGCGTGAGCATTTCCTTGAAAAATACATGGAGGTTCATAACTATCCAAAAGCTGAATTTAGTGGCAAGATTATCGAGCACATAGATTTTCAAACAGAAGGAACCTTCGACGTTCGTGCTAAAGGTACCCTCGACGTTCATGGGCAGAAACAGATTCGCATTATAAAAGGTAAGATTACCATCAAGAAAGGACAGATAAAATTTGAGAGTGATTTTATAATTCCGTTAAGTGATCATAATATATCTATACCCAGTATTGTGAATCGTAAAATAGCAACAGAGATAGATGTTACTTTTAAAGCCACGATGACAATTAAAGAGTAGCATGAAGAAATACCTGATACTTTTGGTTTTATTCTTGTCCTCTATAACGCTCTGGAGTCAGACGCCCTATTTTCAAAAGTATTCTCTTCTGAAGAAAAACGAAGCCGTGCAGGTATACAGAATGTTTCAGGATCATTCTGGTTTTGTATGGTATGGCACTAACCGCGGTCTTTTCAAATTTGATGGCCTTCGCTTTTTACGTTATACAAAAGCCGATAGTTTGCCTGATGATGATGTTACCGCGTTAGCTGAAGATTCATTAGGCCGCCTGTGGATGGGACATCGAAATGGAAAGATTTCATTCTTCACCAATAATTCCATTGTGCAGTTCAAGCCAGAGGAAGGAAACTCAAATGCTGAGATTTCTGATTTGTTATTTGATAGAAATGGAAACCTGTGGTTTTCCACTCGGAGTGACGGCCTTTATTATTACGCAAAGAATCGGTTGTACAGATTAGATGGAGATGATGGTTTGCCTGACCTTTTTATCTATGATCTTATGGAGGATAATAACGGTTCTGTTTGGGCAGGTACTGACGGTGGTGCAGTTCGATGTACGCTTAAGGATACGAAAGCGAGCGTAGAAGTTTTTAATTCAGACGATGGATTACCGGATAACATTATTAAGAAATTAGTCCTCCATGATGAGAGCTCCATCTGGATGGCTACGGAAGATCATGGAATACTTGAATTTAATCCTCTTACTAAAAAATGGATTTCAAAAATTAAGTATGAACCTCACTATGGCACTATAACAGATTTTATAATGACAAAAGAGCAGGTATGGGTGTCAACTTCTCAACTTGGTCTTATTGTATTTGATCGCAAAAATGATCAGACCAAGATCTACACACCGCATACCACGCCAGACCTCACATCTATTATGTCAATTC
>Ga0310811_10004625_pt1 | contig 17327 bp, 15 predicted proteins | sample YCmetagenome_FD_207642 | JGI IMG/M metagenome (GOLD analysis project Ga0310811, IMG submission 207642) | Soil microbial communities from experimental microcosm in Duke University, North Carolina, United States - YC | ecosystem: Engineered > Artificial ecosystem > Soil microcosm > Unclassified ...
CACGCCTCATGAGAGCGCCCTCGGTCGAGCAGGACGGAGAGGATTATAGTCACGATAGGAATTTGGTCAAGGAGGGCAGCGGCTATTTTTGGATGTCAGCCTCACGCCGCCTCCATCCCGAAGAGCGTTCATTACGCCGCATGTCGAAGGACGGGGGGATCCCATGCTTCGAGACGCCCGCCGTCGCTGATGCCTCGGCGGGCGCCTCAGCATGAGCGCCGCGGGAGGCCGGCCAAACAAAAAGCCCGGCGTTTCCGCCGGGCTTTTCGTGTTCCTTCGTGAAGGGGCGGATCAGGCCGCCTCTTCCTCGACAGCCTCGTCGCCGCCGGCCTCGTCGGCCGGCTTCGGACCGCGGCGCGGACCCTTGGCCAGCGCGCCTTCGATCTCCTTGATCGCCTCGGTCTCGGTGATGCGCTGCACCGCCGCGATCTCGCGCGAGAGCCGGTCGAGCGCCGCCTCATAGAGCTGACGCTCTGAGTAGGACTGCTCCGGCTGGGTGTCGGACCGATAGAGGTCGCGCACCACTTCGGCGATGGCGACGATGTCGCCCGAATTGATCTTCGCCTCGTATTCCTGCGCCCGGCGCGACCACATGGTGCGCTTGATGCGAGCCCGGCCCTTGAGGGTCTCGAGCGCCCGCTTGACCAGCGGCGGTTCCGCCAGCTTGCGCATGCCAACCGACACGATCTTCGCGGTCGGAACCCGCAGCGTCATCTTGTCCTTGATGAAGTTGATGACGAAAAGTTCGAGCTTGGCGCCCGCGATCTCCTGCTCCTCGATGGCCACGATCTGACCGACGCCGTGCGCCGGGTAAACGATGAACTCGTTGGTCTTGAAGCCTTGGCGCTGGGTCGTTTTCTTATTGGGGGTCGGCATTCCGGGCAAAACTCCTTCACCGGCCGCCTTGCGGCTGCCGGCAACCTTGGCTGCGGGAGCCCCGCGGGCGGTGCCGCGCGAGGCCTGCGGGGTCCGCCGCGCTACGGCAGACTTTTTGGTTCCCCGGCTCGAGCCGGATGAACTTTTCTTCGTGTGACGCGATTTTCCTGCCACTGCTGACGCGTGGATCGCACGCCCTCTAGCCAGACCTTGGGACCCTACCGCCGAAAAATAAGGCTCCCGACAAGGGGAGCTCCTCGCAGGCGGCGTGTTTTTTCGTCTTCATCGGACTTTTTCAATATATAGCACATTTTTGGGCGGAATCAAAGCGTTATGGCGACGCAAAACCGCAATTCAGGGGTTACAAATCTGTAATTTATCAATGCAGTTAACGACGCCGGCTCCATAAAGGTTCCGGCGCCGGATTCATTTCTTCAGAGGTACGTCGGTTGGGGCCGTCGGCCGATCAATCGCCGGTGCCGGGGTTCGGCGAGAAGTATTTATCGACCTTGTCGGCCACGCCGTCGAACTCCTTGGCGTCCGCCGGAGCTTCCCGTTTAACGGTTATGTTTGGCCAGGACTTGGCGTACTCGGCGTTGAGCTCAAGGAACCTTTCAAGGCCCGGCTCGGTATCGGGCTTGATCGCCTCGGCCGGGCACTCCGGCTCGCAGACGCCACAATCGATGCACTCGTCGGGATGGATGACGAGCATGTTCTCGCCCTCGTAGAAGCAGTCCACCGGACACACTTCGACGCAATCCATGTATTTGCACTTGATGCAATTATCGACGACGACGTAGGTCATCAAAAACTCCGAGTCGACTTCCGCACTGGTCCCTAACGCAACCGCGGACGGGCTGCAAGGCAAGCGGCACGGTGACCGCCTTGCGGCTTCAGCATCTTACGCCGACGGTAAGTCGCGATAAAGCGCGCGTGCCGACGGCGCACCGCCGCGCCTCTCGCAGAAGCCCTGCACCTCGACAACGCGCACCGTGCTGTCGAGCGCCACGGTGACCACATCGCCGGCGCGGACCGGCTGGCTGGCGGCGGTGATTCGCCTACCATTGAGGCGGACATAGCCCGCCTCGGTGAGCGCCGCGGCGGCCGTACGTGTGCGCACCATGCGTGCGTGCCAGAGCCATTTATCGATGCGCTGGCGATCCAAGGCGTTAGCCGCCAGGGTTCCCGTCGATCACGACGGCCGGTCCTTCTGCTCGAGCTGCTGCTTGAGCGCGGCCAGCTTGGCGAAGGGCGAGTTCGGGTCCGGCGCCTTGTCGCGCCGATCCGAAGACCCGTGCGGACGCGCGTAATACTGCTCGCGCTCGGCGCGATCGACGCGGTCGCCTTTGTCGCGGCGGGGCGGACGGTCGCGGCGCGGACCGCCACGGTCCGGACGGTCGCCGCGGTTGGCCTCGCGCTGCACCTTCTGCTGACGCTCGTGACGATCGCGGCGGTCTTGCCGGTCGCCACCACGATCATGACGCGGCGGACGCGAACCGGGCTGCGCCTCCTCGGCAGGCGCGGCCGCGGCAGGGGCCGGCGCATCGGCGGGCGCGGCCGCCTGCGGTCCACGGTTGGGCCGGCGTTGGTGCTGGTGTTGATTCTGATGTCGCGGCGGACGCCGTTCGGAACGGCCGCCCGGACGCCACACCTCGACGAAAGCCTCTTCTGGCTTCGCGGCCTCGGCCGTCGCGCCGGACGCCTCGGCCACCGGTTCGGCAGACGCGGTTTCGGCAGGCGCTTCGGCGGCAGGCGCCGGCTCATCGCCACCAGACGTGGCCTCGACGGCAGCCTCCGGCGCAGCCGCTTCCGCGGCAGACTCTTCAGCCGCCGGCTCTGCGGCGACGTCGATCTGCGGAATAAGCTCGGCTTCCGGCAGCAGGCTCAAAGATGAGATGGCCTGGCCGACGGCCGCGTCGTCGGCCGGTGCTGGCGCGGCCTCATCCGCCGCTTCAGCAGCAGATTCGGGCGCGACCGGCGCTTCGCCGGCGGCGGCCGGTGTGATCTCTGTTGCGGCATTTGCTGCAGGATCGGCCGCAGCATCCGGTGCAGCATCGGCAAGCGGCGCGGCATCGGTCGGCGTCTCGGCCGGCACAGGCTCGGGCGGCTTCGGCTTCCGGTCCATGCGATAGCCGAGCGCACGCAGGATGGAGGCGAAGTCTTCGCCCGACGCGCCGGTGAGCGAGGTCATTGCGCCGGTGATGAGGAAGCCGCGGCCATCGAAGGCGCCATCCGGCTTGGGACCGGGCGAGCCTTCGCGCCACGCGAGCGCCGGACGAATGAGATCCGCGAGCCGCTCCAGGATATCGACACGCACCGCGCGCTCGCCGCAGATCCGATAGCCGGAGGTCCGGTAGAGCGCCTTCGGCGTCTCCTTGTCGACCGGGATCGAGGTCCGCCCCGAAGCCGCGAGATGCAGCAACTCGGTGACGCCCTTGGCGTCCGGCGCCTCGTGCTTGAGCGCCCAAAGCTGCGTCGCCAGCGCGCGCGGCGCCGGCTTCATCAGCGCCGGCAGGTAGATGTGATAGGCGCCGAAGCGCACGCCGTATTTGCGCAGCGTCGCGCGCGAGGGCTGGTCGAGGCCTTTCACCTCGTCCGCCACCTTCTGCCGCTCGAGCACGCCGATCGCCTCGACCAACTGGAAGGCGACGCCGCGCGCCATGCCGGTGATGTCCTCGGCCGCGGACAGCGTGAACAGCGGCGCCAAGAGCTTCTCGATATGCGTCTTCAGCCAGAGATCGAGCCGCGTCTGCACCAGTTCGCGCGAGGGGCCGGTGAGATGTTCATCGGCGATGATGCGCACGCGCGGACGCAGCGTGTCGTCGCCGGCCATCAGCTTGCCGACGACATCGCCGAGCCAGCGGATGGCGCCGTCATTGGCGAGCACGATCTGGTCATTGCGCGATTGCGACAGCCGCGTCGCGCGTGACTCGATCTCCACCGCCAGCACCTTCTGCGCGGCGGCATTGAGCGCCTTGGCCTCCGAACCTCCGGCCGACGCGTCGGGCGCGAACATGAATCCATCGAGACGGCCAAGGACGTGACCCTCGACCGTGACGTCGCCAGTTTTACCGATTTCAGTTTCGAGCATTGCGTTCTCTCGTAGCCGCCGCATCAAGACGCTGGTGCGGCGGTCGACGAAACGCTCAGCCAAGCGTTCGTGCAACGCATCGGACAGTTTGTCCTCGACCGCGCGGGTGGTTGCTTGCCAATGCTCCGGGTCGGAGAGCCAATCCGGGCGATTGGCAACATAAGTCCAAGTTCTGACATGCGCGATCCGGTTTGAGAGAGTGTCGATGTCGCCATCGGTCCGGTCGGCGTGAGCAATCTGACGAGCGAACCAATCCGTGGGGATATTACCCTCGCGCGTGAGGAAACCATAGAGGGTCACGACCAATTCGGCGTGAGTCGCCGGCGCGATTTTGCGGTAGTCGGGAACCTGACACGCGTCCCACAAACGCTCGATTGCCGCCCGATTGCGCGCGAGCGCGCGCACGTTCTCGTCGCGCGCACAGTGTTCCAGAACGAGAATGTCCTCGCCGGTGGGCGCGCGGGTCAGTCCCTGCTCGTGCGGGGTGGCGGCAAGCGAGGCCTGAAGCGCGCCGATCGAGGAGAAATCGAGATCGGTGTTGCGCCACTGAAGCATGCGCACCGGCTCGAAGGTGTGGCTTTCGAGCGCCTGCACCAATTCCGGCTCGAACGGATCGCAGCGCCCGGTGACACCGAATGTGCCGTCGCGCGTGGCGCGGCCGGCGCGGCCGGCGATCTGCGCGAGCTCGGCCGGATTGAGCTTGCGGAATTGGTAACCGTCGAATTTACGGTCGGACGCGAATGCGACGTGATCGACATCGAGATTGAGTCCCATGCCGATCGCATCGGTTGCGACCAGGTAATCCACATCGCCCGACTGGTAGAGCGCGACCTGCGCATTGCGCGTGCGCGGCGACAGCGCGCCGAGAACGACGGCTGCCCCACCGCGCTGGCGGCGGATCAGTTCGGCGATGGCGTAAACTTCATCGGCTGAAAAAGCGACGATGGCCGAACGCGACGGCAGCCGCGTCAGCTTCTTCTCGCCGGCATAAGTGAGCATCGACAGCCGCGGCCGGCTGACGATATGCGCACCGGGCAGCAGCTTCTCCACCATCGGCCGCATCGTAGCGGCGCCGAGCACCAGCGTTTCTTCGCGCGCCCGCGCATTGAGCATGCGGTCGGTGAAGACGTGTCCGCGCTCGAAATCGGCGCCGAGCTGGATCTCGTCGATGGCCATGAAGGCGACATCGAGGTCGCGCGGCATCGCCTCGACGGTGGAGACCCAATAGCGCGCGTTCGGCGGCTTGATCTTCTCCTCGCCGGTGATCAGCGCGACGGCGTTCACGCCGGCCCGGTCCACGACCTTGTTGTAGACCTCGCGCGCGAGCAGCCGCAGCGGCAGCCCGATGATGCCGCTCGAATGCGCGAGCATGCGCTCGATCGCAAGGTGGGTCTTGCCGGTATTGGTGGGACCGAGCACCGCGGTGACGCCGGCACCGCGGGCGCGGGCCGCGCGGGAAGGCTGCGGAGAAAAGCTAATGGCCATTACGCATCCAGACTGACGGCAGACCCGACACTCGGGTGCCGCCGTAGGCTTCCTGTATCACAGTGCGACGACAAACACGCGCCCGGTTAAGCTTTGGAACGGGACTTGAACGAATCGCGCCCGAATCGCTGGTGTCCGCCCAATCGGATTTCGTTCTCCACGAGATGTAGGGTGAAACGACTGACTTGCCACGAGATTTGCGGGCAGCGGGACCGCGAGGTTACCGGTTTCGGATGGTATTTATTAACATCCCCGTCACTCTCGAGCCCGAGGGCGGAGCCTCGAAGGGCGTCTGGCGCGGGCCGCTTCGCGGGCACCTCAGGATGACGGGTCCGGCGCTGTAGCCGATGACGTCTTTCCGGCAGAGCCGCCCCTGTCCCACAATGGAACCGCTGCCAACTCATTGATTAAGCATTGGAACGAGCCCTGAACGAATCACGTCCGAATCGCTGGTAACAGGGTCATTCCGAGTCCGTTCCCTACGAGATCTTGCGTGCCCCGCCTATGCGGCCACGAGATTTGCGCAATACTGGTTCGGGCCCGGGCTAGATCCTACCCGACTTTGTTAACAGTGCCTGACCACCGGATCGCCGCGCGACGAACAGGCCCCTCGACGCGCGACAGGTGCCCTCCATGGCACTCGTGTCCCACAGTGGAACCGCAGCCAAGCCCTTGATTAAGCGATGGAACGAGTCTGGAACGAATCGCGCCCGAATCGCTGACTCGAGGCCTGTACAGATTCGTTCACGGCGATATCTGGCAAGGGCGCCTGCGCCCGCTACCACATCAAGTAGCGCCGTTCGATTCAGCGGCCTTTTTTGCCGCCTCAATTGTTAACGCGGGCTGGAGTCCTGTTCCGGCCAAGAGTCAACAGAACTCATGAAGGCAATCGGTGTCACCGGCTCACGGCGTCTTCGCGCCATTGGCAGCGGCCCGCGCCGGCGTGGCGACGGACACGAACTGAACCGCTTGCAGCACGGCCTGGCCGATCGGTGTCGGACCCTGCGCCCGGAACGGGACCAGCACGCGCGTGCCGGCGATCGGCGCCAGCCACACCTCGATGTCGCGCTGCGCGGCGAGGTATTTGATCGCCGTGCGGGACGGGACATAGCCGGCCACCGGACTGAAGTAGACCGCGCAGACCAGGACGGGACCGGAGTAGCCCTTCTCCGCCTTCACTTTGTCCATGCGCTTGTAGGCCAGCTTGAGATCGTAGCGAATGCGTCCGTCGAAGACCGACAGCGTCCGCTGGCAGGACTCCGGCGCCATCGGATCGCCGGTACCTGGCACGCGCAGCATCGTCGCCGTCATCGGGTCCAGGACACCGCGTCGATGAGCGTCGGTCACCGGGATCCGCTCGGGGTTATCCTCCGGCGGCGGGTCGACCTGGTTGTCCTTGACGTTGCCATTGGCGATCGACAGGCGGATCTCGTCGACTTTCTTGGTGCTGAAGATGGTCGCGCCATAGACCGAGGACGGTGCCTTGTTGCCGCTGACCGTCCCATGCGCGGCGCTGGTGCCGTGCCCGCGGGTAAAGACCTGCAACAGGCCGGTCGTGGTGCCGCTCGCGGCGGCGCTATAGCGGCTTTCGCCGATATCGATGATCCAGTTTCCCTCGCCGATCGGGATACCGGCGAGCGTGGCGATGTAGCGCGCCTCCAGTTTGCCCTCGGCTGACGCCGGCCGCGCCGCGACCGCGAGGGCCAGGACGGCGGATGCCATGAGCGCGCATCGGACCGCATGCCCCGCCGTCAGCACGACGCTCACCCCTCCCGCGCGCCCGCCCCCGCGCGAGTTCCGCGGCCGGGCAGCGCGTATATGTTCTGTAGTACAATCCGGCACGCAAGGGCCTCCCGGGTCACGCACCGACTGCCCATACGAGCTGAGGCCCCCGCCATCGGCTTGTGCCTTGAGGTTGGCGGCGAATAAGTCGAATGTTTGATGGGTTTAGGCACGGTGGACAGGCTGAATCCGGCGAAACCGGGCGTAGCCCCGCAAGCTTGACGCCCGGCGGCCCTCTCTCTATACGTCTGCCCCGTCTTTCCATGATGATTGACCGGACCGGCCCGATCGCGGCGCCGGCGCTTTTTTGAAGGGATGAGCTATGTCCTGGCGTTGTGATCTGACGGGCAAGGGCCCTCTGGTCGGCCACAAAGTGAGCCACTCCAACATCAAGACCAAGCGGCGCTTCATGCCGAACCTGCAGAACGTGACGCTGATCTCGGACACGCTTCAGCGCAGCTTCAAGGTTCGCGTCTCGACCAATGCGCTGAAGACGGTCGACCACCGCGGCGGCCTGGACGGTTTCCTGCTCAAGGCCAAGGACTCGGAGCTCGCGCCGAAGATGCTCGAGGTCAAGCGCCAGATCGTGAAGAAGCAGGACGCGGCGAAGTCCGCCGCCTGAGCGCTCACGCGCCGAAGTTTTCGAACGCCGCCGCAAGGCGGCGTTTTTGTTTCCAGCATCCCTTTTCAGGCAACCACCTCGCCCCGTCACCCTGAGGCGCGAGCGAAGCGAGCCTCGAAGGGTAAACGGCCGAGGCGCGGGAGCAAGCGGCGGCTCAGCGGCCGTGCATCCTTCGAGGCTCGCGTGCTGCGCACGCTCGCACCTCAGGATGACGGATAAAGGCGGTGCTTGCCGCCCCGAATTATTCCCCCACCAACGTGAACTGCAGAAGCAGGTTGCGCTGGAGGATCGAGAAATTGTCGTCCGACACCAATGTCAGCACGGTGTCGCCGTTCGGCGTGCGATGGATGCCGAGGCCTTCCATGTTGTCGATCTGGTAGCCGAGATCAGCCTCGAACAGCGACTTGCCATCGATCAGCGCGCCGTCTTTCAGGCTTGCGAGCGGCATGCGGCGGATGCGGATGGCGACGCCGCGCGCCGGCGAATAGCGGCGCTCGAGCAGCAGGAGATCGCCGGGCGGCAGGATGGCGCAATCGCTGACGTCGAAATCGTCGCTGCGCTTGACGCTGAAGCGCTCAACATTGTCGCCATTGAGAATGTACGAGCGATGATTGCCGGCTGCATCAAGGCTGCGCTCGGTGACGGCAATCAGGTCGCCCGCAAGCGGCGCACCGGCCGGCGGCGTCGCCAGGCATTCCAGACTCTTGTTGTAGCTGAAGGTCTTGAAGTCGCCCGGCACCTTGATCGGCTGGCCGCGCGCCTGCAAGCCGTCGCGCTTGTAGTCGAAGCGCACGATCTGCTCGACGCGTTCGATGCCGATGGTGAGGATGCCGTCGCGCTCGGTGAGTGACTCGACGTCGAACCAGCCGTGCGCAGCGAGCGGCTTGCCGTCGGCGCCGAGGATCGGCGCCAGCTCCGCATCGCCGATGCCGGCAGGCTTGCCGTCGCTGCCGTAGACGATGCGGCCACGCAGCCACGACCCGCGATCGGTGATGGCGATGAAATGCGCACCATCAGGCTCCATGTGGATCGCCGAGATGCCGCCGAAAGCCGGATGCTGCGACGTGAGCACGAGGCCGCCGCTGAATTCCAGCGCGCCGAAACGCGTCTGCGCCGGATCGCGCGGATTGAAGGACGTGATCGGCGTCGCCGCGACAGTGATGCGCACCGGTGCGTCAGCATAACGCTGCGTCTCGGCGACGGCGTAGGTAGCAACGGCGGCGATGAACGCCGCGACGAGCGTGCAGGCAATGAGCCAGCGGCGGCGCGTCACCACGCACTCCCCTCATTCCCGCGCATGCGGGACCCGAGATTTTCCGGAAGAACTACTTCGCGCCGGGTCCCCGCTTTCGCGGGGACGAACGGCAGAGGTCGCGGGAGCCGCCGCAATATCAAGCGACGCGTCTCCGCGTGCGCCGGACCGGCTGCTCGGCTTGCGCCGCGTGCTCCTCGAACAGCTCGGCCAGCTTCTCGGTCATGGCGCCGCCAAGCTCTTCGGCATCGACGATGGTGACGGCGCGGCGATAGTACCGCGTGACGTCGTGGCCGATGCCGATGGCGATCAGCTCGACCGGCGACCGAGTCTCGATTTCCTCGATCACCCAACGCAGATGCCGCTCGAGATAATTGCCCGGATTGACCGAGAGCGTTGAATCGTCGACGGGCGCGCCGTCGGAGATCATCATCAATATCTTGCGCTGCTCGGGGCGCGCGAGGAGGCGCTTGTGCGCCCAGTCGAGCGCCTCGCCATCGATGTTCTCTTTGAGCAGACCCTCGCGCATCATCAGGCCGAGATTCTTGCGCGCGCGCCGCCACGGCGCATCGGCCGACTTGTAGATGATGTGGCGCAGATCGTTGAGGCGGCCGGGATTGGCCGGCTTGCCGGCGGTGAGCCAATGCTCGCGCGATTGCCCGCCCTTCCAGGCGCGCGTGGTGAAGCCGAGAATCTCGACCTTCACGCCGCAGCGCTCGAGTGTCCGCGCGAGGATATCGGCGCAGGTCGCGGCGACGGTGATCGGGCGGCCGCGCATCGAACCGGAATTGTCGAGCAGCAGCGTGACCACCGTGTCGCGGAATTGCATATCCTTCTCCGCCTTGAACGACAGCGGATGGAACGGATCGATGACGACGCGCGACAGCCGTGCCGGATCGAGCAGGCCTTCTTCCAGGTCGAACTCCCACGACCGGTTCTGCTGCGCCATCAAGCGGCGTTGCAGCCGGTTGGCGAGACGCGCGACGACGCCCTGCAGATGCGAGAGCTGCTTGTCGAGATAGCCGCGCAGGCGGTCGAGTTCTTCCGGCTCGCAGAGATCCTCGGCGGCGATGGTCTCGTCGAACTTGTTGGTGAAGGCGCGATAATCCGGGCCGCGCGGCTCGTTGGCGCCGAACTGGCGCGGCCGCTGCGGCTCGCCGGGCGTTTCGGCGTCGCCCATGTCGCTGTCATCGGCCATGTCGGCGGTCGGCGATTCAGCCGCCTCGGTGGCGGAATCTGGCATGTCGTCGGCCGAGACCTGCGTGTCCTCGGACGCCATGCGCTCGGTCTGATCGGAGTCGGCGGCTTCGCCCTCTTCGCCCGTTTCCTGCTGGCGGCGTTCGTCCTCGCCTTCGTCTTCTTCGTCATCGGATTCGGACGAACGGTCCTCGCCCATCTCGAGCGCGTCGAGCAGATCGTGGATGACGTCGCTGAACTGGCGCTGGTCTTCGACCAGATCTTCGAGCCGGTCGAGATCCTCGCCGGCGCGATCTTCGATCAGCGGACGCCAGAGATCGACCAGCTTCTTCGCGGCCGGCGGAGGCGCGAGGCCGGTGAGGCGCTCGCGCACCAAGAGCGCCAGCGCGTCCTCGATCGGCGCGTCGGCGCGCTCGGTGATCTGATCGGCTTTGTTTCGCGCGAAACGCTCGTCGAGCATCGCGGTGAGATTCTTGGCTACGCCGGCCATGCGCCGCGCGCCGATCGCCTCGACGCGCGCCTGTTCGACCGCCTCGAACACCGCGCGCGCCTGCTGGCCCGCGGGCTGCAGGCGGCGATGCAGCGCCGTATCGTGACAGGCAAGACGCAGCGCGATCGAGTCGGCATTGCCGCGTACGATCGCTGCTTCCTGCTTCGACAGCTTGCGCGGCGGCTCCGGCAGACGAACCTTGCCGCCCATCAGCCCGGGACGCTCGGCGGCAAAGGAGACTTCCAGGTCCGGCTTGCGCGCGAGCGCGCGCAGACAGCCGGAGACCGCCCGCTTGAACGGCTCCGTCGGCGCTTCCTTCGCCGGAGTTTTGCCTTTGATATTGGAGGCCATGACGTGCAGACGCCTCTTTATTCAACCAGAAGGAACGACTATCTTAGTTATAGCCACAAGGACAGCCGGTATGGCCGAACCTGAAAACCAGACCCTGCACCTGCTCCGCGAATTGCGGGAGCAGAACAATGATCTCCGCTCGGATATGCAGGACCAAAACTCTGGTCTGCGCACCGAGATGCGGGAGGGGTTTGAAAGCGTCAATGAACGCCTCAAGAACCTCCAGCAGGGCATGATCGGCGAAAGCATCCTCGGCCGCTAACACCGTGGCAGAAGTCGAGGAGCGCCTCGGCAATCTTGAACAACGCGTCTCCGCCCTCGAGAAGAAGAAGCGCTGAGCGTCAGCTCAGCGCCACGTTCACCGAACTCTCCGGCAACTCGACACCGAAGCAGCGCTGATAGAACTCGGCCACGATCGGCCGCTCGAGCTCGTCGCACTTGTTGAGGAAGGTGAGCCGGAACGCGAAGCCGATATCGTTGAAGATGTCGGAGTTCTCCGCCCAGGTGATCACCGTACGCGGGCTCATCACCGTCGAGATGTCGCCGTTCATGAAGGCGTTGCGCGTCAAGTCGGCGACGCGCACCATCTTGTTGACGATGTCGCGGCCCTTTTCGTTTTGATAGTGCTTGGCCTTCGCCAGCACGATCTCGACCTCGTTGTCATGCGGTAGATAGTTCAGCGTTGTCACGATCGACCAGCGGTCCATCTGGCCCTGGTTGATCTGCTGCGTGCCGTGATAGAGGCCGGATGTATCGCCGAGGCCGACGGTGTTGGCCGTCGCGAACAGGCGGAAGGCCGGATGCGGCTTGATCACGCGGTTCTGGTCGAGCAGCGTCAGACGGCCGGAGGCTTCCAGCACGCGCTGGATAACGAACATCACGTCCGGGCGGCCGGCGTCGTATTCGTCGAAGCAGATCGCGATGTTGTTCTGCAAAGCCCAGGGCAGAATGCCGTCGCGGAATTCGGTCACCTGCGCGCCGTCCTTGATGACGATCGCATCCTTGCCGATCAGGTCGATACGGCTGATGTGACTATCGAGGTTCACACGGATGCAAGGCCAGTTGAGCCGCGCCGCGACCTGTTCGATGTGCGTCGATTTACCGGTGCCGTGATAACCGGTCACCATCACGCGGCGGTTCCTGGCGAAGCCGGCGAGGATGGCGAGCGTGGTCGGGCGGTCGAAGCGATAATCGGGGTCCACGTCGGGGACATGTTCGTCGGGCTTGGAATAGGCCGGGACCTCCATGTCGCTGTCGATTCCGAACACCTGCCGGATCGACACCTTCATGTCTGGCAGGCTTGCGCTTTCTTGTACTGCGGCAGTCATTGCTCCTCCGTGGCCTCGGGACCCCCCGAAACCCGTGTTCGGTTTGACGTAACGGTCCGGCTGATGGCGGGCGCCAACTTAGCAGACGCCAACGGCGCAAAAAACCCGGCGGGCGCGAATAACACCATCAATTATATCAATAAGATAGTGTGCCCGGGGCCTGTGCGTAAGGCGGGGCTGGGTTGCTTTTGGGCGATCCGACGGTGCGCGAGTTATCCCTCCCCGCCTGCGGGGAGGGTGGCGAGCGCAAGCGGGCCGGGTGGGGCCAAGCCGCACACATAGCGACCCCACCCCGGGCGCTTTCGCGCCGAACCCTCCCCTTTCAGGGGAGGGATAAGGGGGTCTCAGGTGAATCCTACCGATTTCAAATAATTATAGGCCTGGATGATCTCGACCAGGCGGTCCTCGGTCGAGCGGTCGCCGCCGTTGACGTCCGGGTGATGGCGTTTCACCAATTCCTTGAACTTCGCCTTGACCTGCGCCGGGCTAGCACCCGCCTCGAGGCCGAGCGTGTCGAGCGCCTTCCGCTCGGCATTGCGCACCGGCTTTGTCTCCGCCCGCGCCTGCTGCTCGGCGCGCAGCCCTTCCGAGAACAGATCGAAAGGATCGCCCTCCGCGCCGAACGAGCGGAAATCGGCGCGGGTGGTGCCTTTGCCGGTTCCCATCTTCCAGGTCGGCCGATGGCCGGTGAGCGCGTCCTTTTGGTACGCCATCACCGCGGCGTCGTTCATGCCGGCGAAGAAATTGTAGGACTGATTGTACTCGCGCACGTGATTGAGACAGAAGCGCCAGTGCTCGTTCTCATGATTGCGCCCCTTGGGCGCGCGATGCGTGGCCTTCTCCTTGCAGCCGACCCATTCGCAGGTGGGACCGTCGGATTTGATCCGGCGATCCTGCGAGGGCTTGACGCGAACGCGATCGAAGATGGGCGAGTCGAATTTCATGACCGGTTATTATGCGCTTTTCGCTATGACGCCTTCAAGACTTGACAGCATCGCTTCGTGTCGAATTTCGCCGCACCGCAGGCATTGACCCGCGCCCTGGACCTTCTTAAGTCCAAGCCATGCAGACAGCGGATTTGATCACACAGAAGTTGACCGAGGCTTTCACGCCGCACAGCCTGAAGGTGCTCGATGAATCACACCAGCACGAAGGCCATGCCGGGCACCGGCCGGGCGGGCAAACTCATTTTAGGGTTTATATCGTGTCGGATGCGTTCAAAGGAAAGACCCGCATCGACCGCCATCGCATGATCAACGAAATTCTTTCGGGTGAATTGGCCGGCGGCGTGCACGCGCTGGCCATCCATGCTGCCGCGCCGGGCGAAGGCGTTTAGCCGGCTCGACAGCGGCGTTCTCGCCAAGAATAGCCAGATGCGTTAGATGGCGGGCTCCTTCCGCGAGCAGCGCCCGACATCCATGACCGACACGATCGACCGGATCGCCGACTACGCGTCCGCACTGACATTCGCGGATCTCGCGCCAAGCGTCATTCGCGAGAGCAAACGGCGGCTCATCGACACGGTCGGGTGCACTTTGGCGGGCCTGGATACACCGCCGGCCCGCATCGCACAGACCCTGGCGCGCCGCGCGAATGGATCGGGCGGCGCGTACCTGCTCGGCACACGCGACCGCGTGCTACCGGAACTTGCGGCCTTCGCCAATGGCGTCGCCGGCCGCGTGCTTGACGGCAACGATTGCTGCACCGGTGGCGGCGGCCATCCGAGCGACAGCATTGCCGCAATCCTCGCCGCCGCCGGCAGTGCATCGGCCGACGGCCGCGCCGTGATTGCGGCCATCGCGGTCGCCTACGAAATCCATCAGCGCCTTTTCGCCGCCAGCCGCATATTCGCGAAGGGCTTCGATCACGTTCTTTACACGGCCATTGCCAGCGCTGCGGCATCCAGCCGGCTGTTCGGCCTGTCGCGCGACGAGTTACGTCACGCGGCGTCGCTCGCAACGACTGCCAATCTTGCGCTCGGCGCGACGCGCCGGGGTGAACTCTCGATGTGGAAGGGCTGCGCCGGCGCCAATGCCGCGCGCAATGGCCTGTTCGCTGCGATCGCCGCGAAACACGGCATGACGGGCCCCCAGGCTCCGATCGACGGCACGCATGGCCTGGCCGAAATCACCGGCGGTTTCCACGTCGATCTGCCGGCACCGCGCGACACAGCCGGCATCCTCCAGACCGACATGAAAGAGTTTGCGACCGAATTCCATTCGCAGGGGCCGATGGTGGCGGCGCTCGAACTGGCGCGTGGCATCGACCCGGCGCAGATCGAGCGGATCGCCATCCACACCTACACCTTCGCCTACAAAGAAACGGGCAGCGGCGCCGAGAAATGGCGGCCGAAGACCCGCGAAACGGCTGATCACAGCCTCCCCTACACCGTCGCTGCCGTGCTGGTGGACGGTGAGTTCAGCGAAGCCATTTTCGCGCCGGACCGCTTCGCGGATACCCGCATCCTGGCGCTTGCCGACAAGATCACCGTGCACGACGACCCCAGCCTGAGCAGCCAAGTGCCCAACGCTTTTCCGTGCCGCATCGAGATGACGGTCGACGGCCGCACGCGTGCGTTCAGCCTGCAGAATCCGCGCGGTCACCACGACAATCCGCTAAGTGACGACGACGTTTGCAACAAATTCACAGCGCTAGCCGCACGCGCGCTGACGCAGGTGCAAGCGAGCCGGCTGCTCGAAGAGCTGTGGGACGTCGAGCGATGGACGATGATGGACAGGCTGTTCGAACAGGCCGCCGCCGGGAATACCAGGGAAGGCAACGCTTAATGACAACGAAAAAGACTCTACGCTCGCTCGGCGCGGTGATCGCAGGCATCGTCGTCGCCGCCACGACATTCTGCACGACGGCCCTGGCCGACTCCTATCCGTCGCGGCCGATCCAAATCATCGTGCCTTTTACGCCTGGCGGCGGCTCGGACACGGTGACGCGCATCGTCGCCAATCAGCTCGCGCAGCGCCTGGGACAGTCGGTGCTGGTCGAGAACCGCGGCGGCGCCGGCGGAAATATCGGCATGGAGGCCGGTGCGCGCGCCGCGCCCGACGGCTACACGCTGACCGTGCTCACCCAGAACATCGCGGTCAATCCGCATCTCTACAAGAAGCTCGGCTACAAGCCGCTCACCGACTTCAAGCCGATCGCACTGATCAATCGCTTCTACCAGATCGTGCTCGTCAATCCCTCGGTGCCCGTGCACTCGATGAGCGAACTGATCGCGCTGGCGAAATCGAAGCCGGGCACGCTCACGGGCGGCAATGGCGGTGTCGGCGGCACGGCGCAGATGGACATTGACCTGCTCTGTGCCATGGCCGGCATCGATATCGTGCAAGTACCCTATCGCGGCGAGGCGCCGGTGACGGTCGATCTGCTCGGCGGCCAGCTCAACATGACCATCAGTTCGTTCGTCGGCATCGACCAATTCATCAAGCAAGGCAAGCTGCGGCCCCTCGCCGTCACCTCGCCGAAACGCGCAGTGCAGTTCCCTGACGTGCCGACGGTCGCCGAAACCGTCCCAGGCTACGAAATGGATGGGTGGTACGCCATCGCTGCGCCAGCCGGCACGCCCGATGCCATCGTCAAACGCCTCGAAACCGAGATCGTGGCAATCGTCAAGGATCCTGGCGTCAACAAGCTGCTGACCGATCGCGGCTTCGACCCGGTCGGCGAAGGCGCCGACGCGCTCGCCAAAACGATCAAGGCCGATTACGAGAAGTACGGCAAGCTGATCAAGGAGCGTGACATCAAGATCAACTGACCGGCAGCGACGTCTTCGGCAGCGGCTGGATGCGCAGCGCGGTGATGCGATTGCGCGCGCGGCGCAACACCCTGAAACGGAAACCGTGGAAGGTGAAGCTCTGCCCGACTTCCGGAATTGAGCGCGCCTCATGGATGACGAGACCGGCGATGGTGGTCGCCTCCTCGTCCGGCAGATGCCAGTCCATCACGCGATTCAAATCACGGATCGGCACGGCGCCATCGACATTCACCGATCCGTCCGGCTGACGGCGCACGCCGGGCATGGCGACGTCGTGCTCATCGGTGATGTCGCCGACGATCTCCTCCAGGATGTCTTCAAGCGTGACGAGACCTTCGACCTCGCCATACTCGTCGACGACGAGGGCGAACGGCGTCTTGCGGCGGCGGAAGGCCTTGAGCTGTTCCGACACCGGCCGCGTATCCGGCACGAACCACGGCGGCGTCATCAGCGCGCCGATGTCGACCTTGGCGGCATCGCCATCCACCGCGTGCAACGCGCGCAACAGGTCTTTCACGTGCAGCACGCCGACGATGTTCTCTGGATTGTCGCGCCATAGCGGCAGGCGCGTCACCGGGGAGGCGATCACCGTGTTCACGACGGTCTCCGGCGGATCGTCGGCGTTGATGGTGATCATGTTGGTGCGGTGGATCATCACGTCGGACAACGCCAGTTCGCGCAGATCGAGCACGCCGCCGAACATGTCGCGGTCGAGCTTTTCCACGCCGCCTTCGCGATGGAACAGATCGACGGCGCCGCGCAATTCCTCATGCGCCGACAAGATCGCCTGGTCTTCGCCGATCTTGATGCCGAAGAAGCTGAGCAACCAGCGCACCAGCGCTTCGATCGCCAAGAGAATTGGGCCAAGCAGACGCACGATGATCCGCATCGGCTTCGCCACCGCAAGCGCGACGCGATCCGGCGCATTGAAGGCCGCCGTCTTCGGCAGCACCTCGGAGAACACGACGACGAGCACGGTCATCGCGATGGTGGCATAGACAACGCCCGCGCTGCCGAACCACGCCAACAATACGCCGGTGGCGAGCGAGGAGGCCGCGATGTTGACCGCGTTATTGCCGAG
>Ga0310811_10004626_pt1 | contig 17327 bp, 10 predicted proteins | sample YCmetagenome_FD_207642 | JGI IMG/M metagenome (GOLD analysis project Ga0310811, IMG submission 207642) | Soil microbial communities from experimental microcosm in Duke University, North Carolina, United States - YC | ecosystem: Engineered > Artificial ecosystem > Soil microcosm > Unclassified ...
CAAAGAGGCTATGGCATCTTCGACTTCTTCAAAACACTGGACGGCAAACCCATCTTCCTCGAAGACCATCTCGACCGGTTCTTTCATTCCGCTGCGCAGCTACGGCTCGACATCGGCAGGACCCGCGACGAACTCCGCCTGATCATCCACGAGCTCCAGGAAGCCAACCGCATCCCCGACTCCGGTATCCGCATCACCCTGACAGGCGGCTATTCCCCCGATGGCTACAGCCTCGCCCGGCCAAACCTCATCATCACCCAGCAGCCGCTGCAGGTGACGGTTACCGAAGACCTGCCCCGGAGCATCCGCCTGATCACCTGGCCGCACCAGCGCCAGATGCCGGACGTGAAAACCATCGACTACCTGATGGCCATCTGGCTGCAGCCCCATATCCGTGACAACGGCGCCGACGACGTCCTGTACTACAGGGACGGACTCATCAGCGAATGCCCCCGCTCCAATTTCTTTATCGTTACACCCAATGACACCGTCGTTACCCCATACCGCCATATCCTCAAAGGGATCACCCGGATCAAGCTGCTGGAGATCGCCGGCCTGCGTTACAGGGTCGAACAACGGGACCTGCACCTGGACGAACTAAAGACCGCCAAAGAAGCATTCATAACAAGCACTACCAAACAGGTCGTGCCGGTGGTCCAGGTGGATAAGCAGATCATCGGCGGAGGGGCCTCCGGCGAGATCAGCCGCTGGCTGAACAACGAGCTCTACCGCCTCGCAAGATCATAGTATCTTACACAAAAATTCCATGACAGAGACAAAGACCCAGCCATCCTTTCTCGAGTTTTTACCGGTGAGTATCTTCGGCGCTGTCATGGGCCTGACGGGTCTGTCCTTCTGCTGGGGCTGGGCCGAACGTACATGGGGCTTCGGCGGCTGGGTAAAAGACGCCCTCGGCGCAATGGCGGTTGTTCTATTCCTCCTGCTGGGGACGGCCTATCTGCTGAAATGGCGGAAATATCCGGGCCTCGTGCGCTCCGAATTCAACCATCCGGTATCGGTTAGCTTCTTCGCAACCATTATTATTTCACTATTGCTGCTCCCTGGCATCCTCTTTACCTATAGCAGCACGCTGGCCACTGCGATCTGGGCCATCGGAACGGCACTGATGGCCGCATTCTCCTGGTTCGTATTCCGGAGGTGGCTGGGACGCCAGCAGGACCCCGCCAATGCGCTGCCGGCCTGGGTGCTTCCCATCGTCGGAACCCTCGACATACCAGTCGTAGGCGCACGGCTTTCCTTTCCCGGCGTCAGGGAGATCAACCTGCTTTTCTTTGGCATCGGCCTCGTATTCGGCCTCATCCTGATGACGATAATCATCTACCGCCTGCTCTTCTTTCCTCCCCTGCCGGAGGCCATACAGCCCTCTCTCATGATCCTCGCAGGTCCCTTCGCCCTCGCCACATCCGCATACGATTCCTTTACCGGAGCGCACGACATCCTGCTCTCCGTATTCTTCTACTTCGACCTGGCCGTCATGGTGCTGCTCGGGAGCAAGATCGTCCTTCTGCCGGTATGCTGCCCCTTTCGCGTAACATGGTGGGCGGTCAGCTTTCCCCTGGTTGCCTTTACGATCGCCTCATTCCGGTATTCGGCGAAGGTGCCGGCGAAACTCTTTCAGCTGGTTCCCGGATCCCTGCTCGTGCTCTCCAGCGGAGTCATCCTCTTCTTATTGGTACAAAGCTTTTATAAATTATTTACCCATCAATTATTCCTGTCCGATCCGACAGCGGAAAAAGCAACCCGCATGCTGGAGCCGGCAACAAAACCACTACCATGAGCAATCCCATCAAAGGAGTCACTATCCATCCCAGCCCCTGGTCTGTAAAAGAGACGATCGACCGGCTGCAGGAATTTCTAAAGCAACAGGGCGTGACCATCTATGCTCGTATCGACCAGCAGAGCGAGCTCCGGCGAGCCGGCATCGAACTGTGGGCGCTCGAGTACCTGCTTTTCGGAAACCCCAAAGCAGGCGGTCCCGTGATGCAGGAGAACCCCATCGCAGCCCTCGACCTGCCGCTAAAGGTGATCGCATGGGAAGACCAGCAAAAAAAAGTGTGGATTGCCTATAACGAAATGGCCTACGTCCGCGACAGATACGACCTGACCGACAGGGTCACTGCACCGCTGAACCTCGACGGACTGATCGCCAAAGTCCTCAACCACTGAGCGGCATTCCTGCAGCCAACCTCTGAGCTACGTTCCTGCCGCCAACCACTGAGCGGCGTTGCTGCAGCCAACCTCTGAGCTACGTTCCTGCCGCCAACCACTGAGCGGCGTTGCTGCCGCCAACCACTGAGCTACGTTCCAGCAGCCAACCTCTGGCCGGATGCCCGACAGTCAACCCCTCAACCTCTGGCCGGATGCGCGGAAGCCACCCGCTGACCGACACCCCGGTCATACCCCTCATTCCGCGGAAAAGGACAACTGGTCCAGGTCAAAACCACCTTTGCTGGCGACTATCCGTAGCCGGTGGGTACCCTTCGGGAGCTCTACATCCTTTAGGCCAATGACCTGCCAGCTCGTTGTTCCCCCCGTGGCAGGGATCACAATTTCCTGAGCCACCGGCTTGTCGTCGCACAACAGGGACAGCCTCCCGGAATCAGCCGCGGCGGCCACAGTAGCGGCGATCTTATAACTGCCGGCCTTCTCTACAGAGACAGTATACTGCAGCCACTCGCCGTCTTCGATGCTGAATACATCGTAGGCGGAAGACCCCCGGGCCGCGGCGTCCCGGCCTTCCAATGGCTGAATATCGACGCCGTCATTGCGATAGGACCAGCCCCGGTTGCCCGCCGATGGTGCCGACGGAGTAGCATATTGATAACGCGCCGTATCGTTGTCCTTGTACGCATACCCTTCCCGCCCAAGGTCATAGTCGACGGCCCTGATGACAGCCCCGCTCCGGATAACATGTTCCTTAAAAGGGATCGTCCAGGTCGAGCCAACCTGCCTGAACATCGCATCTGTCACATCCTTATGATAGATGTTGTTCCTGATCTGAATATTGCTGAGCAGCTCGTCCAGCGCAGCCTGCGCCTCGTCCGCCGAAGGCTTCGGCCCATTCTTCAGCCAGTAGTCGATCAGGACCTGAAAAGAAGGCGTCACCTTTATCTCCAGCGGATTGTTGACACCCATCTTCTTCAGCTGCCACCAGCACCAGCCGATATTATGGGATTCCACCAGCTGGATGGCTTCGGTGAACCAGGTATTCGAGTTCTCACCCGACTCGCCCAGCCACAACGGCACGTTGTACTGATCCTGCCAGTTCAGAAAGTTTTGTATCGAAGCCTGCGTATTGAAATTGCCATATTTGTGAAAACTGAGCACCAGATTGTTATCCCAGAGAGGAAAGACGCCATTGTAGTTATTTCCAAAGCCATTCCCTTCGATGATGATGATATGGCGCTGATCTGCCTCTCGGATGGCGCTGGTGATCTGCATCATTAGCGCCCGGAGAGGCTTATTCGATTTCTCCCTCGTCCCCCTCGTATCCTTCGGATCGTCAAACCCCCAGTTGGGCTCGTTGATGATATCATATCCGCCGATAAAAGGCTCGTTTGCATAACGCTGCGCCAGCCGCCGCCACAGCGCGATCGTCTTCTGCTGATTCGCCTCACTCTGCCAAAGAGAAGGCTTCGAAGGATCACGGTCCGAAATATTCAGGTCATTACCCTGCCCGCCGGGTGCGGCGTGAAGATCGAGGATCAGATACATATTGTTGGCCTTACACCAGGACAGCAGACTGTCGGTCATTTCAAATCCTTTCTTCAGCCAGGTGTTGTGCCCGGCCACCGGCTCCTCATCCACCGGAAGCGTATACAGATTGTAGTGCATAGGCAGACGTATCGAATTGAAACCCCAGGAAGCCAGCGAGTCGATATCGGTCTTTGTAGTATGGCCGCCCAGCCACGAATCATAGAACGCCGCCGTCTTTTCATTCCCGACAAGGTCGGCGATCTTCTGCCGGATGCGGTATTGCGGTCCGATCCCACCCAGATGGAACATATAGCTTTCCTGCAGCATCCAGCCACCCAGTCCCATACCCCTCAGAACATACGGACGGTCACTGCCATCGACGATGATCTTCCCCTTCGCCTTCAGCCAGCCACCACCGGAAACAGACGGCGCGGCCTTTTGGGCCAGTACAGGTACGGAACAAACAACACCGAGAAAAAGGAAAAGACCCGGGACAAGGACAGGAGGAATTTTGATTTTCTTCACGACAGACTAATTTTATTGAACAGGTGATGAATTATTCGCATTCGCGTTTCCTATCGCCCCCAAAAAGTCGGACAGCGATACTTCGTTTGAAATGAGCAGCTTCTTTCTCAACCGGTACCTGCTGCTCTCCACCCCACGAATAGAAAGGTTCAGCAGATCGGCGATCGCTTTCGTAGAAAGATTGAGACGGAGATACGCACAGAGCTTCAGATCGGAAGGCGTCAGCAGCGGAAATGACTCCTTCAGCGTCTTTAAAAAATCATTATTGGACTTGTCGAAATACAACGAAAAACGCTCCCAGTCATCGTTCATCTCCAGCTGCTCGTTGATGATCTTGATGATCCTCCGCATATTCCTGGTCCTTTTCTCCGGCTCGACCTCGTCCTGCACTGCCAATATTTCGTCCTTGATCTTATTTAACAGTTCCCTTTTTTGCAAAAGGTTCATTGTATTGGAGGCAAGCACGGCATTGTTGTGCTCGACCTCGCTCTGGAGCCTGACATTCCTTAAACGGATGATCTCTTTCTCGCTCTTCTCTATCTCCAGTTGATGCTGGTATTGAAGACGGCGTTGTTCTTCTTCGTACCTGTCCCGCTGTTTCTTCAGCCGCTCGGTATGCTGAAGAAGGTATTTACGCTGCTGCCGCTTGTAGAAATAGTAGAGCAGAGCCACGAACAGGACAACGTAAATGACCCAGGCCAATATGCTGTTATACCACGGAGGCGAAATAGTGAACACGAACAGGCTGAGGGGCGACTTCTGGCCATTATTGCCTCTGGCGACCACCTCGAACACGTATTTGCCCGCGGGCAGATTGGTATACGAGCGCTCTGTCTTCCTGGACCACGCGGACCACTGAGGGTCATATCCCTTCAGTCTGCTGCTGTATTCTACCGTTCCGTTGAAATAGGGGGAAGAGAACTCAAAATGAACGGAATTCCACCTGTGACTGATCCGGTGTTGTATTACAAACACATCCCCCCCGGACCCCGAATCTTTTTCCGGCAGATAGCCGCCAAATAAGACGCTGTCCTTTTTGTTGAAGGCGGTCACCGAACGCAGCAACACCCGGAGGTTATGGCTGGCCGCCCGGTATTTTTCATAGTCGATATGGTAAAATCCGGTCTCGCTGGAGATAAGGACATTACGCTCATTGATGGGATAGATAAATTCCTCGTCATTCCCCAAAATGCGGTTATTGAGTTCTGAAAAGTAGATCCGGACAGGGTGATCCGGGTCGGACATGTCGATGACACCGGGTCTCTTTTCCTCTACAAACCAGATATTGCCCTCCGTATCCTCCCGCAGATAAGAAATATTGGCGTCGCCGAACAGCCGTTTCAGAACAACGGATTCTTTGAAGTCCCCGGCCGACCTGTCGTATTCATAAAACCCCTTCCTCGTGACCAGGACGATCTTTTCATGTACCTTGAAAAGATAGTTATGCCCCGACGACAGGAAATGATGAACGTCGTTATACGGCTTGTTGACCGGGCCGCCGGTATCGTTAAAGCTGATCTTGTACAATCCCTGATAGGGATGGGCTACCCATATGTCGTTGCCCTCGACGACGGTATATTTCGCAGCCTCGAAAGAGGTATGGGATTTATGGTTCTGGAACCTTCCGTTCAGGTAATTATAGACATTGATACCATTGTAGGTCCCCGCAATGACGCGCGGACAGGGCTGCTGCGCTGTCAGCGGCTGAAAGAACCAAAAGCCGGTCGACGTATCCAGCGGCACACAGCTATTGTTCCCGACAAGATAGGCGCCGTCGTGACGGCCGACGAGCAGTTCGTCGTTGACAACGGAAAGCCCCCATACAAGACCGTTGCCATTATTCACCGGAGTAAAGCCGCCCCGCAGCCCCTGCAGATTGTCGTCCGCGCCTATCGGTATGCTGTACAGGCCAATACCGGTGCCCACATACAGCCGGCTATTGTACAGAGCCGCGGAATAGCCCGGCCCTTTTTTATCATTATCCGGATTCAGATGACTGATGGCGCTGTTGTAGATGACCAGATCGATGCCATTGTTCAGCCCCAGCCAGATGTTCTTCTCCTTGTCTGCATAGACGGTATTGACGGTATTGGACTGAAGTCCGTCCGATTTCGTAACATGCTGGACAACCTCTTCTTTTGAATTTATGATGTAGTAGCCGTCCAGCCGCGTGGCAATGACGATGCGATCCGTATCGATCGCAAACGCGGAATGCACAAGCTGTGCAGTAATAGCCACGACGGCAGGCGTCTCCAGTTTGCGGACGGTCTCGCCTTCGATGGAATATATCCCCGACTTCAGCGAGGTCATCAGCGTCCGGTGCTTACCAAACTCGCAGACAGACCGGATAGATACCTTATCTTTTGAAAAATCATATCCGGATAAAAAAGCCTGCCAACGCTGATTCCTGAATACCATCAGCCCTTTGTCGTATTCCTGGGCAACCAGCAGGCCATTGCAGGCCCCAAGGAAACCCCAGTTGATGCTCTGAAAGGCAGTGATCTTTCCGGCGTGATAACGGAAGATGCGTTTGTTCGACCGGAAAAACACGTCGTCCTGAAAAACGACGACATTCCATACATCGGCGAACTCCGTTTCACCACGGGGGATCAACTGCTTCAGCGACTGATAGGTCAGCAAACCCGCGCTGTCAAAATAGAAATAACCGATTTCCTGCTGTCCCCCTACATAGATGCGGTCGCCTATTACTTTCAGTGACCGGACAATGCTGCCGTTGGGCAGGGAATAGGTCTTCCAGTATGTGCCGTCAAAGACCAGCAGCCCGTCGTCATTGGCAAAATACAGCAGACCCCGTCGGTCCTGATCGACCGACCTGTTCTGATTTCCCGCCTCATAGGTCTTCTTGGAGAAATTGACGATCTCGGGTATCAGGATGCTGCTCTGGGAAAGAACGTGCAGGGAAGCAAACAGGGTAGATAATATGATTAACCAGCTCTTCTTCATTCAAAACAGCGAAATTACATCTATTTATATATTGCAATTTTATGTGTTCTTACAAAGTAGGGAATATTTTTTTCTCCCGTCCCACTATTAAAATAAATGGTTTTGGACATTTGTAATGGCATATGACAGTCGATACAACTGGCGCCGGTCAGGTTGAAATCCCTCTTCTTCTGTTCGTTCTCTTTCATAACGGCTAACGCGTGTGAGGACTGCCGGTGACAGTCCATGCATTTGGCGCCGACAGCGGCAAGCTTATCGTTCTCAGTCTCGTGCGGATTGTGACAGGTGTTACAGGTCATACCTGATTTTTGAAAACAAAGGCTCGACTGCAGCAGCTGCATCTGCTTGCCGTGGACGTCGGGGTCACGCAGCCCGGCGGTAAACTCCGGAAAATAAAAATGCGACAGGGTATCGCCGGGAGCAAACGAAAAAAGCGAACGCTGAGGCGACAGGTCGTTCCCCGAATGACAGGCAGCACAAATATCCAGCTGCTGCTGCCGGGTCAGCGACCTTATCGGAACAATATATTTAGCCGTCTTTTCATGCGGATTCTCCGTCTGGTATCTGACATGCCGCGCCGTCGGTCCATGACAACGCTCACAGTCGATACCGAACACGACAGTGCCCCTGTCCAGCCGCTCTGTCATAGATAACGGGCCCGACTGAACCATTTCCCTGCTGATATAGGAAGCATGACATTCAAAACAACGGCTCGTGATAACCCGTTCGTAGTGGGCACGCCGGATAGAAAAGCCGGGACTGTTGGCCCAGGTCTTCTGGCTGGCATACCAGGTCAGGGGTAGCTCGAACAACTGATCATCCTTCCAGTAAGCATAGGTCTGGGCCTTTTCACCGGAGCCAAAAGCGATATCGAACCGCTCCGACCTGTTCCTCTGACTGCCCCTGAAATAAGACTGGAAAAAAGAGCCGGGATCTTCTTCGACACGGACATAGCTGGAATCGGCAAAATAGACCCGGTCGGCCGGGCCGGCATCCCGACCCATATGCAGACCGGTCAGCGCCTTCAGGCCATCTTCGGCAGCGACCGACGAAGTTTGATAATGGTGGGTGTGCAGATAACTGTCGGCGATGCCCGCATGACAACGCCCACAGGCCGCAGCGCCCGCATATGCCTCTCCGCGCGGGTCACCAGGTCTGCCCGACTGTAAACACCGGGAAAAAAGGACCGCCAATCCGATCAGCAATCCTGTAATAAGGTACTTCATGGCAAAGCAAAAAAAAGATCAGAAGGCGCCGGGCCTTCTGATCTGTATTCATCATAAACTATTTTGTACCACCCCATTCCTTGCTCTGCTGAAGCTTGGTATTGTTCAGCTCCGACTGAGGTATCGGGAATATCTCATGCCTTCCGGCAACAAACCCACGGCCGGCAAGCACTGTAGCCGCCTTGCCCCAGCGCACCAGATCGGGATAACGCTGACCTTCACCGGCCAGCTCCATCCACCTTTCGTGCTCGATATTCGCCTGGGTAACGGCTATCGCATTAAGCCCTACACGAGCCCTCACCGCGTTGAACAGCTGATACGCCCTGCTGCCCGCAGTAACGTCCGCACCGGCATTCATCAGCGCCTCTGCCTCCTGAAGATAGGTATCACCCAGACGGATCTCATACTCATCCTGACCGAAGTTCAACTCTTTCGTGCTGGACACATTCGCCACATCAGACGCATGCCCCATGAACTTGTTCAGATAAAAACCCGTATTGCCATAGGCAGCCGCGCCATTGTACTTGGCGTGGTTGACGGCCACCAGACTATCCATATTGGCAACAGTCGCAGCATAGCGGGGGTCGCCGTACATAGCGTTCGCGAAGTCTTTGGTGAACATCAGGAAGCTATAGCCGGAGTAATAGTCCGGAGCGACGGAGTCTTTCACGACCGAGTATCCGCGCGGACCCGTAATGATGCAGAGCAGATTGCCATCGCTGGCGCCCGCATCGCTCCAGCCGCCATTGGACTTCGTGGTATGAGCGAACTCCACCACAGACTCTGAATTGTATTTGTTGGATGACTTCCACAGATCGGCGAACTTCGGCAGCAGAGAATATCCATAGACCGAAGGAGACACGCCCGGATTGGTTCCATTGACGTCTTTCAGCATATCCGCTGCCTGCTGCCACTTCTTCTCATACAGAAACATTTTGCCGAGTATCGCCTTGGCGCCGCCCTGCGTTAGCCGGCCGCCTTCCGAAGCAATATTGACCGTCTGGGGCAGATTGGGAATAGCCGCCTGCAGATCGGCCTCCGCATAGGCATATACATCCGCCGGAGGAGCCTGAACCACACTGTACAGACTGTCGATCGGCAGCACGCCCGTCAGCAGCGGCACATTCTTAAAATACCAGACGAGGTCGAAGTAGAACGCCCCGCGCATCGCCTTAAGCTCGGCGATATAACGGGTCCTGGTAGCAGCATCCAGTCCGCAGCCGTCGATCTTCGAAAGCAGGATATTCGCCCGGTAGATGCCGGTATAGCTCCTGTTCCAGACATAGCCCTCGGGACCCGAGGTCGAACTAAGCGTCCAGGTCTGCATCACCTGAAGGTCGTTGATATCCGTGGCGCTTCCTCCCCCGGCTACCTGGTCGCCGCCTGCAACGTCATTGATGGCCACCTTGTCATAAAGACCGCCCGTCTGGAAGCCAAAACGGTCATAGACCGCTACCAGAGCCGCAAAAGCATCAGCCGGCGTTTTATAATACGTGTCAGTAGTCTGGCGTCCCTGGTCATTGACGTTCAACTCCTTTTTACAGGAGCCTAACAGCTGTGTTCCCAGGGCTATCGCCGCGATATATACAAGATTCTTTTTCATATTGCGAATAGTTTGAGGAATTAAGATTAAAAACCAACATTCAGACCGAACAGGAATGACCGGGAAGGAACATACGTACCCCTGTCGACACCATACATGGATCCACCGCCCGAATCAGGGCTGATGCCGATCTCGGGATCGTATCCGTCATATTTGGTAATGGTGAACGGATTCTCGACCAGGAAATAAGCCCGCAGACGCTGACAGCCCCACTTGCTGATCAGGCTCTTGGGCAGGCTGTAGCCGATCTGAAGCGTGCGCATCTTGAAGTAATTGCCGCTCTCCAGATAGAGATCGGTAAACCTCGAGTAGCTCTGACCGGGATCGCCGTCGATGATACGGGGCAGCTTTGCACCTGTATTTGTCGGCGTCCAGGCATTCAGATATTTGGTCAGATAATTCGCAGTGCCGATATCCAGTCGCCGCAGCCCCTGGAATATCTGATTCCCGCCCGAGCCGCTGCCGAAGGCGATAAAATCGAAATTCTTATAGGCCAGGTTGATAGTCAGACCATAGCTCATGGTCGGATTCGGATTGCCGATATAAGTACGGTCGTTGGCGTCGATGATATCGTCATCCTGCAGGTTGGAGATCTTCAGATCGCCGGGTCTTGCCTTGGGCTGCAGCTTAACGCCAGCCTTGCTTACATAGTTGTCGACCTCTGACTGGGTCTGGAAAATACCCGCGTATTTGTATCCGAAGAATTGATTGTAGGCTCCGCCTATAAGCGTCCGTGCTATACCGCCGAGATTCTGGAACGTAGCACTGTTGTCATCCAGATAAGTCTGCCCGGGAAGACCTTTCGTAAGCTTGTTCTGGTAGAAGGAGATATTGCCGTTGACACCCACCGTCACATCGCCCAGCTTCTTCCTGTACCCCAGCTCAAACTCTAACCCCTTATTCTCCATTTCGCCAAGATTCTGGGCAAAGCTGCCGTATCCTGCATACCCAGGGATAGGAGGCTTTTCCAGAATACCGGTCGTCGTCTTTTTGTAGGCATCGAAACTAAAGGTCAGCGCATTGAACAGAATAGCGTCCAAACCGATATCGGTCGTCTTCGTCTGTTCCCAGTGCAGGTCCGGATTTGCAGGAGCAGTGGGGGCATAGCCGATATTTACATTATCGCTCGTACCAAAGGTATAATTCCTTTGTCCGCCCGCACCAACCACAGGTACAAAAGCAAAATCGGGCTTGATCAGATCCTGACCAGTCACCCCATAGCTCGCCCGGACCTTCAGATTGTTGAGCACATCGTTCTGCGGAAAGAAATTCTCCATCGTCGGTACCCAGCCCACGGACACCGAAGGGAAATAGCCGAATTTCTTGTTGCTGCCGAACCTCGAAGATCCATCCCTTCTGACCAGCGCCTGCAGCAGGTATTTCTCCTGATAGTTGTATTGCAAACGACCGAACAGCGAGTTGACGCGGTGGTCCGTACCATCCGTGGCGCTGCTGTTTTGCCTGTCGGCCGGCAACGCACTGTAGACATCGGTATTAAAAGTAGCCTGATCAAAGGTCCTTGCCGGAGTATTGTTGTATACAACCGTAGCAGTCCTGGCGTTATTGTCCTTGTATTCTCCCCAGCCGCCCAGCAACGTCACATTATGGCTGCCGAACGAATGATTGTAAGAGATCGTATTCTCCACGTTCCAGTTGATCAGCCATGCATCGTTCCTGGTAAGATTCGACACGTTGATCGAAGTAGAGGTGTTATAGTAGGCAACCGGAGTAAAGGACTCATAGCCGTACCACGCCATCTTCGTACCAAACGTCGAGTGGATCACCAGCCCCTTGACGGGCGAAATATCTACATAGGCGTTGCCCACGAGGTTATTGTCCCAGTTGTAGTTGCCCAGATGATTCTGGATATACTGCAGCGGATTCTTCATCTCCTGACCAACATACGGAGAGATACCATAATACTGACCGGAACCAGTCCTCGTAGCAGCCGACCACTGCGCCGGATTCGACGGAATGAACGCAGCATATTTCACTGTATCATACACGATACCCGGCGTGATCGGATCGAGGTTCAGCGCCGAGCTGACCACACCGCCAAACTCCCGGTTGGTTTCCCCGACACCACTGCTCTTACCATGCTCAAAACCCAGGTTCTCGCCAAAGCTGATAAATTTCGCCGGCTTGAAATTGGTGTTGATCCGGTAGTTCATCCGCTGATACTTCGAGATGTCGGAAGCAACAACACCCGTCAGATTGGTGTAGCCAAAAGAAGTAAAGAAAGTGGATTTGTCACTTCCCCCGCTGATGCTGATCTCATGATTGGTCTTGGGAGCGCCGTAGTTGAAGATTGCCTTCTGCCAGTCGGTTCCGGTCCCATACGAAGACGGATTTGGAAAAGCCAGCGGCTTGCCGGCAGCCGACAAAGCGGAATCCCTCAGCAGAGCGTACTGGGAGGCATTCGCAATATTCAGCTTCTTCATCGGTTGCTGCGTTCCATACCAGCCATTGTAGTTGATCCGCAGCTGACCCGGCTTACCCTTTTTGGTCGTGATCAGGATAACTCCCGCAGCAGCCCGGGTTCCATAGATAGCCGCCGAAGCACCATCCTTCAATACTTCCATGGACTCGATATCGTCCTGGTTCAGATAGCCGATTCCACCAGCGTCGACGATCACACCGTCGATTACCCAAAGCGGATCGTTCTTACCCACATCACCAAATGTGGTGAAACCCCTCAGCCGGACCGTAGCAGCCGCACCCGGCTGACCCGACTGCGAAGCGATGGTCAAACCCGAAGTACGACCCTGCAGTGACTGCTCGACCCGGACAACAGGCTGCTCCTCGAGGTCTGCCGCCCGCACGCTCGAGATAGCGCCGGTAACAACGCTTTTTTTCTGCGTTCCATAACCGACGACGACCACCTCATCCAGCTTGCTCGTGGTCGACTGCTCGAGCTGGACAGAAATCGACCCCGACGCCGGAACCGAAACTTCCTGACTGGTCATACCAATATAGGAGACGACAAGCACCCTGACAGTCGCCGGGACGCTGAGCGTAAAATTCCCGGAGTTATCCGTCGTCGTCGCTATTTTGGATCCCCTGGCAGAGACCGTAGCTCCCCCCAGAGATTGACCATTTGCTTTTGATGAAACTGTACCCGTAATGGTACGATTTTGGGCCGTAGCCGTAAAAAAGAGAATTTGAAAGAACAATAGTGCACGTAGATGCAGCAGTAATTTTGCTTTCATACAACAAGCAGTTGGTTGAAGAATTATGAATCTGTTAACAACCGCTAAAATAGACGTGGTGCTAAAGTTTTTCCAACAAACACGGTACGGCAATGCTACGTCACGTTAAAAATAGGCACTATTGCAGTTAAGTATAATTTTTAATTAATTACTATTCAACACTTATAGATAACTTTTTTTTAAAGGTGCCGTACCACCCTTCGCCACTTGCTAAAATTTCGCAGGAAAATGAAAACGGTTGCAATGCCGTCTTCAAAAGACAGATAATTCCGCCAATCAAATAAACATAATTTACAATATTAAGAGTATTGGTCTTTTGCAGCGCCGGCAAAAAAAATAGATTAAAAAAAATCGAATTACCTAATCTCCTAATAATCGAACTTCAGCTGAAAACGGACCCCATACCTGGGTACCATCGGATGATCGGGATAGGAGAACCGCTCGATCGCATCGACCCGCAGAAACTTGAAGATATTGCCGATAGCGAAACCCGCCTCGACATACGGCTGGTTGCCCAGGCCAAACGTACTCATCTGCCCATCCAGCAACGGAAATTTCACCAGCTGGGGATCCTTCGCCGGATCGTTCTCCGTCCGCAGCCCTCCATACAGTACCTTGGCAGTAAGCATCTCCCTCAACTTAAGCCTCTTCAGGAAAGGCACCTTATTAAGTATAAACCCGTTGAAATGGTGCTCCACATCCACCCCCGCATAGTGGTCACTGACAAATTCCAGAAAATTCATCAGGTTATAGGAATTGGCCTGGTAGATATAGCCCTGGTTCGCAGGGACGATCCCCAGCAAAGGAAAAGGCAGCTTCCCGCTGATATATGTACCGGTCAGATTGATATCGGTATATCCAAATGCCGACAGATAGCAGCGCTTGAACACGCTCAGGTTGATGTTCTGGTAAGAATACCCTCCCCCAAAAAGTCCCCTGATACCCGCAATATACTGCAGCGAAATAATGGGATATTTATTGGGGTATGGGATTCGATACACCCTCCCCTGATAGAATTTTTCATGTGGCGCCCAACGGACCTGCGCCGACAACTGAGAGGTGGATATATTACTGACAGTGTCCAGCCCCGAGCTCTTGACCTGAATATATTGAATGCTGCCCGCCGGCTGCTGAGCCCAGTATTTGAACCCAAATCCATACGAAAAATGGTTCGGCAGCTCTTGGACATAGTCCAGCCGGAAAATATCATTGTATAGCCATTTATCGTTCTTCCCCCTGTTAAAGGACAAAAGAAAGCTGTTGTCCTGTACGAACTGCAATTCCTGCCCCGGGATCTTGACGTCGTGCACAAAAGCCGCCTTAATATAATGCAGCGGATAGCCGTAGTCGGACAACTTATTAAAAGAATAGGCTACCCCGGCGTCATATTTCCAGCGCCGGTCACTGAACCCATAAGCGCCATATCCGTCCAGCCAAACCCGCTTGCTGAATCCAGGGGTCGTCCGCCCTCCCAGCCGGAGACGCAATCCCTCGACCGGGTTAAAACTATAAAAAGTATTCGCCGGCCCTATCTCGAATTTGCTGCCTGCGCTCTTATAACCCGCAACAAAAAGGTTGATCAGATCCTTGGTGCGTACGAACGAACGCAGATGCCGAAGACTATCTATATTCCCATAGACCCGGGACTCTCCCGGACTTAGGGTCTCATGACGGCGGCTGGTCCAGAAGGAATCCGGCCGCGCGAGGGCCACGGCGGCCAAAGAATCACTGACTCCCTCCGTAAACACGCTCCCGGGAATAGCCTCATTAGTGACCAGTTTGCTATAGGAAACAAATTTCCGCCCGTGTATCCCCTTGCGCTTAGCCGAAAAGGAACAATCGGCCGACGCATCCGACCTGACCCTGTAATAATGTCCGTCGGCAGTCTTTATAAATTCCTGCCTGATATGAACGTTCCGGATAAAATTCAGATTGGCCTTCTTACTGATGGTCAAAGCCACCTTAGCCACTGCGTATTTCCCGTCAAGCGTTATATAGAACATCCCCCTGAACAAAAGATCGTCCGGATTGCGGGGAATAAAATTCAGCCGGACCAGCCTTTCTCCGTTGTCTGTAACCGTATCCCCCAGATAAAACTCATAGAAAGTCGGCGCGGCGTTGGATAAAGGGCTTAGGAACTGATTGGTGAACAGCAGGATATTATTATCATAGATGTCTACGTCAGCCAGCAACGTATTCACATAGTCGCTCATCCCCTTCGCGTCGATAAGATCACCAAAATCCACCTTCTTGTCTCCGATAATGACCTGTTTGCTTCGGGAAGGTTTTTTTTGCAGATAATTGTTCGATATTTTTTCTTCCAGATATACCGGATACAACAGAGAAGTATCCTCTCCCGTCAGCGTGTCCGGATGGTCGAAAAGGTAACTGTAGGGCCTGAGGAGCTTTCTGTTCATCTTCTTTTTGTCGATATCGCGAAGACTGATCTCTACCTTGTCATACTCCTCATACGAAACATTGTCAAAAGACTCAGGCCGGTTGTTCTCCTTCTCCGCAATGACCTTCCTGATCAGTTCGACCGCAGGATTATCCTTATTCCTGTACTTCCCCCTTTTATTGGTAACAACGACGGCATCCAGCCGCTTCGCATCAGGAACAAGCTCTATCGTACTGACCGAACCGGAACCAACGGTCTTCGGCGCGTACCCGATCATAGAAACTACCAGCGTAAATTTCCCCTCGCCAACCGGCAGGCGAAACCTTCCCAGTGAATCTGTCCTGACACCCTTATTTTCCGGCTTGCTGGTGACGCTGGCATTTCGCAGCGGTTCGTGAGTAGTGGCGTCGGTTATAGTGCCCGACAACCAGCGGGTCTGTCCCGGAACTTGAAGTGAACAAAAGGTTATTCCCAGGAATAGGAGGATTTTCATCGGGTGCAAAATTCTACACCATTTTCGGTCTGTCAAAGTCGTAAGGGGGGAAATAACGAATTGTTGACATAACTCGCCGTCGCCTTACCTGTTCCTGAACCCGATCCTTTCCCGGTCTTCCCATTTACGCTGCGCAGCCTTCTCGTCGAGCAGGTTCTCCATCGCATCATAAATATGGTTCAATTGAGTGTCATGTTCGCCCAACCTCGCCTTTATCTCCCTCAATTGCTCCTTCAGGTCACTCTGCTGAAGCACGATCCTCCTTATTTCCACAAAGGCCCGCATGATCGCAATATTCATATTGATCGCCTTGTCCGAGTTCAGGATACCGCTGAGCATCGCAACCCCCTGTTCTGTAAAGGCATAAGGCATATATTTCGTGTGCCGCCCCCTGCCTCCTTTTAAGGTTTCATTTTGCAACCTTAGAGACTCCCCCCTTTTTAAGGTTTCAGATTGCAACCTTAAACCATCCTTTTCCAGCGTTTCGACCTGAGATCTTATTTCCTCAAATTCCTCCTTTGTCAACTGAAACATAAAATCCGCGGGAAAACGCTTGATATTTCGCTTCACAGCGAGGTTAAGTGCCTTAGTTTCAGTCTCATAGAGTGCTGCCAGGTCCCTGTCCAGCATCACCCTTTCTCCCCTGATCTCGTAGATCCTGTTTTGGATGCTTCTTATGATTTCCATCTGCACAAGATAAATTTTTTCCTGGTCCGTCCCCGGACTTTTTCCTATTCGGTCCTCAGGCTTTTTACAGGCGAAGCAACCGCTGCCTTTATAGCCTGATAACAAATGGTGAGAAAGGCGATGAGCAGCGCTGCCATACCCGACTCCAGAAAGATCCACCATGAAATATTGATCCGGTAGGCAAAATCCCGCAGCCATCTGTCCATCAGATACCAGGCCAGCGGGACGGCAATCACAAATGCGATAAGCACCAGACGCAGAAAGTCCGTAGACAACAGCCGGACGATGCCGATGATGCTTGCGCCCATTACCCGGCGGACGCCAACTTCCTTCGTACGCTGTACAGTACTGTAGGAAGAAAGCCCCAGCAAACCCAGACAGGATATAAAAATGGCGAGTACGGCAAAATTGATAAAGAGATTTCCAAACTTCGCCTCCGACTTATATTGTTCGTTAAAGGCCTCGTCGAGGAAGAAATAGTCCAGCGGCAAAGGCGTTCCCAGCA
>Ga0310811_10004627_pt1 | contig 17327 bp, 10 predicted proteins | sample YCmetagenome_FD_207642 | JGI IMG/M metagenome (GOLD analysis project Ga0310811, IMG submission 207642) | Soil microbial communities from experimental microcosm in Duke University, North Carolina, United States - YC | ecosystem: Engineered > Artificial ecosystem > Soil microcosm > Unclassified ...
CGGCGCATCGTTCGGGGCCCTGATAACAATGGCCAGAGAGGGCGCCGGCCCCTTCGGCTTTCTGGCTATCTTGCGGGCCGGCTTGGAAGCGTCTTTATGCGCCGCGTGCTTGGGGGCGGCATGCGCATGGTGTTTGGCATGCGTGACCGTGGCACGCGCGTGGGTGGCGCCCATGCCGAACATGAACAGAAGGGCGCCCGACGCCACAAGGAGCCCCACGATCCTTCGCGATGTCATGATCAGCCGCTTCGTTTCGGGTGCATTCTAGCACCCACCCCTTAACGGACAACTTCGCGGCTTGCCGCCCGCCCTGGGGCGCAATTCCGGTTGCGGTCGCGAAAGATCGGGAAAAGGTGGGTAGACAGCCGCTGCCCGCGGGTTAAGCTTTTGTTTGCTGTTGGGGCGTTGGGGCACCGGCGGGCGCCGACCAATCTCCAATGGGTAATCGGGGAGGGGAAGGATTATGCCAAACCAGCGGAAAACCACCGGCGGCCGCGCCGGCCGGCTGGGCCTGCTTCTGGGTTCGGTCTGTCTTTTGGCAGTCCTGGGATCGGCCGACGCGCTGCGTCCGGCATCCGCCCAGGTTCCACCTTCGGGCGAAGCCGATCTTCTGATCGCGGGCGGCAAGGTGGTGGATGGCTCCGGCGGGCCCTGGCGGCAGGCCAATGTCGCCGTCAAGGACGACACCATCGTCTATGTCGGCAATGCGCCGGTCCGGGCGAAGAAGACCATCAACGCCGCCGGCATGGTGGTGTCGCCGGGTTTCATCGACATGCATGAACATTCCGAATTCGGCCTGTCCTTCGACGGACGCGGCCTTTCGATGGTGACCCAGGGCGTGACCACGGGCGTACTGGGCGAGCATCTGTCGGCAGGCCCGGTGTTGGGGCCGGCAGTGGACGATCCGATGATGGTGACACCGCCGGTCAAGCGGAACTGGACCACCCTGGGCGGCTTCTTCGATTACCTGACCAAAAAAGGCATCGGCATGAATGTCGTGTCCTATGTCGGGGCCGGCCAGGTTCGCGCCTCGGTGATGGGGTACGAAAACCGCACGCCCACGCCGGCCGAAATGGCCAAGATGAAGGAGCTGATCGTCCAGGCGATGCATCAGGGCGCTTTTGGGCTCTCAGCCGGCCTGGTCTATGTGCCCAACTCCTTCGACACCACCGCCCAGCTGATCGAACTGGCCAAGGTGGCTGCCGGCATGGGCGGCATCTATTCGGTGCATATGCGTGCCGGCGATCCGGAAGCGGGACTGCGCGAGACCATCGAGATCGCCAAGGGCGCGCACATTCCGGCCGAGATCTTTCATGTCGGCATGACCGTGGCCCACAATCCCCATTTCGCCCAGGTCGTCGAGGAAGCCCGCGCCCAGGGCGTCGATATCACGGCTAACGCCTATCCCTATACCGTCGGATGGACTTATGTCCGCCAGTTGATCCCGGTCTGGGCACAGGAAGGCAATGCCGCCGCCATCACCGCCCGCCTGCAGAAGCCTGAGAACCGCGCCCGGGTGGTGAAAGAGCTGCAGCAGCATCCGGGCGCCTATGCCAAGTGGACAGTCAGCTCCGCCAATCCGGCTTTCGACGGCCATACGTTCCAGCAGATCGCCGATCAACGCCATGAATCGGTTGAGGAAGCGATGGTGGATTTCCTGGTGACGCAAAAGGCCGAAGGCTTCCAGATCGGCCCGGCCGATCCCAGCATGGATCAGAAGGAGGCGGAGACCTTCAAATATCCCTGGGTCGATGTCGGCTCCGACGGCATCGCGCTGCCCGCGGGCGTGCGCACTGCTTTCGGCCGGCCGCATCCGCGCTCCTTCGGCACCTTCACCCGGATTCTGGCGGAGGTCGTGCGCAAGCGGCACGTCCTCACGCTCGAGGAAGCTGTCAGAAAGATGACGTCGCAGCCCGCCAACCGGCTTGGCCTCGCCGACCGTGGCCTGCTGCGGCAAGGCATGAAGGCCGATATCGTGGTTTTCAATGCCGATACCGTCGGCGACACCTCGACTTTCGCCAGGCCCGATACCTATTCCAAAGGCATCGGATGGGTGCTGATCAACGGCAAGCCGGTGGTGGCGGACGGCAAACCCACCAATGCCTTGCCCGGCCGGGTGCTGCACGGCCCCGGATACAAGCCGGGTACGCCCTGATAGCCACTAACGCTGCTTGGATATGCGCTGCGTGTCGGGGCGGCCTTCATCGCGCCAACCCAGATCGCGGCTGATCATCCGGGCCGCGTTGCGCACCTCTTCCGCCAGTGTCTGCATGCGCGCATCGTCCATATACTGAGCCGCGCTCGAGACGCTGACCGCGCCGACGATGTTGTTGGTGGCGTCACGCACCGGCGCTGCGACACACCGGATGCGGTCTTCATTCTCCTCCAGGTCCAGCGCATAGCCGGCCTTGGCATATTCGCGCATGCGCTGCAGCCAGACGGCGAGAGGAACCTCGTACTCGGTCCCTTCGCGGTCTTCATATTCATAAAGATCGCGCCAGCGCGTTTCGGATTCATCCAGAATGAGGGCCTTGCCCAGGCCCGTGGAGCGCAAGGGCTGGCGTTCGCCGATTCGCGAGCTGATTTCCACCCGCCGGCCGCCGGCGATCTTGTCCAGATAGAAAGCGCGGGGACCATCCAGAATGCCCAGATGCACCGTGTCGCCGGTACCGGCGGCCAGCGTTTCTATATGCTCGCGCGCCACGCGTTGCAGACTCATCTGCGCGCGCGCCTGAAAGCCCAGCTCCAGCAGCTTGGGGCCCAGCGCATAGCCGACCCGCGGCGCAAAACTCAGATAGCGCCGCCCGACCAGGGTGGAGGCCAGGCGATGGGTGGTGCTGCGATGCAGGCCGAGCGTATCGGCCAAGGCCGCCAGATTGGTGGTACCCGCCGCCACCGCTTCCAGCACGTCCAGACCGCGAATGAGCGTCTGGCTTCCCGTCAGGCCCTTTACCGGCTTGGGTGTTGGCGCATCGGCGGCATCCAGATCGGCGGCCCGGCGCGGCTGCTTTTTGGAAGCTTCGCTGCCGGATGCGCGGGCCAGGGATATGGCGGATCGCGACTCGTTGATATCTCTCATACCCTTGATATCTTTCCTCTCTGCATATTCGCGATGAACCGCCATCTCATCCGCAAGGGACGAGCTGGGACCGGGTTTTTCCGTCTATTCTGCTTGTATTGACGCTCCAGAGATGAAGTCTAAACGAGTGCACATGCTTTTTCAACATGTGAGATACCCCGGCAGATGCTGGATATGAAAAACCCGGAGTGCGTTGCCGCGCTCCGGGCTTTTCGTCTCGTCCGGTGCGGGTCTTTGCGGGGCCCGCACACTGTCTACAGAACGTCTACATGTTCACGCGGATACCGATGCGGTACAGGCGGCCGATCGTGTCGTACAGCGCGGGATTGACGCCCATGGACGTATTGGGCGCCGCGCTGGCGATCGCGGGCGGATCGACATTGGTCACGTTGTCGATCCGGCCGAAGAGCTGCCAGTTTTCGTTCAGATTGAAGGTGCCGCCGACGTTGAAATAGAAGGCGCCCGGGATGACGTTGTAATTGACCGTCGGGCTGTTGGCGGTCGGCACCGGGCAACCGCTGCTGCACTGGATGTACTGGGTGTTCAGGCGTCCATCGCTGATCCAGTTTTCGCTGAAGGTGATGCTCCAGCGGTCGGTGCTGTAGGTCTGGGTCTCATAGAGTTTCCAGTGTGGAATATTGCCGCCCATTTCGCCGGCGGATTCATGCGGCACGGTGCCCAGAACGCCGGAGGTCGAGATGAACTTGGTCACGGTGGAGGCCAGCGTGCGGAAGGTGAAATTGCCGGGAATGTCCCACTCATCCAGGCTGAAGCGATAGCTGGCCTCGATGTCGAAGCCATCCGTCACCGTGGAGGCGAGGTTGAAGCTCGTCGCAATGACCTGTGATATGACCGTTGCCGGATTGGCCAGGTTGCCGCCCGCCGGATTGGTGATGATGGCGGCGCAGTTGGCGGTGAAGCCCTGGAAGCACAGGTCCATCGACTGCTGGGCGTTGAAGCTGCTGATCTGGCCTTTCAACGCGATGCGGTAGTAGTCGATCGACGAGCTGAAGCCGGGGAACCAGGAGGGCTGGTACACGACCCCGACCTCGGTGGTCTGCGCCTTTTCAGGCTGCAGCGCCGAATTGCCCCGGCTGACATTCTGGATCTGCTGGGACTGGGTCGTGAAGTCATTGACCACTGTGCCGGTGGTGACTGTCTGGGCCGCGAACAACTCGCTGAGGTTGGGGGCGCGGATGTCTCGCGACTGCAGTGCCCGCAAACGCAGGCCATCGATCGGCGTCTCCCAGGTGGCGCCGACCTTCCAGGTGTTGACATAGCCGGAGGTGCTGTAGCCGGTGGCGCGGCCGGCGAGCGAGAGGTTGATCTCGCCCCAGTCCTGGTCCTTCAGCAGCGGTACCAGGGTTTCCAGGAAGCCTTCCGTCACGGTGTAGCTGCCCGCGCCGCTGAAGAAATTGCCGTTGAACCAATTGCCGCCCGACACGCAGTTGAGCAGCGGATCGTTGCAGCCCGGACCGCCGGTGGAGACCGGATCGCCGGTCACGTCGTAACTCTCTTCGCGATATTCGAAGCCGGTGGCGATCGATACCGGTCCGGCCCAGGTCGAGAAAGGCTCGCCATTGGCGGTGATGCTGAACGCATCTTCCTGGAGATGGGTGAGCTGCTGGGTGCCCGCATTATGCGAGCCGCCATAGAGCCAGTTTATCGTCGCCTGCGAGACCGGCACGTTGCCGAAGACATTGTAGGGCACGCAGCCTTCGGCGCGCGCATTGGTGTTGCGGCAGACGACGGTGCCGTTCGGGCCGGCGACCGCATCGACGGCGGCGTTGAAATAGGGATTGAGGAACGTGTGGACGTTGATCTTGGAATCGACCTCGCCATGTTCGTAATAGGTGTTCCAGGTCCAGTCCTTGCCGAACAGGCCGAAGGAGCCGTCGGCGCCGGCGACGAAACGGCGCTGGGTGCGCGCCGTGCGAATGGTGGCGCCGTCCGGTACCGCGCCATTGTCGGTGCCGATCTGGAAGCTGGTGACGCCGGCGTTGACACAAGCCTGATTGAAGCCGGCGGGCAGGAAGGCATTCGGGCCGCCCGCGGCATTGCCGCATTGGATGTTCAGGCCGCCGAAAATCGGAATGTCGCGCACCGAGCGGTTCTGGGTGTGGACATCGCCGAAGTTTGCCGTCGCCCAGATGTTGAGGTTGGGCAGGAGGTCATAGGAAACGCGGGTATAGAGATCGAGGCGGTTGATCGGGCTGACAGCCGTGACGCCGCCGGCAATGGCGCCCGAATTGTCGCCGCCGATACACCAGGGCGAGACGCAGTTGGCGACCGTCCCGGCAGCGTTCTTTCCGGGAATCGGCGGACCGCCATAGATCCCGGTGCCGTAATTGAATGGAAAAGGTGTGCCACCGTCGCCGAAAGCGGTGCCTTGCATGGGGCCGGTGGTGACGATGCCGTAGAGGCCCAACTGGTAATCCGTGGCGTTTGCCGCGACGACATATTCCGGAAATCCGGGCGGTGTGGCGGCAATCGAGTTCCGCAGCAATGCAGTCGAGTTGTACCAGCTGCGCCCATGCGGGCCTTTGCCCACGCCAAGTTCACCGGAGCCGACACCATCCTCGAAATTATATTCAGCCGAACCCTCAATATGGCCGCGGCCGCCAGCGAAGTCCGTGCCGGCGGCCATTTGCAGCAGCACGCTGCCGTCATCGCCATAGGTGGACATGCCGCCTTGGACGTTTGCTTTGAAGCCGGTGAACTTCTTGTCGATGATGATATTGACCACGCCGGCGATCGCGTCCGAACCCCAGGAGGCTGACGCACCGCCCGTCACCACGTCCACGCGCTGGATCAGAAGCTGTGGCAGCTCGCTGACATCGGTGATGCCCTGCACGTTCGACGGCACAATGCGCTGGCCATCGATCAGGGTCAGGGTGCGGATGGTGCCCAGGCCTCGCATGGCGAAGGTCGAAAGGCCGTTGGTGCCGCTGCCGGTGCCGCCGGTGCCGGTCGTCACACCCTGGCTGCCCAACAAGGAAGGAAGCTGGGCCACCGCGGCGAGAACATTTTCCTGTGCCTGGTTGGCGATGTCATCGGCGCCCATCACCGTGGTTGGCGTCGGGGCTTGGAACCCATCGCGGATGATGCGCGATGCGGAAACCGTGACATTTTCCGTTGCGGTATCCTGCGCCTGCGCGGCGCCGATCGCACCGGGCGCAAAGCCTGCCATCAATGCGGCGCTGCTGGCCATCGTCAGGGCGCGGCGCTTGAAAGACATGCTGCCGGACGCGCAGGCAGCAGCATTCGTTCCGATCGAGATCATGGTTTCCCCTCTTGTTTGTTTATTGGTTCGCTTGCGAGCGAACATCCTGTTCTACAGGCGTTCTGAACTACCAATTATTGATACATTCTATCACATATTAATCAAGGATTGAGCCCACCCGTGGGAGGGCGTATTATTTTGTGCGTGACTGGCAGAACACAAAGCCGGCGCGGGCCGTTAGGAGGATGCGTGCGCAAAAGGGTCATACTGGCTGTTGCGGCCATTCTTGGCTGCGCCGTTTCGGGCGTTCCGGCCTGGGCGGCCGCCGGCGGTCAAGTCGTCGGCCTGCGTCGTCTTTCCGAACGCGAATATCGCAATTCCATCGCGGACATATTCGGCAAGGACATCACCGTGCAGGGCATGTTCGAACCGCAAGTCCGTATGGGCGGCCTCGTGGCGACCAGCACCGGCGTCTTGTCGGTGACGCCCGTCGGTTTCGATTCTTTCTCCAAGATGGCCGACAGCATCGCGCTTCAGGTCACGTCGGAAAAGTTTCGGGGCAGGCTGGTGTCCTGCAAGCCGCAATCGGCAAAGGATTTCGATGACGCCTGCGCTCAAGGGTTTTTCAACCGCTACGGTCTTTTGTTATTCCGCCGCCCGCTGACCGACTCAGAACTCAAGGCGCGCGTGAACCTGGCGCGGACCATGACCAAATCCACCGGCGATTTTTATGCCGGCCTGCGTTATGGCCTGGCGGAAATGCTGCAGTCGCCGAATTTCCTCTTCCGCAAGGAAGTCGCGATGCCGGCCGGCGGCAAGACTCTCACGCTTGAGCCGTATAGCCGCGCCAGCCGCTTGAGCTATCTGATGTGGGACACCACGCCGGACAGCGAATTGCTGCAGGCCGCCGCGAGCGGGGACCTCAATACGGCGTCGGGCCTTGAAAAACAGGTCAGCCGGTTGATGGCTTCGCCCCGGCTGGACAATGGCATGCGCGCCTTCTTCACCGACATGCTGGCGCTGGACACCTTCGACACTGTTTCCAAGGATCCCCTGATCTATCCGAAATGGGGCGGGCCGATGGCCGCTTCGGCCAGGGAAGAGACGCTGCGCAGCACAATCGATCTTGCGCTGCATCAAAATGGCGACATGCGCGATCTGATGACCACGCGCAAGACCTTCGTCAATCGCAGCCTTGCCGCGATTTATGACGTGGACTTCACATTCGACAGCGAATGGATGCCCTATGAATTTCCGGCCGACTCCGGCCGCAGCGGTATTGTCACCCAGGTCAGCATGCTCTCCATGTTTTCCCATCCTGGGCAGAGTTCTCCCACCAAGCGCGGCGTTGCCTTGATGGATATCTTCCTGTGCGAGCCGACCCCGACTCCGCCGGCCAATGTGGACTTCTCCGCCATCAACGATACGCATGGTCCACTCAAGACCGTGCGTGAGCGTCTGTTGGCTCATGCCACGACACCGACCTGCGCCTCCTGCCACACGCACAGCGATCCGATCGGGCTGACCCTGGAAGGCTTCGACACGATCGGCCAGCGCCGCCTGACCGAAAATGGCCAGCCCATCGACCTGTCGGCCACCATCAAAGGCAAGACCTTCAAGGATGGCGTGGGTCTGGGCCAATTCCTGCACAACGACCCCAAATATCCGGCCTGCCTGGCGCGCAAACTCTATGCTTATGGCACGGGGGCCAACAGCGAGGATGTCGAGACCTCGACCTTCAAGACCGGCTATAAGACCTTCATCGATTCCGGCTATCGCATGCGTGCCTTGATCAAGGGGCTGGTGGAAAGTCCGGAATTTTTCAACACGGCCGCGCCGCAGCAAGACGCGTCCGATGCCCCGCCGACCAAACTGGCATTGCATTAGATTCCAGGAGGCATGTCATGAAGCTTCATCGCAGAACTCTCCTTCGCGGCCTGTTTCAGGGTTCTGCCGCCATGGTGGGCGTTCCCTTCCTGGACTGCTTCCTGGACAGCCACGGCCAGGCTTTGGCGGCGACGGGCCAGCGCCTTCCCACCCGGTTCAGCACGTTCTTCTACGGTCTTGGCCTGACCACGCAATTATGGGTGCCCAAGAAGGCCGGCCTTGATTATGAGACGACCAGCCAGCTGAAACCGCTCGAGCCGTTCAAGAAGAAGATGAACGTGTTCAGCGGCATGCGGGTGATGGTGGACGACAATCCCAATTTCCAGCACTGGTCCGGCAATGCCGCCATCGCCACGGGCATCGCGCCGACCAAGGCCTCGCAGTTCGATTCCAAGACCATCGACCAGACGATCGCGGATGTGATCAGCCACGGCTCGCGGTTCAAGACGGTTGCCGCGGCGGCCTCCGGCGATCCCAAGCACTGCTATTCCAGCCTGGGCGGCGCCAACACCTTGCCGGCAGAACCCACGCCGCTTTCGCTTTATACCCGGCTGTTCGGACCCGGCTTCCAGGACCCGTCCAAGGCCGATTGGAAGCCCGATCCGCAGGTGATGCTGCAGCAGAGCGTGCTGTCCGCCGTCGCCGACGAGCGCAAGGATTTCATGAAAAGCCTGGGCACGACCGACCGGGACCGCATGGATCAGTACTTCACCTCGGTGCGCGAAGCCGAGGTCCAGATCGCAGCGGAATTGCAGCGTCCCACGGTGGTGGCCAAGGTCGCGATCCCCTCGGCGCCCGACGATATGGTGGTGAACTACGCGCTGCCCAATGTGCGCAAGGTCACGCCGCTGATGGCCAAGCTGGGCGCCCTGGCCATGGCGACCGACCAGACCCGCGTCTTCAATCTGGCCATTTCCGAACCGGGCTCGAACATCTATGTGCCGGGCGATCCGCTCGGCTATCACATCACCACCCATATGGAAGCGATCGATCAGACCCTGGGCTATCAGCCGCGGGTGGCCAAATACAATGTCTACAGCATGGAACTGCTTGCCAGCACCTTGCAGGAAATGGATGCCATTCCCGAAGGCGATGGCACCCTGCTCGATCACAGCCTGGTGATGGCCTACAGCGACCAGAGCTATGCCAAGATCCATGCGGTGGACGGCATCCCGATCATGCTTGCCGGCAATGCCAATGGCCGCATGAAGACCGGTTTTCACATCGCCGGCGGCGGCGCTCCGGTGTCGCGCGTGGGCCTGACCGTGCAGAAGATCATGGGCCTGGGCGTCGATGGCTGGGGCAAGGGCTCGATGGAGACCAAGAGTGCCTATACCGAGCTGCTGGTCTAGCCGCGGGTTTGAGGAGAGGGCAATGATCCTGCGCCATTTGCTTCTGGGCTCGACGATCGCAGCGTCCTCGCTGGCCATGCTGGCGCAGCCGGCGGCGGCCGCGCCCTGGAAGCGTGGCTTTGTCGTCCGCGAATATGGTTTCGCTTTCCATTATGGCGGCCGTTCCGAAGCGGCGGAGACCGATCCGGCGGCCGATTGCGCCCGTGGCAGCTCGGTGCACTTTGCCGACGAGACCGAGATGCGCAAGACGCTGGAAAAGCAGCATTGGCGCAGCAAGCAGGAGATCGACTACATCGTCAAACCGCCGGAGATCGATAAGGCCCGGCTGCCCACCTATGTGCGCTTCTATGTCTGGGGCCGCGCCGCCTCCTATCGCGGGTGGCGCAAGGGCATCGAGACCTATGTCAATCCCTTTGCGGCGCCCGATCCCGGCCAGCCCGAAGTGACCGGCAGAATCGGTGACGGCCTCAATCTGGACGGCAAGATCAAGGCCAGCGATTTCACCAGCCCGGAGGGCGAGAAAGGCATCGACAATGCTCTTTATCGCGCCTGGGGCTGCGATGCGCCCTTCCGCAATCCGGCCAGCGGCACCCTCGACCTGCGCGAAAACACCCAGATGCAGGAAGGCCTTTACACCGTGGTGATCCGGATTTCCGGAAACCAGGACCCGATGAACGATGACGATGCCACGGTCGAGATCGGCTATTCGCCCGACAAGATCGTCCGCGACGCCCGCGCCAACGTTGCGTCCGATTACTCCTATCGCATCGTCAAGAGCGAGCAATACACCAAGCTGAAGGCCAAGATCGTCAACGGGACGATTGAGACCGAACAGGTCGACGAGCTGCATGTGCCGCGCATCGGCTGGTTTCCCGATCAGATGGGCGATGCCGATTTCCACAAGGGCAAGCTGCGTCTGAAGATTGCGGCGGACGGTGAATCGGCTTCCGGCGTGGTCGGCGGTTATCGCAACTGGCTCGACCTGCTATCCGAGAACACTTTCGCTCAGACCGGGGCAGAGCAGGGCATCCGCGATCATGAGGATGCCGTGAGCCTCTATTATGCCCTGAAGCGCAATGCCGACGGCATGCCTGATCCCAAGACCGGCCGCAACACAGCCATCTCGATGGCCTATCGCATCAAGGCGGTGCCTGCCCATGTGGTCGATCCGGCCACGCCCGCGCAGGTCCGCCGTCCGGCGGAAGACGAAAAGCGCAGGAAGGGGTTTGAGATGGTGAAGGCTGCGATGCTGAAAGCCGTCTCCACACGCATCGTCCAGGAGGTGCCGCTGGGGACGGGCGAAGGCCAATTCCCGGCCATGGAACGCACCATCGCCGATCTGCCCAGCAAGGACTTCTTCCTCAAGACGCTGGATGCGCCCGGCAAGCTGGATGAAAACGGCAAGGTCGTTATACCTGCGGCCAAGCCCGAGCCCCAGCGACAGGTGAGCAACGGCGCCCCGACCACCGTGGCCAGCGCTGTCGACGACGACCAGTAGCAGAGGATCGGCATTATCGCCGCGCCTCGTAGCAGTTCATTAAGGCTGATCAGACTTCGGCGCGAGCCTCACAGCTCGGCTTGGTGAAGTGCACAGGGCCTTTATGCGGGCGGATCGTTGAAAACCCGGTCGATTTGACGCTATACCACCTTGTAGTACGATAAATTAGATAATGAGATAACGGGGCCGGACGGCGCCAGGATCCAGGCGCAGTATCGGCAGGTGGGGGTAATGTCTTTTCCGAAAATAAAGCAGGTGCGCGCTTTCGTGATACGGGGCGGCGGCGCCGACTATCACGACCAGGGTGGCGGGCACTGGATCGACGATCACATCGCCACGCCCATGGCGCGTTATCCCGAATATCGCAAGAGCCGGCAGAGCTTCGGCATCAATGTGCTGGGCACCTTGGTGGTGGAGATCGAAGCGGAGAACGGGGTCACCGGTTTTGCGGTGACCACCGGCGGCGAGCCTGCCTGCTATATCGTGGAAAAACATCTGGCCCGTTTCCTGGAAGGCCGCGATCCCGCAGAAGTCGAGAAGATCTGGGACCAGATGTATTTCTCGACCCAGTATTACGGCCGCAAGGGGCTGGTCATCAACGCCATCTCCGGCGTGGACCTGGCGCTGTGGGACCTCCTGGGGCGCTTGAGGCAGGAGCCGGTACATCAATTGCTGGGCGGGGCGGTGCGTGACGAGCTGCAATTCTATGCCACCGGCGCGCGCCCCGATCTGGCCAAGGAGATGGGCTTCATCGGCGGCAAGATGCCCCTGCATCACGGCCCTGCCGAGGGTGAAGAGGGGCTGAACAAGGCCCTGGGCGAGATTGCGGCCATGCGCCAGCGCGTCGGCAAGGATTTCTGGCTGATGCTGGATTGCTGGATGTCGCTGGACTTGAATTTCGCCACCCGTCTGGCGACCCGCGCCTGGCAGGAGTCGGGCCTGAAGTGGATCGAGGAGGCGTTGTCGCCGGATGATTACTGGGGCTATCGCGACCTGAAGAAGAATGTGCCGCCCGGCATGCTGGTCACCACCGGCGAGCATGAAGCCACCCGCTGGGGCTTTCGCATGCTGCTGGAGATGGATTGCTGCGACATCATCCAGCCCGATGTCGGCTGGTGCGGTGGCGTCACCGAGCTGATCAAGATCTCCAACCTGGCCGACGCGCACGGCAAGCTGATGGTGCCGCACGGCTCATCGGTCTACTCCTATCATTTCGTCATCACCCGCCATAACAGTCCCTTCGCCGAACTGCTGATCATGTCGCCCAAGGCCGACAAGGTGCTGCCCCAGTTTGCGCCGCAACTGTTGGGCGAACCGGTGGTGAAGAATGGCCGCCTGAAGCTGTCGGCGCTGGACAAGCCCGGCTTCGGAGTGGAGCTGAACCGCGAGGTCAAGCTGCATCGTCCGTATCCGCGCTGATTTGGTTCAAGTGACGCCGCAAGTGCGCGGGGCGTCATCGAAAAGAGTTCTGAGAAGGAATAGCAATGTCTGTGTACGCCAATCGCTTCAGTGGAAGAGCCGCAATCGTTACGGGCGGTGCATCGGGCCTGGGTCTTCAGGTCGCCACCCGTATTGCGGCCGAAGGCGGCAAAGTCGCGCTTTGGGACATCAACCCGGACGCCTTGGCGGAAGCAAAGAAGAGCTCGGGCGCCCTGCATACGCAGGTCGTGGATGTGTCGGACTATCAGGCCGTGGCCAAAGCCGCCAAGGAAAGCAGCGCAGCTCTGGGCCGGATCGATATCCTGGTCGCCAGCGCCGGCATCACCGGCGCGACCGTTCCTGTGAGCAATTTTCCTGTCGACAGCTGGCTCAAGGTCATAGACGTCAACCTCAACGGCCTGTTCTATTGCTGCCGGGAGGTCATCCCCTTCATGTCCCAGAACGGGTATGGGCGCATCGTCAATATCGCCTCGGTCGCGGGCAAGGAAGGCAACCCCAACGCCTCGGCCTATTCGGCCTCGAAGGCGGCGGTCATCGGCCTGACCAAGAGCCTGGGCAAGGAACTGGCCACCCAGGGCATCCTGGCCAATTGCATCACGCCGGCGACCTTCGAAAGCGCCATCCTCAGCCAGCTGCCGCAAAGCCAGATCGACTATATGAAGTCCAAGATTCCCATGGGCCGGCTGGGCGAGGCCTCGGAGAATGCCGCTCTGGTCTGCTGGCTTGCCAGCGATGAATGTTCTTTCTCGACGGGTGCGACCTTCGACATTTCCGGAGGCCGTACGACCTATTAAAGATTGCGTTGGACGTCACGGGCGATGCCAATAAGCGCCTGGGCGTAGGGAGGAAGCTGAGATGGATCGACGCGATTTCGTGAAGGCGGCCGCGGGCGCCGCAGCCATGGCTGCGGGCGAGGCGGCCGCCCAGCCCAAAAAGTCCGACATCCCGATCATCGACACCCATGTGCATCTCTACGATCCGACGCGCCCGCAAGGCGTGCCGTGGCCGGGCCCCGAGCAACCGGCCAGCATCTATCGTCGCTTCCTGCCCGCGGACTATCGCAAGATTGCCGAACCCTATGGCGTGGTCGGCCTGGTCGAAACCGAGTGCAGCCCCTGGGTCGAAGACAATTACTGGGTGATGCAGGTCGGCGCCAACGAACCGATCATGGTGGGCGAGGTGGGTGACCTGCTGCCGGGGCACCCCGATTTCGGCGAGCATCTGGGCCGGCTGCACAAGAATCCGATCTATGTCGGCATCCGGCTGTCCAATCTCTGGGGCCGCAACGTCGAGGAGCTGCTCAAGAAGCCGCAGGTCTGGGCAGACCTCAAAGCGCTGTCAGATGCGGGGCTGGCGCTCGACTTCGGCGGCGGTGCGAAGGAAGTGAAGCAGCTGCTCCAGATCACCGACCGGATTCCCGGTATTCGCATCGTGATCAATCACCTGCCGGGCGCGCGGATCCCCGAGGATCAGGCCGTGCGCGCCACCTGGCAGAAAGAGACGCAGGAGCTGGCGAAGCGCCCGCACATCTATGTGAAGTTCTCCGAGATTTTCCACCGCGTGGACGAGCGCGGCCGCCGCGTCGAGAAAGGCGGGCGTATCCCCAAGGATCTGGCCTTCTACAAGCCGCGCCTGGACGAAATCTACGAGACCTTCGGTCCCGACCGGCTGATGTTCGCCAGCGACTGGACCAACAGCGAGCCCATGAGCACCTTCGGTGAACTGGTGAATCTGGACCATGAATATTTCGCGCCCAAGGGCCGCGAGGTGATGGAGAAGGTCTTCTGGAAGAATTCGCTGGCGGCGTATCGCTGGAAGAAGCGGGTAAAGAATCAACCTAGCCTGGCCTGAACAGCGGCAACGGACAGCAACGACGAAAGCACAAGGTGCCACTCGCCATGATGAAGCACATTGCCGGCGCATTGATCATCGCGGCTTTGTCCGCTTCGCCAGGCTTGGCGCAAGCTGCGCAGAATTTCGCCACAGCCCAGAAACAGTTCGACACGACCTGCGCCGGCTGCCATGGCGAAGGTGCGGCAGGCGGCGATCGGGCACCGTCGTTGATCAACAATATCACCCTGCGCCCCATGACCCAGGCGCAGATCCATGACCTGATCAAAAGCGGCACGCCGGGCGGCATGCCTGCCTTCGACAACCTGCCGGAAAACCAGCTTCAGGAGCTGGCGGGTTGGCTGCGGTCTCTCAATCAGACCGCTTTCGACACCAAACCTGCCGGTGATGTGGCGGCGGGCGAGGCGTTCTTCTTCAGCAAAGGTCAGTGCGCTTCCTGCCACATGGTTCACGGACGCGGACAGGTGAAGGGTCCTGATCTGTCGGCAATCGGCCGGCGCTCCATCGTCCGCGAGCTGGAGCTGGTGCTGGACAATCCGACGTCGCAGATGGGCATCCACACCACCGCGACCTGCCCGCGCTGGGCCTTCTGTCCGGACGAGACCTGGCAAATCGTGGACGTCAAGCTGAAGGACGGTTCAAGCCTGCGCGGCTTTGCGCGCGGCCGGGCCGAACACGACCTGGAACTGCAGGGCCTGGATGGACGCATGCATTTCCTGACTGACAAAGACTATGTGGAGATCACGTCGCAGAAGACGTCTTACATGCCCCGGCTTCAAGCGAGCCCCGAAGAACGGCGCAATCTGATCGCCTATCTCAGCAGCCTGGACGGCGTGCAGCCCGGCGCGATCAGCGGTGTGGACAGCGCGATTTCACCCGAAGCCATGACTGCGGTGATGCAACCCAAAAGCGGTGAATGGACGACCCATAACGGCAACCTGGGCGGCAATCGCCACAGCGCTCTCGATCAGATCAACGCCAGCAATGTCCAGAACTTGCAGATGCAATGGGTCTATTCGCTGAACGCGCGGGACCTTGAGACCACGCCCATTGTCAGCAACGGCGCGATGTATGTCAGCTCGGCCGACCATGTCTGCGCCCTCAGCGCCGCCACAGGCCGCGAGCTCTGGTGCTACAATTATACCGGGCCGACCGCCGATGGCCGGGCCCGCAATCCCGGCGCCATGAACAGGGGCGTGGCGATCCTGGGCGACCGCATCTTCTTCGCCACCACCGATGCCCATCTGATCTGCCTCAACCGGCTGACCGGCGCACTGATGTGGGATGTCCTCATGCCGGAAGCCAGATTCCGCTATGGGTCGAGCTCAGCTCCTCTGGTGGTCGGCGATCTGGTCATCGCCGGTGTCAGCGGCGGCGACAGTCCGCTGCTCGGCTTTCTGGCGGCTTACAAGGTCACCACCGGCGAAGAGGTCTGGCGGTTTCATACGGTGCCCAAGCCCGGCGAGCCGGCCGCCGAAACCTGGAAGGGACGCGCCATGGCCATCGGTGGCGGCGCCACCTGGCTGACGGGTTCTTACGATACGGAAACCGGCACGCTCTATTGGACGGTGGGCAATCCCTTCCCCGCCACCGATGCGGACGAGCGCGGCGGTGCCAACCTCTACACCAATTGCGTGATCGCGCTGGACGTGAAGACCGGCAAATTGAAGTGGTACTATCAATTCACGCCGCACGATCTGCATGACTGGGACGCCACCGAGCCGGTGCTCCTGGTGGATGCCGATTATCGCGGCCGCCCGCGCAAACTGCTGATCCAGGCCAACCGCAACGGCTTCATGTTCGTGCTGGACCGCGTCACGGGCGAGTTTCTGAACGCCAAGCCCTTCGTGCGGAAAATGAACTGGGCCAGCGGCTATGGCCCGGATGGCAAGCCGCGGCTTCTGCCCGGCAACAATGTGACCCCGGCCGGCGTGAAAGGCTGTCCCTCGGTGCGCGGCGCCACCAACTGGTATGCGACATCCTTCAGCCCGGACACCAAGCTTTTCTATGTGATGGCGGTGGAAGACTGCAGCATCTACCGGCAGACCGCAAAAGACAGCCAGGGCTATGAAGGCATTCGCGATCCCAATGACCCCGGCCTGAAATACCTCCGCGCGCTCAATATCGAGACCGGCGCGACGGTTTGGGAGGTTCCGCAGCAGGGGCCGCAGGAGGCCAATTATTCGGGCGTGCTGACCACCGGCGGTGGGCTGGTGTTCTATGGCGAGACCGGCGGCGGTTTTGCCGCGGTGGATGCCAAGAGCGGCAAGACGCTGTGGACCATCCACGGCAACCAGCCGTGGCGCGGATGTCCGATGACCTACATGCTGAATGGGCGCCAATATATCGCCGTGGCCTCCGGCAGCAATATTTTGACCTTCGCGCTGAAATAAACGCGGCCGCCCTGAACGTTGCCGGCCGGCAGCACGGCGACCGCCGAGCCCGAGATCTGATCGCCACGGTTCCAGACCGTGCCTGGCTTGAACAGGGCCGTCTCTTCCGCGTTTTCATACCGATTGCTGGCGGTATGACGCCGCCGATGAGATGGAGATACGGATGATGCTGGCTCGTATACGCGCTGTGTTTTTGGTGACTTGTCTGGGAATGCCGGGGCTTGTTCTTTCAGCGGTTCCAGTCGGTGCGGCCCAGGTTCCGGATGAGGAAGTCATCGTGCATCCTGGGAACCAGGCCATGTCCGCCTCGAGAGAGGTGAGCTATCGGGATCTGGACTTGTCGAAGCCGGACGATATCGCGGTGCTGGAGGCAAGAACGAACAGGGCCGCTGTGCAGGTCTGCACGGAACTCAATGATCGCAATCCATGGTCGATGCGCAGCCTGTTTGGGAATCACGCTGCATGCGTGACGAACGCGCGGCAGCAAGCTCTGGCTGACGTGCCCGGAATCGCTGTTTCGTCCGGGTACAGGTTCGCTTCCGAAGGCGACTGAACCGGTTTGCTGCCGGCTACGGTAAACGCTGGCTCGCAGATTGTGAGAGAA
>Ga0310811_10004630_pt1 | contig 17321 bp, 17 predicted proteins | sample YCmetagenome_FD_207642 | JGI IMG/M metagenome (GOLD analysis project Ga0310811, IMG submission 207642) | Soil microbial communities from experimental microcosm in Duke University, North Carolina, United States - YC | ecosystem: Engineered > Artificial ecosystem > Soil microcosm > Unclassified ...
TCTCCTTCTAGGATTCAGTAGCTTCCCCAGACTTGCAGCTTATTAGTTTTAGTAGTAGCTCAATAGCTCACTATACAGCTCCTGATATATAGTCTTGTCCTCATTGTCTGGAGTGACATTTTCATAATCTCTCCCTCTCTCTCTCTCTCTCTCACACACACACACACACACTCTCTCTCTCTTGAGCCCTGAGTCTAGTCCAGAAGCCCTTGGGTTGAATAGCAGCTAGGCAGCATTCACCCAACATTGTTCTGCATCCCAGCAGAATTGTTGACCCTTCAGTGGTACAAAACATCCTATCTACTTGCATGCAGTGAATGATGAAATGGGCAAGTCCCATTCAACCCTCAGAGATCTCAGGGAACTAAAGCCCTCACTATTGGGAAGCACGCCAAACTGATAAGGGGGGATTGGATGAGTGATGATAGGCTGAATGTCTTCCAAGTTCATTCGCCTGTCACCAGTGGTGTCAGAGATAGTGTTTTTGCAAGTCTCAACTTTGCGGTGATCTGCAGAACATTAGCACTCCTAAATGTAACCATGATGAGTTAGGTACAACAGTATGCAGATGAGGTTTATGTTATGAAGGGGAGACTCCTCACTGCCTCAGTGAACGCTGGAAACATGTGTGGTTCCTCGTACATATAATTCAGAGCCGTCATGATAACATCATTCATTGGTGCTGGCTCCAGGATATCAGTGCTGATGTCGATATTGATGTTCACCTTGACCTCAGCCTCAACTTCATTCCCTACCTTGGCCTTGGCCTCACTCTTGATCTTCCTCTTCTTCTTGTCATCCTTTATCATGAGAAGTAGAGTATGGTAGATCTGATATGTTGACACGACTTTTGTTATTTCAATACAGAAAGATAAAAGGAAGAAAGACTTGCGAAAGTCATCAAATTTCCAACCAGGCATTGGGCTAAACAATTGAACCTTGACAGAACCTCTTCTGGAAAGAGGTCGCCAATCCTTCCTTCTCCATCCAATAATCCTTCGACAGGGTACAAAAGGGATGCCCACAGAATTTCTCCAGATATCTGGTGAGTTATGAGGTCCAAAATTACTTGCTGAACCTAGATAACGAAAGTATTTGAGGTCGAATTAGGCTAGTTGGTCTCCCATCTCTTACCTGATAGGTATTTCCTGAGTTAAAAATCAGAACGAAGGAGATAGCCTTCTGCATAGTCTTGGTGGCGAAGTCAGGGTGTGCTGAAATTGCGCCTTGGAGAATGACTTAACCAGCTGCTCAAATTAGTACCTAGGAAGAAGTAAAAGTAAGGATGAGAGAAAACATACACTTGAGTGAAGCACAGACCATCTGGCAGTCATGCTTTCGGTGTCTGAAATTTTTGTGATCACTAATCAAATGATAGTGATTCACAAAATAGTGTCCAAAATGCAAGGGGCCTACCTGGTTGGGACTCCATCTCCTCGTAGGTTGTGTGAACCATATCTAAACTAGTGAGAAAACAATTCATTATCAGACATTGTGTGTTCATTGAAGAAAGTCCAAATGGGTTTCCATAAACTCCTGTCCACAAGCCACCGATGTAAAGGCACTTTGTTAGTGTGATAATGTGGTTCCAGGGTGATTTCCTCATGAAACAAAGAATCACTCCACGTACGGTCCTGTTCACGGTACTGCCAGACTCTCTCCACTCTAAGCAGGGATGCATGACCTGTGGCTGCTCACTGGGGGCCAGCTCGAGTTGTAGTTTGTTTGTTTCCTCTGCAATGAGATGCTTGTCAATGCTGCTTGCAGAATAGCCAGTATATTGGTCATAGAAGTTAAATTCACTGTATGCAAGATCGGTGTAATCCAAACCTGGCGCAGGTATGGTCTGCATAGCATGTGGACAGACTGAACCAATGAAATCAAGATGAAGTTGCACAGATGAGCTAAAGGCGGGTGTCTCCACAGCATGTGAATTAGCAACATTGAGATGCTTGCGGGGTGGATATCCCAATGGAAATGGAGCATGATGGAATTGTACTGATCCGTTTAACTCTGGAAGCTATCGATATGACATGATGAAGACATATACGACCACTATTAAGGACAAAGAACTCACCAACCACGAAGGAAGAGCTAAACCTTTGACGCCTGGTCTGCAACAGGTAGAATTGATCGACAAAACGTAGGCACCACTCTCCAACTAGATTTATACTTGCATAAGTGAGCTGTTTGGGGGCAGTGAAGCTCTCACTGTTGCTGCAAACAAATTGTGGATATGGTTAATATCCCCCTCGTCGGGGATAACCACTGTCCCGACTTGTTGAAGCACATGGATCCAAGGCTGCTCATTCTCGAATACCTTGTCACACTACAAACAAACCAGCATGATAAGATAATTATTGATTTGAGGAGGAAAACTCATATAGATGGGGTAGATGTAGTGATAGTTGGCCAGGTATCCAATGAGAATAAATTCTGCCCCCATAAAAGTGACAAAAGGATGCTGAAATTGAACGTTAAAAGGAAAAAAAAAACAAACTGATGGACAGTGACAAACAGGTTTGCTCTAGAGGAAAAAATTCAGTGGATGGTTCACAGTATAGGTCAGTCGACTTACAGCAAGTTGTATGAGGTGAAGGATGGAAGAACATTGTGGCATATATAGCCACACATTGGACATTGAGGGAACATTGTCCATGATGAGGGTCACCTGGTACAGGGAAGTGAGTTGGAACGAATAAAGGTCATGGATTATAAAGGCTAACCATGAATTATTGATGGCTGGAAATCGAACGTGGTTGCAAGCGAATAGCTAGGAATGCGTGGTGGGCAGGAGCAGTAGGCAAGGTGGTGGGCAGACATTGTGGACAGTCATGAGTAATTAAAATTGTGCCCATCAAGTAATGTAATACATACTTCACATTGAAGCCGGCCAGAAATTCAGATCGCGCCCATTGAGTAGTGTGATTTGCTGTAATGCAGCATTAATTTTCATAATCATAATTGAGGGTGCAGTCCATAAACATCTCATCTAGCGCCTCGATAATCAATTCTGTACTCACATTCCTTTCCGGCTCCAGGAAACATGGCTCCTTGACACCAAGGTAATCGCCCTCTTCATCTTCATCCTGTTCCCTGTCAGGTGGTTGGGTGGTTTCCATGAGGCTGTCTTCAGTATGCTAGTCTTGCATCAGAGCACTTGTCTGGCTGGTATGTTGTGGTGTGGAGTGACAGGCTTCTAAGACCCCCATACGATGCGAGTAAACGTGTCCTACCCCGAGGCCAAAATGAAACCTCATGAGGGTGTCATGATCAACAAAGCTAATAGAGTTGTAAAATCAGTGGAGAGGGCCAAAAACAGACAAGATCACTCACCTATTGATGTAGTACTCTAGCCAATCATGTTTATCTCTTGCAACTGCAGAAATTCCACTATTCGAGTTGTGCTGGCCTCAAGAGAAGGCTGGAATAATATGGCATGCCCTCAGTACAGCACCCGGGTCCATGAAGCCGAATGCACCAGGATTTGCTAGAAGCACAAAATGAACGCGGCACAAAGTATGTGTTTCCCATGTATGGTCTTGTATGGACTCATGCCACTGAACAAAAAGGAACTCTATTCGATGAGATTTGTACACATTCCCAGCACAGACTACATTGACGTGGTGTATACCAAGGACCCTGGCATAACAATAGTAACCATCGCGCCCATCATTATGTTGTCGAAGTAGCATGATGTTGCAATGAGCAGTTTTCAGATTGATGACATCTTGAGCCCTTTGGATGTCATATGTTGTATAATTAAGCCTCACCAGGTTGTGGTGATAGATTCTGTTACATTTAAAGAGAATGGAAGTATGTTCTTCGGCAGTATGAGTTGCATTCTTGATAGAAAATCCAGAAGTTCTTGGGCCCACACAGTCCAGAACATGATCTTTTAACCATTGTAGGAGGTCCTGAGGCACATGTCAGAACAACGATGAATAAAGTCCAAGGTCAGTTACCTTCATAGCAGGATCTCCTGTGTGACTGCGAAGGTAATGGCCAACTTTGTCATAAAGCTTCTTACTTTGGCCGATGTGGTGGTGTAGCTGGGGATCTTGCGCGGTTTTGTGAGACTCCACAAGAGAAGCCCATTGTTGTTGCTGTTGTTGAATGCGGCGCAAGTGTGCTTGACAGCACTCAATCTGAGTTAGTTGCTGAACAAAGGCTCTGTGATCAGTTCGATGGTATCTACCCTTTGGCATGTGGTGCTCCAACTCTCCCTAATAGTAGTTGAGTTAGGGAGTGGACAGACAGTATATTATGGCTTACTGGCTCTGTGCTGTACAAATCTGTGGTTCCAAAGTGATGGATGTAAGTCACATAATCCCCTAGCACATGGAATTTGTAGGTCTGAAGATTGAATGACTTCTTCCTCCTCGGTTGCCTCAGTAAGGGTGTGTCCTGTAGCTGCTCTGCACTCGCCTTCTGTTTCCCTTTAGCCTTGGCACTTGCTGCAGTCCCTCGCTCAACACCATTCGCCTTGCCTGTCTCCGCCTGCTTAGCTGTGTCCTTTGCCTGTCGACGAGACCATGCGTTAACCTCACAATCAAGCTCCTGGGTGCTGTACGCAGGGTACACTGTCGCCTTAAACTTATGAAATTGTTCACCAAGATCGGTGGTTTGTTGGTTAAGGATCGTTAAGGTCAGGTTGGAGTGCATTTGGAGTTTGGCAAGCCCATGCCAGTGTGTCATGAGAAAAAGAAGATCCATAACAATTTTGTTGTGACTTTTGGGGAGTAAGCCTTCAAACACTGGGATAGAACACTAATGTCAAGTTAGTTCACAAAGTAATATGACATTTATCCCAAACACATACCTGAAGAAGATCTTCGAAGTTTCATGCAGCTAAGTTCAACAATTCAGAGGTGTTGGCAGAGAATCGCCTAATTGTTGCAGGTCCAAATGGAGGAACTTGTCTGTACCTGTCAGAGGTGAGGATGAGTGTGGTGGGCCTTGATTGGATACATATGAGCCACCTTCTATCAAGTTTGTGGACCAGGTCTTTATTCAGGGTGAAAAGTATTCACAGTAAATGAACTAGAAGCATATGCCAAACTCCTAGTTCAAACTCGTGCAGGAGATCCACCACAAGCGCAATGAACATGTTGAATCCAAATATGCTAAGGCCATCTGGCAGTGAGTTCTGATCAAGGGTGAGTAAAGGCCACAAGGAAGATGGATGATCGTGCTTACTGAGTTTGGTACCCATGAATCAGGCTTGAGAAGGGACTCAACTGCTGCACTGTCAATGCTGTAGTTCTTCTCATATATAAACCCATCCGCAGTAGCAACAGACTGACTCCTCAAGGTATTGTTATGGACTCAGATGGAGTACGCCAACAAAGGCAATCAACAGCACCAATAAAGGTGGTTCTGGATCAGGACTGACTAAAGCATAGCTTTGTCGGGCTATGGACTCCCACAGGATCCGATCGTCTAGACTCCCGCAGGATCTAGAGCTATTCGAGGTCAACAAGGCTAGCCTCCTTCCCAAGGAGCTAGAGTTCAAGTTATCAGAGAGAACCAAGTAGATTCAAGTTAGGGAAATACAAGCAGTAACTACAGTCCTTAAATAGGTAAAGGAAAAGGGCACAGACCAAGGGTAATAGTACAGAAAAGGAAGGTTCGTGGGAAACGAGTCAGAACGAGTCAGAGATAAAAGAAGCATGAGGAAATGGTGAGGTGAAAAGGAAGTAGGTGAAAAGTCAGTGAAGTGATATGGAAGCATAGCAGAATGGAAGAGAAGCGTACTGTGAGAAAAGAGTAAGGTAACTGTAACAGGTATGAGACTGTGCCATTGTTGAACGTTGTTGCTGATCATGGGTCATTCCCAGATTATGAAGGCGAGTGGTTGGTATCAGACATTGTGTGCAGGGACAACCTCCCAGTTGCTGAATAGTTGCAATGAGAACCCTGGCTTTGGTGAGCTTAAATTTCTTTGGAGAATGTTAGTGACTCACTTCTCAGGATAATCTGCAGAGTAGGTGAATACTCGCAGATAAAACCTGTGTTTTATCCCATCACAGCACAAAACCACGACCCCATGCTTATAAGCTTCTAAAAACTCATGATCGAGTAAGACTTTCCATTGAGCCTGAAAAAGTTCACGTTGGCAATGTGTTATGCACTTGTGGCCAACCCCCTTGCCTCTAGTATAAGTACCAGTGAAATCTTTGAAGGAGTCCGGCAGCTGCCAAGATGTGAGTTTTGAATGCTGAAGAGGCAACTTCAGAAGGGTAATTGCACCTTTTGAAAATAGGCTACATGGTTAGCCAGATTGCTGGATGGTTTGCAATGGCGATATTTGGATTCATTTCCAAAGTACATATACACCAGCCACAGCTTCGTGTTGCCAAATGTTGTCAGGTATGTGGCATCTGACCAAAACATGAGTGTAATGACCATGCATGGTAAATCACAACCCTCCTCTCAAGGAGATGCCTGAAGCTCACGGTGCACATCCATAAAAGCTGGAGAGGTGTACAGTTTACCTTGAATCTCGACCTCACAGGGAAGATGGGGAGCACTCCATCACAGTTGGTAAGGCTCATAATGGAAAAGATCATTGTCCTGAGGATTTGATAGCTTTTCCCAAATGATAGAGATGAGAGATTGATGATAAAGCTCTGCTGCAATGTACGGTCAAATGCCTGGCTGAGCTGAGGTCCGAGAAAAGGGAACTTGAATAGTTACTTGCATTTTACACCAACCTGCATCCACATCCTCCCATTCATTACCCTTGTCATTGTCAATACTTGCTTCTAGTTTCAAGTTGATTTTGTCCCATGATGTACTCCGGACATCACTGGGATTAAAATCTGAGTGGCTGACAATATCAATAAGCTCCTTGAAACTTTGATGGGACTTCTGAGCCCCACCATTCCAGTACCAGTGACCGAGCTCGAAAGATGTTTGATTGGGATAGGGATAAAATAAAACGTTGCGAGTCTTAGCAAGAACATCTAGCTCTGCTGAAGCAACAGCTGGGACATAACTGATATCTTTGAGTGTCACTGCTTCTTCTGGGTTGTGAGATGGTGGGGTAGATGAGAAGAATTGGCAAATCAATCTGAAGACATTCCTAGCAGTGCAGAAAGGTGGAACTGGCAGAGATGCACAATCACTGGCGGACATGTAAGTTTGTTTCAGCAGTGTAAGCTCTGGTGCTGGGGCAGTATGACCAGGGGGGCATTTGGAAGAGGTTGTGGGAGCACATCCTCATACTGCCTATACCATAGTGGCATGGGAACACCAATACATCAGCTCCTCTGTTGTGCCAGTGATAAACCCTCATCTTCATCTATCTCCATAGGCACAGAGCCAGTACCAGTGTTGGATGTAGGGGTGGGCAGATGGTCCTGCAATAAAGGCCCTGCACCCAAAACCTCATGTGGGTGATGCACTCCTGATGGAATTGAGAAGATGTGCAAAGGTTCATGCTCTGCATTGAACAGCTCATTGACCTGTTCAGTAGACAAAAACAATCCCCATAGACGGTCAGGGTGCACACTTGAGGATGTAGTGCTAAGGCAAGTATATGTGTTGACTTGTGACCGTTTTGCAGAACCCAAAAGATCCTTCACTTTAGATAAAGGGAAAACAATTGCTTCTTGCCCTTCACACATGAGCATTGGTGTTTAGAGTAGGCATTCTCATGCGTAAATTCATGCAGACAGGTGCATCTGAAGGTGATTGGAGTCTGTGACGAGTCAGCCTGATCCATGACAATGAGGAGCAGAAAGTGTGAGGAGCTAAAGAGAATATAGTTGAGCCCAGTAGTAGAAGGTCACTGCGTGAAATGACTTATGATTTGGCAATAAAGTTGGGCATTAACAATGGTGAGTCAGTGTGATTACTTCCGAATAGCCTTGCGCTTGTGACAGTGGGCCACACGTTGGGCTGGTGCACTTGGTGATGGCATGATAGCATAGGTGGGGTTGCAGGACCATTAGCACTGTGACAGTGGGCAGGCTGGTGCACTTAATGATAGCATGGTGGCATAGGCTGAGTTGCTGCATTATAAAAGTAGATTAAAATGTATCCTTGTTACACCAGATCACGCACTGCTGGCAATGGAAGCTCCATCTTCACCTTCTTCAACCATTACTGCCCCCCCTGACTACCATGAAGCCACTTGACAATTAGCTAGAATGGTTGTGCAGGCTATGACATGTGACTTTGCCCTCATGCATTATGACAGTGCTTTGGACTCCATGATCGAATGGTGTTGTTAAGACGGCATTAAATCCTATGCAAATGTTGAGCTGACACTGCTCTATGAAAACGCAGGCCTACTGGTTGTGATGGGAAAAAAATTCTGCTGTCCCATCTAGAGATGCACTGCAATGAATACAATTTTAGATTCCCATGCTGCTTGTGCGCTGATGGCGGTGGAAGAGGGGTGTATGTAGAGTCTGCCATCTATCCTTGGTGGAATGAGCGTACCAAAAAGACTGATTGGACCGCTCAAGGTCATGTAGCTAATGCTACTGTTGACATCTTGCATGCAATGGACATTCACCTTTCAAGAGATGCACGTGATATTCTGTTTCCCAGTAGCAGGAGATGTTCTGTGCCCTGCCAGAACCATCTCATCTTACAAGTACCTCTCTGACATTTTCACTGCAACACATCCATTAGTCATCCCACGGCACCCTGAGAAGCACATGAACTTTGACATCCACATATCTAGGCTTCCTATGGAATTTAATACATTGTTTGATTTCTCTTCCTGAGGCAAAACGTCTTGAGTGTCTTTCCAAACTCGATTCTATTATTTGATCCCTGTCTAAATCACCCTTCACATCTTACAGGAACACCCTTAACATCCATAGCATGCTGTGATATGTCACATCCGTCATCCCGCAAGCTTGTCTGCGGTAAAAGCTGAATCAGACCACAGCCAAACCCCCAAGCTAAAGAAATTTCTGTCGATGTATGTCCAAAGGTTTGATGGCAGCACACATGTGCTTAGAAGGTAGCACAGGTGAGTTATTTATATCTTTTTGATGCCTACCAGCCTGCCCACCAGCTTTCCGATCTGGGCCCACAATCTTAACTCCATGAAGGCTATAGGCACTCGAATATTCAGTATTCAACCACTGCTGTACACATAAATACCATTTATTACACATGCTGCACTACCTCATGACCAGCCTCTGATTCAATATGCCAACTTGTCTTTCTTTGGATCTGTTTGACTACTCAAGTGCTTGCATGAGCATTTTTCAACTCTTGAATTTACTGGGTTCTGAAATGCTGGATGCCTACATAGGCCTGATCGCAAGTCAGAAGGTCGGTTGGTAATCTCGCATCTTTGTATGTACTGATCATTTTCTTGTTGCATAGCTTCAAACTGAACTATATGTTCTGTCATTCTTGCTCAAAGATTGTGTCTATTCTGGCAATCTCTGGGAACTGATAGGCAAGCATAGTATAGAGGTGAAGCAAGAAGAAACATTGCGCAGACACCAGTACATCTGTACTGGTGGAGATGTTGAAGGCACACTCTTGTAGAGCAATTTCTCATGGACGAGAGGAGGAGACGGTGTCAGATGGAGGTGTCTTTGTATAGTCAGGTGATCAAACACTTGGAACAACACTGGATGTGTAAGCTTATTCAAACTTAAGTGTGGTTATGCGGTCTGAACCCACTTGCTATCTGTAGCACACCTTGGAGCTTGAACCAAGCATACCATCAGGCCAAGCGTGAAAACAGTTACACCTGCAAACTACATACCTTTACCTTGTGCACCCTTAGCCTGTTCAATAGCAACACAGGAGACGTGTAAAGCTTGGCTGCCCAGGAACAATGCTCACTGCTTCATTCCATGCCCAGGACATTTGACTGAGAAAATTTTATGTTCAGATGGCTCTACCCTTTCAGTCTTCAGTCAATCTTCCTTGCAAGCAGGAAGACCAACATATGTCAGTCTGAATGTCAGTCCTGTGATAGTCTGCTCAGCTGCTCACCTTCGCTCTACAGTGTCTGGGCTCCTTGATTCTTTTGTCAAGTGCATGGGTCACTTCTGACGTCCAAGAAAGATTTTTCAAGGCATTCCAAGTGGAATTGACCATACAGGCAGAGTTGATGGTGACATCCCTTGCTACTAGGTGTAACAATGCTCATCTGCATAACCTTGGGCTGGATTTGCTCATCTTGCAGGCAAAGCTACACCGTGCACAAGCTGAGATGGAGCTCTACAGAATGGCCATGGAAAATTCACATATATGCAGCTTCTGTGACAACAGTAAGCACAGGCCAATTGTTCCCCTTTCTATCGCTGATGCCCTTGTAGGTTCGTTAACATCCCCAAATCCTATTGTTCCACGTCATCTACCTGAGGAAGGAGACCCCATCCACGATGAGGATGACAATGATGAGGATGGTGATGGTACAGCCAGCAAAGACCATGATGATATCAACATTTGGTAATGTCATGAGTTAGACCAGACTGAGATCAACATCTCTTGCACATGATAATATTTTTAGCCATCCCACCACCCTCACTTCATAACTTATTACTGTATCGATCGTGTAGAACAGTGTTATCTTGGTGTAATCACAACAGAGGTCTTCACATTGATTATTCACACCAGTTGTAAGAGTGACAAATAAACTTGTAATGCTGATGTGGATAACTGGGTTGACCATTTATATAATAATAGGGCCTTATAATATAGTAGCATAGACAATGTAACATTAACATTTGTGCTTTGCTGACTTAGAATACATCAATTCTCTCTTTCCTTGACCCTTTTGGTATATCTTCTCAGCCACACGAATCTCAGCACCTGTACATGATCATAGCCTTCCTGAAGACTTTAGCCTCCTGAAGCTGCACATGAATTCGACCTTGGAGCTCCCCTACTAGAGTAAGTGGGTCCAAATAGTTTCACAAAGTCAAAGCTTACACTGGCACTATCTAGTTCTATATCTGTCACACGACTCATTGCTGCCTGCAATCAAGAGAAAATTGGTTCATCGTCAATTCCACTACAATAAAACAGTATGGTACTCCTTCTGAATCTACTCTTGGTCCACAACCTCAAGTTTGTATTCACCTGGGTGATATAGTCAGTTTATTTTTGAGGCCACCCACATCTGACATACTTTGAGGGGGAGAAGGAGGGTCCCATGCAATTTGATGAGCAGAAAAAGTGCTGATCCCACTTGGTGTGTGTTCTTTCATCACCCTTGACTGGTAATTTTCTTCTAACCAGTGAAGTCTGTACTTTTGGTACAGCTCTTCCAGCCTTGCACAGTTCATCTCCGCTAGCTGCAGGTGCTCTTCCATCCTGGCAATGGGGTCCACCTCACCATCTCAGTGTTTTTTTGTTAGCAGGAGCAGAAGAGAAGCATTGTCATTCTGTGCTGATTTATTGTCACCATCATCCTCCTCGCTAGCCTATGATGACTTTCCAGAACGATCGATGGTATTGACTCATTTACCTGGTGAGTTTCTCATTACTTCCATTGGTGTAGTCCACCAACTCAATCCTAAGGAAAGGCATCAGCGTGTCCCACCTCTGGGTAGGTGTGTTAAGTTGACTGCAGATTTAAACTGATACTACATCCTTGCAGTTTGAAGGCCTGACTTGAGGGACACAGCATATTGGAGCTATGCAAATATAGAGTGGCAAGCTGCCACAAGACGATGTAAGATTGATGATATGTCCATGGTGGTACTTATATCACACTTCAATCTAGCCATTGAATCGTAGCTTGCCTTTGGCTCCAGGTTGGCAGGTATTCACCTTGGCCACCATTTGACCCACTGCTCTGGCTACCAGTTACGTACTGTGCCTACTGTCGTGCCCACCAGTTGGTGCCTACTGCCTTGCCCACCAGTTAAGTTCAGTGCCCATTTTGACTATCCGTTTCACTGAGATATCACGTAGCATGATATTGGAGATAAAAGCGACTTCCAGCATCTACAAAGTTGGTACTACCCATTCTTCACAACTTTCATGACCACCCAGGATGCCACTTCCAGTATTCCAGCCAAACACAGCTCATCTGCCCTACAAATGGGGCCTTGCAAAAGGTGTAAATTGTCCCAATTGACTACAAGTTTTGTAAACTCATCATGTTCCCCAGCTCCTTATCCGATCTGCTCATCTCCCATGGGCGCCACTTTGGTCGAACAGTGTTCACGCTCTGCAACTACCCTTCTTTACTTACCAATGGTATATTGAGACTGGAGCAAATGGAAGACACTCCATTGGAAAACCTCTCTCCTGAGTAAGAGAGGTACACAATCTGTATTCACTTGTTGGCTGACCTACTTGATAGAGAGTGATGGGAACATTGCATCTTTGAGAAACTCTTAGACTCCTACCCCAGCCTTCTGGACTGATTGAAGGATGGATCTGATGATGAAATCCTTCATGTTGGGGAGCTGGTATATCATTGTTTGCATGGTCAGATTTCATGCTCATGATTGACAGATTGGCAAGGGAACTGCAGGTGCCTGAGGCAACGACACAAAAATGTTGAAGTCTGCAGTGCTTGATTGGATTTCCCTGAAAGGAGAAGTGATACAGCCTCCTTTACACAGAAACTCCAAGATTGACTGCAGATTCAACCACAAGCTCACTGGATCTCTCCCCTGCCCTGCTGGGCTGGATTGGAATGATTCTTGGTATGTTTTGGTTTGCTGTCCTGGATATTGCACTAATTGTCAATTAATAGGACTAAAGAGGATCTTCGCAGTGGTGAAATGTTAGTCTGTGTGGATCAATGGCCCATCTTTTTGTATGCACACTATGTGCTAGTATGTATGAGTGAGCACTCAATATCACTATGCCCGTTTACTACATCATATTTCAACAGGCCTATAAGCACATTTTCACCTCTCCAAGTTCAGTCGATAGAGAGTCCAAAGCCACATGATCTGGCAATGCTCGCCTCCACAGCATGAACTCTGTTACCTTGGCCTCCATAGCATATATTGCAACTCAGGTTTGTCCATAATGGTGCTTTTGTGGCAGAGGAGTTTTGATGTACTAGCAAAGGTGCAATTCACCTTAAGCTCATCTTCAGTGTTCTCTCAGACAGACACAAGCACAGACTCTGAGACATTCTATCATAGCCTCCTTGATCTCTTAGAAGCCCCTGAAGAATTCAAGGAAGTTGATGAGCTGCTGACTTGGTGGAATCAGTATGTTGAACATTTTCTACCACATCACTAAGGCTGATGATACATTATCACATCCTCAGTCAAATTTTTCCCACTTCCTCAGCCGCCAAGAGACCTATCAGTGCCAACAGTGCCTTATCCAAGATACAACAAAAACGAATGGCCCTCAGACAAGTTACGAATATCCATACTATCTCTTCATAGTTTTTACATACTCATCTGTCCATAATATCTAGTATTGAATCTAATTATTGTTTGATTTCGCTTTGCGGATCCGGGGTCAGTGACCATGCCTTAACTGAATGCTGATGGGAGAAATCGCCTAACCAATAACAGCACCTTGACGCCTTTAGCACAATGCAACATGCTGTTCTAAGAGATTATCTAGAGGCATCCTCTAGAGTGCATTGGGGGAGAAAAAAATGACTCAATTACATTGCATATGATAACCATAGCTTAATGGCTATCTGACGGATGGCAGCACACTATCATGGCCCTGTATCATAGGACTACATATAAGAGTTTATCTGACGCTGTCATTAATTCATATATTGAAGAGAATATAATGAAAATCTCATCATGCATACACTTATTGAAGCTCATTGAGGTTTGGGAGGATGGTAGCCCACTGCCACTTGTTGCCTAGATTGTGCACTTGGTAGCTTGGAACAACATCACAGCCACATACCTAAGATCAGCATCAAGAGAATTTTTGCTGAGGGTAAAACAACAAGCTCTGCTTGTATGAGGCAACCATGTTGGCTGAGCTTGATATTGTGTTGAAGACATTCAGCAACATTGGACCATTGGCAGTTATAGTCCGATATAGTCCAACCATATAAAAGTTTATTGGATGCTTCCATTAGTTCAGAGATTATGGAGGAAGTAAAAGCAATTGAAGGTTATATGCTACCACCAGCATAGGGCAGAATTGTAGTGTGTTGCAGTCGGTCTTCGAGTAGGTGATGGTGGCCAGTCTCAACAACTTAATATTGTATTGCCACACCTGATGGGTGTTGCAACATGTGCAATTTTGGTAGTAGGCTGGCAAGTAAATGTGACTAAACTGTCACAATTATGCATTTGGCAGTTTCTATCCAACTAAGTCCAAGTATTCAAAGCTTGTTCATGAGGGGTACAATTCTGATGGATATTGTGCATATTTTAGATCAGATAAAAACTTGTAATACTTTATCGTTTTTGGGTTGTTTACCTGATGCAGAATGCAAAGGCTATTTTTGAAATTTAATTGGAGGTAAAATTTGTTCAATGACCATGTCCACACATCAGCACAGACCATACACTGCAGTGCTTATGTGGCTTCAAGCCCCTCTTATGGTGTATATCTGGGCACCTGCACTCAGGTGAACTGCATCATTTTCTGGTTACCATCGTAAAGCAGAAAATTTTCGCTAAATCTGAACTTGCTTCATTTGTTCCATCATTATATCTTAATTGTATGGATCCTACATCTCAGATTTCTCAAACTCAAACTAGTAGCAACTCACAGTCTCCTTCCAATCAAGTTTCAAAAGAATCAAGCCCCTCAGTGCAAAGAAACTCTTTTGACTCTGATTGCTTAAGCTTTGTAGGTGGATATAGATGAGGAACACTTACAAAAACTGATGCCATCCATGAAATCTTTAAGCAGGCATCATATGTTGACAGAAGAGTTTGGAGGGCATTCAGCCACTGAGCTCGTTGTCCCCTATGATTGAATGCTCAACTCCTTTGCAAAGGAAGTTATACAGGTTGGAGAACAGAATAGTGAGAATGAAAAGGAAGCTTCAAAGATGGAAAAGAGTCACAAGGAGATGTCAATAGTGTGGAGTCATCTGTTAACTCAGACTCTGAAGAAAACTCTGAGTCAGAGATTGACAAATCCAACTCCCCTTCAGAGGTTGACAAACTGTTATGCAAAAAGCAATGAGGATTTAAACCTGACCTCTTGAACCTCACAAACCCCTCAGTTGTCAGAAGGTTGAAGAAGCTCCCTGCCTCAATACAGAAAACCAACTCTATTCTCACAAACTGGGCTCATGACCCCAAGTAAGTCAAACGTAAATGGCTCGTGTCCTCTGTTGTCCTGGAGTTCCCTGAGTCTGAACTCTACAACATCATACAAGGAAGAGTTGTCAACTTTGATGTTGTTTTGATAGGATGCAACTCAGATGAACCAGAACATGATTATAAGGAACAACTTGGAAAACTCAAGATCAAGATCAGAGGGGAAGTTGAACCTGCAAAGTCTTGTGAAGCTCGCAGGACTGGAACATTGCCTATTCACTCTTTGCACATGCCATGCAATTTGCTTTCCCACATTGAATCAATGAGCTTGACAACTATGGAAACTTCATTTACCAAAAGTTCGCCCAGAACATCAGCAAATATCACGCCTGTGTTATTGCCTTTGATAAGGCAGTCAGAAAATGTGTCAGTCGGAGGAGAGACTTGCAACTCTCCAATTTTGACAGTTTCTCAGACCTCTATGAATGCCACTTCTCCCTCTTGGGCCACTGTGTCAATGACGAAGGAAGCTCAAGTGGCTCAAAGCGCCAACAAGGGGTTGATTACTGCAAAAGATGGAACTACAAAACTTGCAGTTGATCTGATTCAACCTGTAACTACCGGCATGTGTGTGCAAGGTGTGGGAGCTTGGAGCACCCTGAAAAGAACTGCCCCTCTTGTTCCTCCTCAAACTTATATATCCATCAAATGTCCTTGGTACTTGCAAGAAATGGCATGGTTCATTGATGAATCTTCTTTCAGCCTGACAGCTAAATCTTCTCTATATGCAATTCCTCTACCTTCTCCTGGAAGTCATGACTTCTCAGATACTGCATTAGACTCCCTGAATGCTCATCCTGATCTCTTTGCGATTGTCATCCCCATCAGAATCAATGTTTTCTGTGAGCTACTTCAGGAGCATCCAAATCAACTTTTTGTCAAGTCTATTTAAGAGGGTCTGCATGAGGGTTTCTGGCCATGCGCAGATACCACTATTGATGGTTATCCTTTGACATGGGATAATTCTTATCAGCCTCTCAAGAGCAAAGAGCATTGAACTTTCATTCAAGAGCAAGTTGATGAAGAAGTACAACTTGGCCATTTTTCACTCCCTTTTGGTCCAGATTTACTTGCTGCCAGTGGGATGTACAGCACTCCAGTTCATGTTGTCCCAATGCCTAACTGCATCTTGTGGTAGATCACAGTGCAGGAGAGTTTTCCCTTAACTCAATGATCAACTTGGATGACATGTCAGTTGTGAAATTGGATGGAATGTGCTTACTCAGTCTTGGTCTCCTTCAATTCTGTCAAGAGCATGGAGATGTTCCTCTCATTGATTTCAAGTTAGACATCTCCCAAGCATACCATCACCTCCTGATGCATCCTTTGTGGCAACTCAAGCAGGTCATCACAGTCAATGATAATTGTTATGTTGATTGCTGCAACAATTTCAGAGGGAGATGATCAGCTCTTATTTGGGTTTCTTTCATGTCACTTGTGACCTGGATCGCAAGCATCATCATCATGATTGAACACCTCAAACTCTATATGGATGATTCATTTTCTTTTGAGTTAGAAGGGAACATGCTCTTATATGAGCCTTATGGAGCTTACCTTCCTCAAAAGCAAGCATTAATGCTTTAGCTCTGGGATCAACCTAGCATCCCTCATGAGCCTTCAAAACAAATTTTTGGACAACATCTCACAATTATGAGTTTTGATGTTGACCCTAACAGCATGGTTATTTTGATCTCGACAGATAAGAAAAGAGAGATCATTTCATACATCTGTGTTATGAACTGGGATGGGTTCCAACAACTAAGACTCAAAAGAGAGTCATCGGAGTTGAGTCTGGTCTAGCGATATGACGACAATGAAGTCTATTCATAAAGCTAATAGCTAACGACAAGGATTGACCTTGAGGTTAGGTTCAAAGGTTCAGCCTAATGACAAGGAGTGCTCGAAGTTAGAAATCAGTTCAGACGACTAAGCTTGGAAGGCTTAGGTGAAGGAAGTCAAAAGTGAGGTAAAACCCAGTAAGATTAAAGTAAGGAAACTACGTAGTACAGATGCACGTATGTATAGTGAATCATAGAGAGATTTAGGTTTTCAGTCTTGTCTACCATGAGATGCTCCCACTGGATCCATCAACTTCTTTGAGGCTCT
>Ga0310811_10004631_pt1 | contig 17319 bp, 13 predicted proteins | sample YCmetagenome_FD_207642 | JGI IMG/M metagenome (GOLD analysis project Ga0310811, IMG submission 207642) | Soil microbial communities from experimental microcosm in Duke University, North Carolina, United States - YC | ecosystem: Engineered > Artificial ecosystem > Soil microcosm > Unclassified ...
TTTTTTCGTGAAAAAGACTTTTCTGACGTGGATTATAGTTTTCTTGTCGACCAACTCTTTGGATGCGAAATCTGCAAACCCACGATCTCACGATTCGCGCAAAGACATTTATTTGCTGGCAAGCTTTTGTGGATATGTGATTGACAAAAAACACTTTTCTGCTCAAGTTGTTAAATCCTCCTCAAAAGTGAGAGACAATGTGATTTTGTTATATTTTCATATAACGATAAAACCCGAACGGAAAAACATTTACGGAAGACTTTTCTTTAGCTGTTTCACGTCGGGATCAACTGCCTCGAAGCAAGACTACGCGCAAAAAACGACCGCCGCAGACGAAATTGCTTTAGAGGACTCGGGCGGCCGGTACGCGCGCCACATCTTGTGGCAACAGAAATATCGGGGAAGAGGTTGGAACGGAACCGTTGCATATACGAATTCAGTTTATGGAGACGGGCGCAGAAGCAGCATTTCCGACTATTTCATGATATGTCCGGACAAGGATGGATTGACGTGCTTCTCCTTCGAAGTCACCAAAGAAAAACTAAATACAAAAGAAAGCAACAGCGTTCCCCAGTTGCTAAAAGGAATCGGAGTAAGCGATCGTTTTTCCCGATAAAAAGACATTCTTTCCGTGATCGGCGAATACAGGCAGCCCGAACCAACCATTATGCCCGAAAAATTTCATTTTAATTTCGACTATTTATGAGAACCGACACAATCATCAAATCAATTATTTTTACCGCGGTAAAAATTTCGCTTTTGATCGGCGAAACGAGCGTTATGGCAGGCGAGACTTCGCCTATGCTTACCGACCCAGACATTAATTCCGCATACAAAAATTGCAAATTATTCGAATTTAAAAATGAAAATGACAAAATGCTCTCTTCTGACGTAAGCCACTTTTACAATTTACCGGAAACCTACTGGAATCAGGGTATTCATGATCAATGTGTCGCGACGCTTCAATCCGAGACGTTAGCCCCGAGTTTGTCGAGCGGCCCGCATCAGGGAGAGAAGTTTACGTATATCAAGATTTTACGTCGCATGTACCTTCCATCGACCCGTTTTTGTGATGGTCGATCAGACTACGACGAGTGTCTAAAGAAATATGTCTTCAAATTTTATGGATTCCATGAGACAGGTCATGATGTGTGGAAAAGAAGGGTTTATGATCCGGACAAACTTGAAAAGTCTATGTCGGAAACGGTCCATGGAACTATTTTTAATTCTGACGGAATTACTGTCTTTAGCGAATGGACACCGCGCAATTACGACGGAATGCCAAGCGGTGATTTCACATTTTTTGTAATAGTAAGACAAACGCCGTTCGGGTACATTGTTGCCGGCAATGATGGCGTTGCCATTCCGATTGATGGAACGAAAGAGTCTCGAGCGCGGGTTTCTGAGCTTATTTCTCGAATAACCAGTGTTGTGCAAAGTGTTCGCATGAAAAAGGGTGAGTGATTCGCTACGGAAATCACGCATTTCTCGACCTGCAATCGTTTCTTTCAATCTGGAATTTTCACAAAAAGCGACACGATGAAATCCCCTATCCGCAAGGGCGACAAACTCGAACACGGCGGCGAAGTTACCGGCGGCTCTCCATGGACCGAATTCATGGGTAGACCACTCGCCCGCAAGGGCGACGAAGCGATATGCACCGTGCACGGAGCGACCAGGATCGACGAGGGCTACGACAAGTTCCCGGATCGCGACGGCAGGCCCTTCGCCATGCATCACCACCGTTGCCTCTGCGGGTGCCGGCTGATCTCGTCGCTGCAGAACGTCAACATCGCGTAATGCCGGTCGACCTTTCTCCCGCAGGGCGACCGCATGCATATCCGCGGCCAATGCGTTTCTGGCCGTGGGCATTCACCTGGTTCGTCTGCAATGCGTTCGGCTCACTGATCGTTTTGCTTGCATGGCCGAAAAACGAGCCCGCAACCGGCCTCAAGTTCTGGAGCTGGATTGCCGGGGCGCCGAACGGATCATTCCTAATTCTGCTCGGCGTTGCTCGGGCCGGTTACGAAACGCTGTGGTATCGCGCGTACTGGCGCAACCATCATCGGGGTCGTTGGCTGGCAGAGAGAATCCGCTTCGCGCGGCGTCCTCTGTACGTGCTCGGCGTGGGTTACTGTCTGCCGCTTGACGGCAAATCCCTGTCCGACGTTCTGACAGGTAAAAGATCGATTCTGAAACTGCAGGCACCGCGGCACGGCTTCGGAAAGGTCACATGCAACCGCTTTCAAGACAATGATCCGCTACTTGCCGTTGCCCCCGACATGGTGGAAGGCGATGCCGCCGAAGGAAACGCGCCAACTGAGGTCGCGCCCGCTGCCCAGATGATTCGTGCCGCACTTGAACCGCTAGCCGCAAGCATTCAGGCATTCACTCGCTATGAAAGTGCATATTGGCCCCAAGTACGCGTTCTCGCCGAGCCGGAGATGGAGCAATTGCGTCTAAGCCAGGTTCGCGAAGCGTTGCGCCTGGCAGGGCTTGCCCCACTCGAAGTGCAAGCAGTTCCCGCGGCTGACGGGTTGATGGTGACCGATGCGTGGCTTGACGCGCGGGAACGCCGTCCGCTACTCGCTGTCGCGCTGTCATGGTACGACGATGGCATCGACGAGGGGCGGGGGGAAGGATGCATTGCTGTGTTGCTCGACGCGGGTTACTTCAGGCTTCCGTCGGAGGTGAGCCGCAAGGCAGCGCTGCACCGGCCAGTCGCTGCCGATGCAACCGAATCCGAATACGGACTCGCCAATGCCGCTATGTGGGGCAAAGTCGATGCTGCTCGTGTGTTCCGTGCGTGGATAACCTGCCCGGTCGAAGACTGCGACCGGTCCTTAAGTGCCGCGGGGTTTAAGGAAGCGGCGACGGATTCGGCGCAGTACCGGCTGGACTGTATCGTCGGCGACATGCGCGCTGCGAACGGGCTGCTCGCGATCGCGGCAGCACTTGAGTCCGGAACGACCGACGAACCGCTGATTGTCATTGACGGCCCACAGTCGGCAATCCTTCATTTGATACCCGAAGATCGGATGGCTCCAACGCATGACGATAGCCAAAAATAACTTGCAGAACATGGAGCTTCAGGCGGCCTCGACCGGAGAAGCGCCGAGCCGGGTTGCAATCTGGGGCCTACCGCTCACAGCCGCGGCGCTTGCCGTTGCCCTGCTCCCAGCGGTCTGGTTTTACGGCGAGCTTCTGGGAATTCCAGATGGCGCGCCGCGCACACTGGTACTGATCAGCATTCCAGTATTGCTTGTTGTCGTTGTGGTTATTCATCTGGTCGCGATCTCAACCGGCGCGTATGCGGGCGCAGCCAGACTGCTGGCCTTTCAAACAGGACCAACAACCTCGACGCCGTCAGAGCCGCTCAACCGCGACCCCCGTCTCCAACGCGTGTATGAAGAACTCCGAATCTCGCACGGCTGGCGCTGGCGCCGCCGTCTGCGCTGGCTGCTGATACAAGGCAACGACGAACGCGTCGAGGAAGTCGCGCCCGGCCTCAAGCAGGCTGGTGTGATGCTAATGGGCGAGACAGTTCTGTTGCACGCATCGCCGGACGGCATCGAAGCCACAAAGTGGCTGCGCGAAATCCGCCAGCTACGCCGTCGCCAGCCGGTCGACGGCGTCGTGCACGTCGCCCGCACCGACGATCAGGATTCCGAACTCCCACGCAAGCTCTCCGGCATTGCCACCGCGCTCGGCTGGGCGGCACCCGTTATCTTTCTGCATCCGGTCGAGGCAAGCGGCAGCCAGCCCGAACGCTTCGAGCCCATTGGCGCATTCCTGCCGAACGATCCGCGCGGGCAGGCTCGGTCTGCTGCTGCGATGCTGCCGCAGATACTGACTGAACTAAAACAGACGACGGCGAGCGCCGGTGTGCAGATGTCCGGTCAACCACACTGGATAACATGGCTGCTGGAGACCTCGAAGTACATCGGTGATCACGCGAACCGGATGGCCGAAGGTCTGCGCGCGCTAGCAGCATCGCACTGGTTGCGCGCGCCGCTGGCGGGCGTCATGTTCGCGCCGGTCTTTGCGGGCGCATCCGCCGCGCCGGTGCCCGTACCGGTGGTCGAAGCCGACGAGACACAAGACCAACCCACCGCGGCGGCGCCGGTGAACGAAGCTACGCACAAACAGCCGCCCGCTCTGCTGCCCGTCTGGCAGAAAATCGCGGAAGCCGTGCCCCGATATCGCGGCCGCCGCACCGGCTGGTACTGGCCGAACGTACTCGGAACATGCGCGCTCCTCGCGGTAGTCGCATGGACCGCGATGCTGATGGTCTCCGGCATCGGCAACCAAATGCTGCTGCACGACGCGCAATCGACCGCCCAGGCCGCGCTCGATGCGAAGCCGCAGACCGCATCCGCGTTGCGTACGCAACTCGCCCTTCAGCAGCTGATCGACACGCTCGAATACCGCCAGCAGCATGGCGCGCCGTGGTACCTGCGCGCGGGCCTCTCGCGCAACGACGACGTGCTTGCGGCGCTGTGGCGTCCGTATCAGACGGTAGCGACGCGCAACCTGCAGACGCCGGTCGTCGCCACGCTCGAGGCGCTGCTCAAACAGACCGCCGATGCCCGCGCCGACGCGCTGCAATCGGAAGACGTGCGGCAAAGCACCTACAACACGCTCAAGACGTACCTGATGCTCGCGCAGCCGCAACATGCGGACGCTGCGTTCCTGCGGCGCACGCTGGCTGCGGCGTGGCCGCGTCCGGTCGAGATGCCGCACGGCGAGCGCGACGACACCGGCAGGCGGCTGGTCAACTTCTACGCCGACCATCTGAAGGCCCATCCCGAATGGCAAATCACGGCGGCGGAGGACATCGTGACCGCGTCGCGCAACGCGCTGGTCACGCAGATGAGCCTCGCCAACGCGGACGACACGCTCTACGAGGACATCGTCGCCGACGCGAAGGGCAAATACGCAGACGCGTCGGTCGAAACGCTGCTCAACGGCGCGAACGCGCGGGGCCTGTTCTCGGCCACGCAGGCGGTACCAGGCCTCTACACGCGCGCCGCGTGGGACGGGATGATCGCCGCGGCCATCGAGCGGGCCGCGCGCGAGCGACGCGCGGGCGGCGACTGGGTGCTGGCAGGCGCACAGGCGCAGCAGCCTGCACAGGCAAACCGCACCGCCGAAGACGCCCAGCGCGCCGCCGACGCGCTCAAACAGCGTCTGAAAGAGCGCTACTTCTCCGAATACGCCGCCGCGTGGCAGCGCATGCTCAACAGCCTGCACTGGCAGCCAGCGGCGAACCTGAACGGTGCGATCGACCAGCTCACGCGCCTCGCAGACGCACAGACCTCGCCGCTCGTCGCACTGTTCCGGTCAGTGCACTATCAGGCGCAGGCGGGCCGTCCGTCGCAGGCGTTGACCGACACGCTGGTACGCAAGGCACAAGGCCTGCTCAGCCGGAACGAGGACGACGCACAGGCCGCGGCCGTCGCCAATCCGCTCGACAAACCCTTCGGCCCGCTGCTCGCGCTGATGGGTGACAGCACAGCACCAGACGGCGGCAAGAACACCAACGCGGCGAACGTCGCGCTGAGCGGCGTGAGCCTGTCGCGCTACCTGACCGCCGTCACGACCATGCGCCTGAAGCTGCAGCAGATCTCCGGCAGCCCGGACGCGCAGGCAATGGCACGCTCGCTCGCCCAAGCGGTGTTCCAGGGCAAGCTGTCGGAACTCACGCAGGCGCGGGACGACGCATCGCTCACGGCCGCGAGCCTCGGCACCGCGTGGGCGGGTCTGGGCGATGCGCTGTTCGCGCAGCCGCTCGAAGGCGCCTGGCAGACGATCCTGCAGCCCGCGGCCGCGAGCCTGAACGATGCGTGGCGCGCGAGCGTCGCGGCGCCGTTCAACACGGCGATGACCGGCCGCTATCCGTTCTTCGAAACGCAGTCCGATGCGTCGTTCGCCGAGCTGGGCCGCTACGTGCGGCCGGACACGGGACTCATCGCGCGGTTCATCGCGACGCAGCTGGCCGGCGTGCTCAAGCTCGAAGGCGACCAGTGGGTGCCGAACGAACTGGCGCCGCAGGCGCTGCAGTTCGATCCGAAGTTCCTCGCGGCGATCCGCCAACTGTCGACGCTCGGCGCGCAGGCCTATGTGCAGGGCGACGCGGGCTATCGCTTCGACATCATGGCGCTGCCGTCGCAGAACGTGACGCGCACGGAACTGAACGTGGACGGCAGGCCCGTCGTGTACTTCAACCAGCAGGAGTCGTGGACCGCGCTGACGTGGCCGGGCGACGGACTGAACGGCCGCACCGGGCTGATGTGGCAGATGGTCAACGCGGGGCTGCGCCAGGCGTTCGATGCGAGCGGCGACTGGGCGTTCCTGCGCCTCCTTGCGCAGGCGAAGATCCGGGCACTCGACAGCACGCGCTACGAACTGACGTGGGACCAGCCCGACGCCGCGCCGCTGCGCTATGTGCTGCGCACGCAGGTCGGCGCGGGGCCGCTCGACCTGCTGAAGCTGCGCGACTTCCGCATGCCCGAACGGATTTTTGTGGTGGGCAAGGCAGGCGCGATTTCGACGTTGCCGCCGCTACCGCCCGAGCTGATGCCATCATGACCGCACCGTGGAAACGATCTCCGCTCGATCACGAGAATCCGTTTCTCAGCTATTTCGACGGGGAAATGCGCTATCTGCGCGACGCGGGCCGCGAGTTTGCGAAGGCCCAGCCCGACGCTGCAGCCCGCCTCGGCATGGCCCATGGCGATCCGCACGACAGCGTCCGCTCGGCTTTCGAGGGCTTCGCGTTCCTGATGGCACGCCTGCAAATGAAGCTCGACGACGGCGCACCCGAAATCACCGACCAGCTGGTCGACAACCTGTACGGCTATGCAGGCCGGGCGATCCCGTCGCTGTCGATCATCGAATGCCGGCCTGTCGGCCATGCGGCCTCGACCGGCGCCCGGATCGCCGCGGGCGCCGTGGTGCGCTCGGCGCCCGTGGGTCCCGACGGCGTGCGGTGCCTGTATCGCACGACGCAGCCCGTCCAGCTGCTGCCGCTATCGATAGCGGACGCGGCGGCCACGGTACGCGCCGATGCGCGCTCAGTGATCCGGCTCACGTTCCGGCTCGGCTTGTCTGAGCAGCGCGACGGCGCAGACCTGTCGCGCATCCGCCTGTACCTGCACGGCGAGCGCCCTGCCGCCGCCGCGCTGTATGCGGCGCTCACGCGTCAGGTCGCGACAATCGGCCTGCGCCTGCCGTCGGTGCGCGATGGCGATGCGAGGCCACTCGACAACGTGCGCTTCGAGGCGGCCGGTTTCGGGCCGTCGACGCGGCTCTGGCCGGGCGCGCCCGGCAATGACAACACGCAGGACGGCGAACAGACGCTGCTCGAGTACTTCGTGTTTCCGCAGAAGTTTCACTTCGTCGATCTCTGCGGTTTCGATGTGTCGTTGCTGCCGGCGGGCGAATCGCAGATGACCTTCGAGATCGAACTCGATGACCGGATGCCTGGCGATTATCCGGTCGGCCCGGACAGCTTCCGTCTTTTCTGCACGCCTGTGATCAACCTGTTCGAGGTGGATGCGCTGCCGCTGCAGCCGACTGACCGGCATGACCGCGAACAGCGTGTGATCGTCCAGCCTGGCCTCGCCGGTCATGTCGAGCCCTATGGCGTGCTCGAAGTGACCGCAGCCGATCCGGAGGACAGCGCACGCCATGCGTACCGTGCGTTTGCGAGCTTCAAACATCGCGGCTGGATGCTGCGCTATGAGAATCCGGAGCGGTATTACCACACGTCGATGCGCTTCGGCGCGATGGGGCGCGAACTCTGGGTGACGCTGGCCGGTCAGCTGTGGGAGGGGTTTCAGGGCGACGCGCGGCGCGTCGACGACCGTCCCCCGCCGGACCGGTATCTGACCGTGCGCGCGCTGGCGAACAATGGCCGCCTGCCGCGCCTGGCGCTCGCCGAGGCGACGATTACCGACGCCGTGTCGGGATTCGCGGGCGTCGCGTCGGTGCGCAACCTGACGGCGCCGACGCTGCCGGTCTATCCGCCGCGCCACCATCCGGAGTACGACTGGCGTGTGCTGGGGCACTACACGGCGGGCGGCGCGAACGAACTGAACGCAATCCGGATGGCGGGTGCGCCGGCGCTTCGCGAGGCGCTGGAACTGTACGACTGGTCGGCCGACGACTCGATCGGGCGATGCGATGCTCTTCGGCGACGTGCTCAGCCGGTTCGTCGGCCATTACACAAGCTTCCAGCACTCGATGCGGCTGGTGCTGAACCTGGACGGCACCGAGATCGTTTATCCGCGCAGGGAGTTCGAGGAGGCTCCTTTCTGATGACGGAATCCATTATGAGACTGGCGGCCGGCATCGGCCTCGCGCTCTGCGTTAGCGCGTGCGGAACCTGGCAGTCGGTGAAGGACGGTATGGCGACCGTCACGCGCGCGGTGTTCGAGACGAAGGTCAAGCAGATGAACCTGGTGGTGACGGCGCGCGGCGCGCTGAACCAGGACAGGCATGGCGCGTCGCTGCCGGTCGTGCTGCGCATCTGGCAGTTGACCCATGACCGGCCGTTTGCGACGGCGACCTACGCACAATTGCTCGACGGCAGCGACGCGCTGAAGGCCGCGACGGTCTGGAGCCGCGACGTGACGCTGGGACCGGGCGAGACGCTCAAACTCTCCGTGCCGATCGGCGACGAAGTGAACCATGTCGGTGTGGCGGCATTCTTTCGTGATCCGGGCGACGCCGAATGGTCGGTGCTGGTGCCGAAGTCCCAGTGGAAGAAAACCGATCCGGTGAAACTGGTGGCGGTGGCGCGCAGCCTCGAAATCGACACCGAGCGCCCGTGAGGATGAAGCCGCTCATCAAGCTCGCTCACATTCGGCCCGCTCACCCACCCCTCACCGCCGAAACCACCGGCACCGGCACCGCCCCCGCCTCCCCGACGACTTCGAGGAACCCATGCGCCATCTCCCGCTCGAAGCGCCCCGGATCGCCCTCCCATAGAATCCGCCCGTGTTCGAGCACATACACGCGGTCCGCATGCGGCAGCGCGAACGTGACGTTCTGCTCGCCGAGCAGCACGGTGATCGGCGTCGTCCGCTGCAGCATGTCCATCGCCTTCGACAACTGCTCGAGAATCACCGGCGCGAGTCCTAACGTGGGCTCGTCGAGAATCAGCAGCGTCGGCTTCATCATCAGCGCGCGCGCGATCGCGAGCATCTGCTGCTCGCCGCCGGACAACGTCCGCGCCGTCTGCGTCTGCCGCGACTTCAGGATCGGAAACAGATCGAACAGCCACGCGAGCTGATCCGCGCGCTCGCCATCGGGCAAATGGTAGCCGCCGAGGTCGAGGTTCTCGCGCACGGTCATGTCGCTGAACAGCTCGCGCGTCTCCGGACACTGCACGATGCCCGCTCGCGCAATCGCCGCGCCGCTCATCGCCTTCAGCCCGTTGCCCGCGAAGCGGATATCGCCGCTGTACGGCACGAGCCCCGAAATCGCGTTGAACAGCGTCGTCTTGCCCGCGCCATTGAGCCCCACCACCGACACGAATTCGCCCTCGCGCACCGTGAGGCTCACGCCGTCGAGTGCCGTCGCCTTGCCGTACAGCACGCCTACGTTGTCGACGTCGAGCAGCGTCGGCTTCGCGCTCGACGTGTCGGGCGTGCGCTCTCTCGCCTCGATCTTGCCGCCCAGGTACACGCGCCGCACCGTTTCGTTGCGCATCACTTCTTCGGCGGTGCCGTCGGCCACATGCTCGCCGAGATACATCGCGAGCATCCGGTCGGCCAGCGCCGACAGGCTCTTCACGTTGTGATCGACGAGCAGCACCGCCCTGCCCTCGTCGCGAAAGCGCCGGATCAGCGCGGCGAACGTCTTCGACTCGGCGGTCGTGAGGCCGGCGAACGGCTCGTCGACGAGCACGACCTTCGGGTCGCGCGCAATCGCCTTCGCCATCTCCATCCGGCGCAGGTCGGCAAACGGCAGCGTCGCCGGATGCCGATGCATCACGCCGCCGAGTTCGACGCGCTCGGCGATCTCGCGCGCGCGCCGGTCGACGTCCGGATCGGCGACGAGGCGAATCAGCGAATCGGGCAACAGTGCGAGCTTGATGTGTTCGAGCACCGTCTGCCGGTGCAGCGGCCGCGAGTGCTGGAACATGATGCCGACGCCCGAGCGTGCGATCTTGTGCGGCGGCCAGCCGGCGACTTCGACGCCGTCGACCTGAACCGAGCCGGCATTGGGCCGCTCGAGCCCCATGATCAGCTTCATCGCCGTCGATTTTCCGGACCCGTTCGGGCCGATCAGACCAAGAATCTCGCCGGCCCGGATATCGAAGCTGATGTCGTTGACCGCGACGAGGCCGCCGAACCGCTTCGTCAGCCCGCGCACGGCGAGACGAGGGATGTCGCTCATGACTGCTCCTTCGCCTTCAGCACGTTGCCGAGCAGGCCGTCCGGAAAGAACAGGATCACCGCGAGCGCGACTGCCGCGACGACGAACGCATTCAGCTGTCCGAGCGGCCGCAGGAATTCGCTCGCGACGATCAGCACGAGCGCGCCGAGCGCCGCGCCGAGTATCGTGCGGCGGCCGCCGAGCACGGCGGCGATGATGATCTGCACGCCCACGCCGATGTCGATCACGGTGCCGACCGACGCGGTGCCCTGATAGAACACGAGCATCGCACCGGCGAGGCCCGAGAACACCGCGCTCACGCAGAACGCGAACAGCTTGTGCCGCGTGATGTTGAAGCCGAGCGCCTGCGCGCCGGTCGGGTCCTGGCCGCTCGCCTGCAGGATCAGGCCGAGCGCCGAGCGCGACAAACCGAACAGCAGAATCGCGCAGATCACGAGAAACGCGAGCGCGATCCAGTAGTTGTTCCCGGCGCTCACCGACATCACGTCGGGCACCATCATCCCGATTTCGCCGCCTGTGACGCCAGCGAAAATCACGATCGCGTTCTGCAGCAGCAACACGGCGACGAGCGTGACGAGCCCGAAGTACGGCCCGCGCAGCCGCAACGCCGGCAGCGCGAGCAACAGCCCGCCGACGAGCGCGACCGCGCCGCCCGCGATCACGCAGACGGGAATCGGCAGGCCCCATTTCGCGTCGACGATCGCGGCCGTATACGCGCCGAGACCGATCAGGAACGTCGGGCCGAAGTTGACCTCGCCGGCGAAGCCGAACAGCAGGTCCCACGCCATCGAGAACACGCCGAAGTAATACGCGAGCGTCAGGATGCCGAGTACGTACGCGGACAACCACCACGGCACGGTGGCCGCGACGACGGCGAGCGCCAGCGCGACCCACACCATCCGTGAACGGAACAGGTTCTTCAATCTGGATCTCCGGATAACGGACAACCGATAACGGCCAACGGCTAGCGGCGGCCGAGGAAACCCTGCGGCCTCACGTACACGACGAGCACGAGCAGCAGCAGCGCGGGCAGCGGCCGCACGGTCGGCGCGATCAGATAGGCGGTGAGCGTTTCCAGGTAGCCGACCACGTACGCCGCCATCAGCGAGCCGGACACGCTGCCGAGTCCGCCCAGCACGACGATCGAAAACGCGCTGGCCGTCAGCTGCCCGACGTTGTTCGTGCTGACGCCGAGGAACGACGCGAGCAGCACGCCTGCGACGCCCGCGAGCACGCCGTAGATCGTCCACGCGATGAAATACACGCGCGACAGCTCGAAGCCGAGCAGCGTGAGGCCGCGCGGATTCATCGACGCGGCGAGCAGCGCCTTGCCCGCGCGCGTGCGGTTCACGAACAGCCACAACAGGCCGATTACGATCCAGCAGAGCACCGCGATCATGATCTCGTTGAACGGCGTGCGCACGCCGCCGATCAGCGCGACGCCCGAGATCAGCGGGCGCATCGTCACCGGGTTATCGGAGAACAGATACGCAAGCCCTTCCTGAATCATGATTCCCCACAGCAGCGTGCCGGTGAGCACGAAGATTTCCTTTTCTTCGGACGGAATGGCCGAGGACCGCTGGATCGGCCGCACGACCATCAGCCACGTGACGTACGCGGCGACGAGCCCCGCGAGCACGCCCGCCGCCGTGCCGGCCCACGTGCCGAAACCGAACTCGCCGGCGAGCGCCCAGCCGGTCAGCGCGGCGACCACCATCACGCCGCCGTGCGCGAGATTGAGCACGCCGGACACGCCGAAAATCAGCGTGAAGCCGATCGCGCCGAGCGCATACAGCGAACTGATCGCGAAGCCGTCGATGAGAATCTGCAACGAGAGCATGCCCGCCCCTTGTTGAACCGGCGTGAAACGACAGACGGCCGGACCCGCGCCGGGCCCGGTCCACCGCTTGATTCCTCGCTTGATGCCTCTGGCGAGGCAGCCGGATTAGTTGGACGCCGTCTGCACCTTCACGAACGACGGGAACTTCACCGTCGCGTTCGCGAGCGACTTCGGCCACACGGCAACCTGCTTGCCGTTCTGCCATTGCAGATTGATGCCGGTAATGAATCCCGGGCCGTATTTCAGTGCGTGCGTGAATTGATCGTTGCGTCCGTAGAACTGCCAGCGTCCGATCGTGCCGACGTAGTCGGTCTTTTCGAGCGCGTCCACCATCTTGTCCGCGTCGGTCGCGCCGTGATTGCGATGGATCGCATCGGCAATGATGTACACGAGGTCATAGGTCGTATAGCCGGTGTACGCGGGCGCATCGCCGAAGCGCTTCTGATACGCGTCGACGAACGGGATCGTCTTCGGCGTGATCGCGATCCCCGGCGCGGCGGCCGATGCGGTGATCACGCCCTCCGTCGCACCGTTGGTGTCCTTCCAGAACGTGGACGTCGTCGCCTGCGAACTCTGGCCGGTGAGCGGCAACGGCACCTGCTGCGCGTGCCACTGCACGGTCGGCTGCACGCCGACGTGGCTGATGCCGGTCGTGATCGCGTCCGGATGCTTGCTCTCGATCTCGTTGAAGATCGGCGTGAAGTCCGTCGTATCCGGATTGAAGCGGATGTGATCGACGACCTGCAGCCCGGCCTTCGGCAGGCATTCGAGGAATTTCTCGTCGAGCGGCTTGGTCCACGCGGCGTCCTCGCTCATCACGGCGGTCGACTTCATGTGGTACTGGCCGACGAGAATATCGTGCGAGAAATCGCAGATCGACTGCGCGATGAACGCCGACGTCATCCACCCGTGGAATGTGTACTTGTTGTGGTCGTAGTCGTCGTGGACGTGCTTCGAGATGTCGTTGCTCGCCGCGCCCGGCGTAATGTACGGCAGCTTCAGCCGCGCGGCCCACGGCTCGATGGCAAGCGCGACTTCGCTGATGTAGCTGCCGATCACGGCGACGGCCTTGTCCTGGCTCGCCGCGCGCTGGAACGCGCGCACGCCTTCGGAGGCCGACGAGTGGTCGTCGTAGATCACGAGTTCGATCGGCCGGCCGTCGACGCCGCCATGCGCGTTGATTTCGTCGGCCGCGACCTGCGCGGCCTTCGTGATCGACGCACCCGCAATCGCGGATTCTTCGCCGATCACCGCGATCTTGACCGGATCCCCCGCTGCGTGCGCGCCGGCGCAAACGCCGAGTGCGCCCGCTACCGCCCCGAGGGTCACCACGCTATGCAATTTCTGCCACGGCTTTCTCTCAACCATCGTCTACTCTCCTCGATGTCTGTTGTTCTTCGGTTTGGAGCGACATGTTTCAGATGCAGTGCAGCAATGGGTACGCGCGCAAACAACAATAGCAGTCGTTTCGAACGGTCAATATCCGTAGTAACGATTAAATTCATCGGGTGATCATACGTCCGGCGTCTGCGGCCAGCCCTGTGCACCGGTCAGGGGAACGAAATAGACGAGGCCGAGATCCTGCTCGTCGGTGCGGTTGCAGGCGATGCGGGTCAGTTTCATCAGACGCTGGCCGACGTGCCGGCCGCCGACGGGCATCACGATCCGTCCGCCGATCGCAAGCTGCTCGCGCCACGCGTCGGGCACGACCGGGCCGCTCGCCGCCGCGACGATCACGTCGAACGGCGCGGCCGCAGGCCAGCCGAGCGTGCCGTCCGCGCAGCGGACGTCGACGTTTGTCACGCCGAGCGACGCAAGCGTCGCACGCGCCGAATCCGCGAGTTCGGGATCGCGCTCGATCGTGATGACATGCGCGGCGATGCGCGCGAGCACGGCCGCCGCGTACCCCGAGCCTGTCCCCACTTCGAGCACGCGGTCGCCTTCGTGCACGTTCGCCGCCTCGATCATCCGCGCGACGATGTACGGCTGCGAGATCGTCTGTTCGTTTGCAATCGGCAGCGGCGTGTCGCTGTACGCGAACGGGCGCAATTCAGGCGCCACGAACGCGTGACGCGGCACGGCGCGCATCGCGGCGAGCACTGCTTCGTCGCGAATACCCCGCGCGATCAGCTGCCGCTCGACCATCGCATCGCGGCTCGCGGCAAAGTCTTCCTGCGGGTTGAAAGAATTCATCGGCGTGGCTCGCGAAACGCGGTCGGCAGCGACGCAAAGCGTCATGCAAAGCATGTTCCCACAGGCGCACACGCGCCGATGCGAGCGAATGCGGCGCGTCGGGTATGGCCATTGCGCACCGCCCATATCGCTTCCATAACCAACCAACCGGGAAAGGGACACGCCGTGGCCGACGAATCTTCCTCCACCCCCGCGCTGGAACGCCGCTTCCGGCTTATCGTGGCGGACCGGCGCGTGCTCGCGCAGAACTCCGCGGGCAAGCTGATCGACATCGGCGAGATCGTGCACGCTCCGAAAGCGGGCTACGCGATCCGCCTCGACATCGACGGCATCGACACGCAGCCGCAGCCGGACCCGCAACGCGCGCTCGCCGCATTGCGCCCGATGCTGACGTTCGACTATCTCGACGGCCTGTTCACGAGCCTCGCCGACGCGCACGTCGACGGTCTCGTCGACGCCTGTCCGCAGCTCGACCTGACGCTCGACGAGCCGATCCCGCGCGAACTCGGCGCGCTCGGCCAGCCGCATCGCTTCTGACGCAGTACCTCCGCAGCGCGCGCACCACGCGCGCCGCCGCCAAGCCTTCCGTTTCAACGATCATCGAGGCCCTCATGGCGCACATCACCGACACCGACACTGGATCACGCGCGCTCGACACCGCACCGGACCCGGCCACGCCGCCGACGGTCCCCGTCGTGCTGACGATCAACGGCGAGCGGCACGCGCTCGACGTCGAACCGTGGACGACGCTGCTCGATCTGCTGCGCGAACGTCTGCAATTGACCGGCACGAAGAAAGGCTGCGATCACGGCCAGTGCGGCGCATGCACGATCCTCGTCGACGGCACGCGAATCAACGCGTGTCTCGCGCTCGCGGCCGTGTACGACGGCGCGCGGATCACGACGATCGAAGGCCTCGCGACTGGCGACGAACTCAGTCCGATGCAGCAGGCTTTCATCGACCACGACGCGTTCCAGTGCGGCTACTGCACGCCGGGCCAGGTCTGCTCGGCGACCGGATTGCTGAACGAAGGCCACGCGACAAGCCGCGACGACATCCGCGAGCAGATGAGCGGCAACCTGTGCCGCTGCGGCGCGTACGTCAACATCGTCGATGCGGTCGATGCGGTGCGGCGCGCGTCGTCGTCCACGACGGAGGACAACGAACGATGAACCGCTTCTCCTTTGCGCGTGCCGCCGACGTCGCGCAGGCACTCGATCTGCGCGGCGCGGGGCCGGCCGCGCAGTTCATCGCGGGCGGCACGAATCTCGTCGACCTGATGCGCGAACACGTCGCGCGGCCCACGCGCGTGATCGACATCACGCGGCTGCCGCTGCGCGAAATCGATGCGACGCCCGACGGCGGACTGCGCGTCGGCGCGCTCGTCACGAACACGGCGCTCGCGTACGACGAGCGGATCGCGTCGCGCTATCCGGTCGTGGCTGCCGCGATTCTCGCGGGGGCATCCCCGCAGATTCGCAACGTCGCGACGGTCGGCGGCAATCTTCTGCAACGCACGCGCTGCCTGTACTTCTACGACGCCGCGACCGCGTGCAACAAACGCGCGCCCGGCAGCGGGTGCGCCGCGCTGAACGGCGTGAACCGGATGCACGCGATCCTCGGCGCGAGCGAGCACTGCATCGCGACGCATCCGTCCGACCTGTGCGTGGCGCTCGCCGCGCTCGATGCGCAAGTCTGCGCGCAGGGGCCGGACGGCGAGCGCACGATTGCGTTCGACGCGTTCCACCGGCTGCCCGGCGACACGCCGCATCGCGACACGACGCTCGGGGACGACGAACTGATCACCGCGATCGTGCTGCCGCCCGACGGCTTCGCCGCGCATCACGCGTACGTGAAAGTGCGCGACCGGCAGTCGTATGCGTTCGCGCTCGTGTCGGTCGCCGCGTGTGTCGCGCTCGACCGCCGCGGCGTGATGCGCGACGTGCGCTGCGCGCTCGGCGGCGTCGCGCACAAGCCGTGGCGGGACCGGCGCGCGGAAGCCGCGCTGGTCGGACGCCGCCCGTCGCGCGCCGCGTTCGCGGAACTGGCCGATACGATCGTGCGCGACGCGCAAGGCCGCCCCGGCAACGCATTCAAGATCGAACTCGCGACGCGCACGATCGTGCGCGCCCTCGAACAGGCGCTCGCGCCGACGGAGACCGACCGATGAGCCGCCCCGCTCTCTCGATGGCATCCCCACGTTCTGACGCCGCCGCGCCCTCGACGGGCACGCGCGTTCGCATCGGCGATGCGCTGCCGCGCGTCGACGGTCCCGCGAAAGTGACCGGCGCCGCGCGGTACGCGGCGGAATTCCACGCGCCCGGCCTCGTGTATGGCTTCGTGATCGGCAGCCCGATCGCGGCGGGCCGCGTGACGTCGATCGACGCGTCCGCGGCGCTCGAAACGCCCGGCGTGCTGCACGTGCTCACGCACGAGAACCGGCCGGACCTGCCGCTTTCGGACAACGCGTGGAAGGACCAGGTCGCGCCGGGCGGAATGCCGTTCCGGCCGCTGTGGGACGACCGCATCTGGTTCAGCGGCCAGCCGGTCGCGCTGGTGATCGCAGAGACGCTCGAACTCGCGCGCCACGCGGCGACGCTCGTCGAGATCCGCTACGAGCACACGCCGCATCAGACGGAGTTGAACGAAGTGCTGCACACCGCGTATGCGCCGTCCACCGAGAAAGGCGGCTTCGATCCGCCGCCGCCGCCGCGCGGCGACGCGTATCGCGCGCTGCGCCGTGCGGCGGTCAGCGTCGACGCGTTCTATTCGACACCGGCCGAATTCCACCACCCGATGGAGATGCACGGCAGCACCGTCGTACCGTCCAGCGACGGCAGCTATACGGTGTACGAAAAGACCCAGGGCGTGCTGAACGT
>Ga0310811_10004632_pt1 | contig 17318 bp, 14 predicted proteins | sample YCmetagenome_FD_207642 | JGI IMG/M metagenome (GOLD analysis project Ga0310811, IMG submission 207642) | Soil microbial communities from experimental microcosm in Duke University, North Carolina, United States - YC | ecosystem: Engineered > Artificial ecosystem > Soil microcosm > Unclassified ...
TAGCGGTACATCATTATATAAGTTATGCTGGTGCAGGTATTGGTATAAATGGAGGTTATTTTCCAGGCCGCTGAGAATAGAATCACGTTTGGCGGGGGTGAACTGAAGGTCGAAGAGTTTTTCAGCCCCGATGAGATTGGGAAGGAGGGTAGTGTCGCCGGCGGGTGCGGCCAGGGCGGATGCAGGTTGTGCCGAGTCGCGGATCGGCGCAGCGGATTGGGCTATAGCGCCGCCGGTGAGCACGGTAAAGGCGATGATGGTGAGGAGGGATGTTACGCGGGCAGGCAGGGTAGGGAGAGCTTTTCTTATGCGCATGGTTATTTTAGCGTTTTGGTGGTTCAAATTAGTGAAAAAAGCCATCCGGCAGGCAAAACCGGGCGGAGCAATTTTTTGTCGCGACTCACATAAAATCCAAAGTTCCTTGTAACATTCTTATTTTCCTCCCGTCATCTTCATAGTAATGTCAGTAGAAGTCTTTAAAAAACACATTTTGCCCATGAAGGACAAGCTTTTCCGGTTTGCCTTCCGCCTGTTACAAAATGTGCAGGAGGCTGAGGATGCCGTTCAGGATGTGATGGCGGGGATCTGGGCGAAGCGGGATCAATGGGGGGAATGGAAAAGCATGGAGGCCTATTGTATGACGGCGACGCGGAATAATTGCCTGGACAGGATACGGAGGCGGCGCATTTTGGCTGTGCAGGAAGAAAAAGCGGGGCAGGTCAGCAGTCCTGACAGGGACCCATATGAAAAGATGATGGACAAACAAATGATACAACGGATCCGGCAGTGTATGGATGTCCTTCCGGAGAATCAGCAGCAGGTTGTCCGGCTGCGGGAGATGGAAGGCTTTAGCTACAATGAGATAGCGGAGGTGCTGGATATGACTCTTGACCAGGTGAAGATCAACCTGTTTCGGGGGAGGAACGCCATTAAGAAACTGATCACTCAAACGGAGGGGATATGAATGAGATAAGAACGCTTCTGGAGAAGTATTTTTTAGCGGAGACGACGCTGGAGGAGGAGAAGGTGCTTGCGGATCATTTCCGGTCAGGGGAGGTTGATGCAGAGTTGCTGCCTTATGCGGCCTTCTTTGAATATATTGCTGAAGAGAAGCAGGTGTCGCCGGGGGAGGATCTTGAGAAGAGGATATTAGAGAGGGTGGGATTGGAGACCGCGACGGTGCAGGGTGGTGGGCATGGGGCGGGTTTGCTGGCGCCGGTGCGGAGGCTGAGGTTTGGGTATGCGGCTGCGGCAGCGGTGCTGCTTTGTGTGAGCAGTCTTTTTTTGGCAGTGCAGTTGTCGAGCAGATCGGGTGATGGGGGAAAGGTGACTGTGCCGCGGGGGCTGGTAAGCGCGACGATAAAAGATACGTATGACGATCCGGAAAAGGCTTTGGCGGCGGTGCGGCACGCGTTGCTGGTGGCGTCGACGCATATGAACGAGGGAAAAAATATTACGCAAAAAAATATGTCCCGCCTGAATAATAGCTGGGAGGCCGCGACGGGTAATTAGCAGGCCGCGACCGGTAGTTAAGAGGCCGCGACTGGTAGTTAAGAGGCTGCGACAGATAATTAAAACAAAAAATATGTACCGATCAAAATGGATATTCTTTTTTCCGTTGCTGTTGCTGGGCACGGGGGTTTTTGCCCAGGACGACGCGATAGGGAAGTTCTTTAGCAAATATGTCGAGGATAGCCGCTTTACGGTTGTCTCTATAAGCCCGAAAATGTTCCGTCTTATGTCGAAGGTCAACTGGGATACTATTCCATCCGATCTTAAGCAGACGGTCAGCCGTCTTACCAGTCTGCGGATACTTTCGACGGAGACGACTCCGGGCGTCTATTACAAGGAGGCCATGGCCCGGATCGACCGGAAGGAGTACGAGGAACTGATCACGGTCCGCAGCGATAAGGACAATGTGCGATTCATGATAAAAGAGCAGGGGGATGTGATCCACGAGCTATTGATGATAGCGGTCGATAAGGATGATTTTACGATAATGAGCTTTGTGGGGAATATCGACCTGGACAAGCTTTCGCGTTTGTCCTCGGACATGGGTATAAAAGGAATGGAAAATTTAAAAAACATAAAACATAAATAAGATGCGAACGATAACCTTCCCTTTGCTGATGCTGCTGGTTTCTTTTACGGCGTGCGCGCAGACATCACATGTAGATCAATTTTATCAGAAATACCAGGACGCTAAAAAGGACAATGATGGTATTGGCGGCGGCGGCTGGCAATTTAATTTTACAAGTTCCGGGTCTTCGAAGTCGGGCGATGACTGGGTAAGCAAAGTGAGCTTTTTACATTGTTTGTCTATCGATGCAGACCAGACGCAGGAATGGTCTGATCTCGAACGGTCGATCAACAAGGACAATTTTGAAGAATGGTTCTCTGTCCGTCATGGGAAGGGCCGGTTTCAGATGCTGACCTGCGATGGGAAGGGAGGGGTTGAGGATGTGGTCTGTATCGTCGTGGGGAAGGAGGGGAATGGACTGTTCTTTCATATGAGGGGGCGTCTGAGCGCAGCAGATAAAAAGCGGATACAGTCCGCCCTGCAGGATATCGACAGTAATTAAGCCTGTCGGGGGGCAACCAGGCCCGCTGGACTTCAGCTATATAGATATATTTGTATATGTTAGTATTTAGGGCTATCTTCCGTGTCTGTTAGCATACTGGACACACCCAACCAGTAATAGTAATTCCCTGGACAATCTGCACGCTTTCATTTTACGATCATTGACTTCGTATTAAAACGACCAAAATGAAAATTCTTGTTGCAGAGGATGAGCCCATTTTATTGAGGATTATCGAAATGCGTCTGAAAAAGGACGGGCATGAGGTTATAGTCAGCGTGGATGGCCGTGAAGCACTGGCTAAAATTGAAGAAGAGGCGCCCGACCTGATCATTGCCGATATCATGATGCCGTTCGCTTCCGGTCTGGAGATCGTAGGGATCGTGAAGAAAACGACCCGGACTCCCGTGATCATACTTTCAGCCCTGGAACAGGAGGGGGTGGTATTGGAAGCCTTTCAGCTTGGCGCCGACGACTATATCACCAAGCCTTTTAGCCTGAACGAGCTATCGGTAAGGGTCAAACGGTTTGCCATGGGTTCCGTTCCGCATCACCATTGAGCTGTTAATTCGGATATGCCTTCAATACGTCTCCCTATACTACTGGCTTTCCTCTGTCTTTCATTTACTGCCGTATATGCGCAGGATACCCTTACGTCAGACGGGCTGTTCCTGGCAGCTAGAAAAGCTGCTTTTGATGAAAGGGATTACCCCCAGGCAAAAATGTTTCTGTATAAGGCATTGAAGATAAGCCCCGGTTATGTTGATATCCGCGTATTCCTGGGTCGGATATATACCTGGACGCATTACTATGACAGCGCAAAGATCTGTTTTGAATATATACTGGCGGACAAGCCCGATGAGGAGGAGGCGGTCCTTGCCTTCACCGATCTCGAATATTGGAATGATCACTATGATATAGCATTGAGGATATGTGATGGCGGGCTTCGGTACCATCCTGTCTCAGCAGGACTCTTACTTCGGAAGGCAAGGATATTAAATGCGATGAGACGTTTCGCGGCCGCGGACTCTGCTTTACAGATGATCCTGCGAAAGGACAATGGGAACACCGATGCAAGGGCTCTGGCCGACAGGATCAAAGAGCTGACCGTTCGGAATAAGGTAGATCTGAGCTATGACTTCATTTACTTCGACAAACAGTTCGATGACCCATGGCATTTAATAAGTGCCGATTACGGCAGGTCCATGGCATGGGGTACGGTGACCGGCCGGATCAATTACGCCAACCGGTTCAAAGAGAACGGCGTGCAACTCGAGCTGGAGGCTTATCCGCATATATCCAGGACATTCTATAGTTATGTTGAAGCGGGTTGGTCCAGGAATGATGGTGTCTTCCCTCGGTGGCGCGGCGGATTTTCTTTATATGCTAATTTGCCGGCAAGCTTTGAAGGCGAATTGGGCTTCCGTTATCTGCAATTTTCCGGGTCGCCCACCTGGATATACACTGCCTATCTGGGTAAATACTATAAAAGCTGGCTATGGAGCGGAAGGGTCTACATTACGCCGGCGACGTATATAAATACTGTATCTGTTTCCTATACGATATCGGCAAGGTATTACTATGGCAGCGCTGACGATTATATAGGAGCATCCGCGGGTTACGGTATATCTCCCGACGACCGCAACAATGTAATACAGCTGGATAGCAAAACGAGGTTGCTCTCTTATAACCTGAGTGCATTCTTCAAAAAGAAGGTCAAACGCAGGAATGTATGCTCAGCCAGCGCGGGCTGGGTCAACCAGGAATACCTGCCTGCGGCAAGGGGCAATCAATTTCAAACAGGCATCGCATGGCAGTATCGTTTTTAAACCGCTGGTATGGCCGCCTGGTGGTGGTTGTCATCGTATTATTACCGATGTGGATGTGGCTTTTCTGGCGGCTGACGCCAAAGAGAAAACTGGTTGTTGCCATTATAGACAAGACTGTTCCTGCTTCCGGCGGACAGGAGCATGTTCCGTTGAATTGGGTGTTAAATCAGGAAAGGTTTTCCAAGAATAAAACTGAGCTATACCAGCATGAGAAAGATTACTACGGCTTCTTTCCCCTAAGCGATCGTAAATTCGGGTTAAAAGGATTGGAGCGGTTCAGCGGGGATCAGCTGGAGCAATTGAGCAATGATGCCGACGTAGCGTACCTCAGGGGAGGGATGAGTGAAAAGGATCTGTATTTTTTAAAGCAAATGCGGGCCAGGCATAAATTGATCATTACGGAATTTGATCGTCTGGGGTCTCCTACCCTGGATATTTTGCGCAATGATCTTGAAAAAAGCTTTGGCGTGCGATGGACCGGGTGGATCGGCCGCTATTTCGATTCTTTCGATACGGCGGTCAACAGGGAGCTGCCCAGGTGGCTCGTACGGAACTACAGGCAGCAGCACAATGGCCAGTGGCCTTTTAAGAAAAGCGGGATCGCTTTTGTCCGGACGGATGATAAAGTAGTCATCCTGGAAAATGAAACGCATCTGAATAAGGAGTTTCCATACATTTTCTTTAACCGGGAGGCGAAAGTCCATTATGGGCTACCGGATCGTATCAAATATCTTCACTGGTTCGATATGGTAGATACCGACACCAGCATTAATCATGTTCTTTCAATCTTTGAAATAGATGTAAATGACAAGGGGAAAAAAGAGTTGGCAGCCAATGGTATACCTTCCGCCTTTCCTGCCATTTCCGTTCACCTCAACAGTGACTACCGTTTTTTTTATTTTTCAGGCGATTTTTGTGATAATCCCATCAGGCTTATCAGCTCTTACTTTAAAGGAGCAGGGTACTTTCAATGGCTGATGTATAACGGGCGTGACCCGCTGGAAAGACAAAGCTTTTTCTGGAAAGTATATCGCCCGCTGGTAACGACGGTTTTGAATGACTACTATGGTGAAAAAAATCATCTGGGGAAATAGGCCTGGTATAAACTATCCGGGATGAGCCTGGCTCCGCCGAGCAGTTGCTCATTTTTTTGTTTAAACCGCTGGAAGCCGGTTTTGAGGCTTGCTGTTTTGCTGTCGTCGGGCTCCGCTGTCAATTGCATGCTGCTGTTGATCCGGTAGAGGTCATTTGCATTGAGCAAGTATTCTCCCATGACAAAATCGACGAGGTCATTCTTTGTCTGCATTAAAGGGCTGGTGTGGATATTTCTGAACGACCTTGTTGTATCCAAACCTGAACCCATCCAGCTGCCGTATAAGGGGATATGGAGATGGTAGTCGTTCCTGAGCCAAACCAACAAGCTTGGTGTGATATCAAAATGGGTTGAAACGGAGGAGAACGCGGCCGTGCGCTGTAGTAGGGGGGAGTAGATGATGAGGGGAACGTGATAACGGTCGATCTTACTGATCATGGGTATTTCAGGCATACGATGGTCGCCGGTGATCAAAAAGATGGTATTCTTAAAATCTGCCCTTTTCGAGTAGGTTGCCAGGAAATAGCGTAAGGCATCGTCCATAAACAAGATGCTTGCGTACTGATATTGATAATCCCGGTATTGCCTTTTTGTTGTTTCGGTAAATCCCAGTTCGTCCATCCGGTGTTCGAATTTTTTCAGGTACAGATCCTGTTCGTTTATGAAGAAAGGGCTGTGGGTGGCGACAGTGAGCAGCACATTCGCATAAGGCTGCTGCTGATCCTTCTCCACTTCAAAATATCTCCGGAACAGCTCCCTGTCACCGTATCCCCAGCTGAAGCCGGTTGTGGATGGCATTCTGCTGTAACCGGGAGGATAGGTCTTTTCGTCGTTAATGGAAGTCAGCTGGCTCTTTTTCAAGTAGAGGTCCATATTGTCAAAATGGGCATCCCCGCCATAGTAGAAGGACGTTCGGTAACCGTTGTCTTTTAAAAGGCTCAATAAGGATAAATGGGGAGGCATGTTCTCTCCCAGATCGTTAAAACCATTCCTTCCGAAGGGAAGCGACCCGGTGAGAGAAGGCAATACAGCAAAGGTTCTTCCACCGGAACTCAGGAAGTTTTCCCAGTACAGGCTCTTGTTGGATAAAGAATCCAGGAACGGAGTAAAATTCCCCAGATAGGCGCCTCTATTGGTAAAGGCTCTTCCGAGTCCTTCGACGAGTACGATAACTATATTGGGTGGTGCTGCCGCTTTATTGAAAAATGGGGATAAAACATTTGATGTAGTGTCCAGTGCATGAAGGAAAGGATATTCTTTTTCGTTGATATAGTTAAAACTGACTAGGCCGCGAGTGGTCGGATCGGCTGGGTCCTCGCCGATGTAGGCATTGGAGTAAATATCAAGGTCCAGTTGTTGGGGGTGAAAGAAATGTTGTGCTGTGGCGGTGTAGAAATACCAGGATTTGTTGAGGGAAAGGTTGTTGCTATATTCTGTTCCTGGCTTCAGGCTGTTGGCGGCAGCGGAGAGATCCCAGACCGGCGCAGCGATGACGGCAATAAAGGCCATGGCGGAGAGTACTTTCCCGGGTCTTATCCTTGGGGGCAGATAAATAAAGACTAAGATGGAAAGCGCTGCGGCCAGTGCAAATAAACCGGTCATCGTTAAAGACACTCCGCCTGCGGCGCCGACGGTTTGCCGGATCTCGGTCAATGAATAAGCCCATAAGTCGGCGCCCAATGGGGCCAGTGTAGTAAGGAAATAGGCTGACAAGGCAAGCTGTACGAACAGCAGCAGGGTGGACAGGATAATAAAAGATATACGGGCTGTTCGCTTATGCAATGCATAGAGGACGGAAAATACAAAGAACCCTGCTAAGGCGTTCTGTGCAAAAAAGGCCAGGTCTTTCAGGTAGGCAAGACCGATGACTCTTCCTGGCGATGGGGGAAGGCCGTGTCGCAGGATATCGCTAATCAGTTCAAAAGCCCTGGCGCATGCTGACAGCAGTAAGAGGGCAGTGGCATAACCCAGGTATTCCCTGAAGGAATGGAATAGTGTTTTTGTCGCAGCCGACAGCGGGTGTCTTTTGGGTTTGGCTGTTTCCGGGGTAACGGGCTTTGCTGCAAACCCCCGTCTTTTCATGTCTCCCCATCCGCCTTTTTTCTTCAGCAGGTCAATATATCCTTTTATGGAGCTCCACACGACAAAGGGGTGAAAGCAGAATGGTTCCGTGAGTGCCGCTAATAATAAACGGAGGATATCCATCCGGCGACGGTACTGATTATACGTAATCACTTCCATCAGGATGGCAAAAGCAGAATAGAGATATCCGAAACAGGTAATGAATAAAAGAAAGGTGATAAAGAACTCCCAGTCGATAAATCCCAATAATATAAAAAGGAAGAAACAGATAATGCCGAAGAACTCTATTACCGGAGAGCATAGTTCGAAGAAGAACCAGTAAGGATAACTCAACATTCCAAGCAGGTGGTAGCGTGGATTAAAGAACATCTTCCGGTGGATCTTCAGCGTTTCTGACATACCTCTTGCCCATCGGTTCCGTTGTCTTTCCAGGACGGCGAAAGATGATGGGACCTCGGTCCAGCATAATGGATCAGGGATGTAGGTTACCCGATACTTTTGTTGCTGCTCTTCCATATACCTGCGCATCCGTACGACCAGCTCCATGTCCTCGCCTACTGTGTTGGGATTGTACCCTCCGCACCGGATGACAATTTCTCTGTCGAAAGCGCCAAAAGCGCCGGATATCAGCATCAGACCGTTGAGCCTGCTCCATGCCATTCTGCCCAGTATAAACGCCCTGATATATTCGAGACATTGCATCCGCGGCAGGTAATCCTCCGGCATGTTCACTTTGATCAGGCGTCCGTCTTCTATAATGCAGGAATTGGCAACGCGGATCACTCCGCCGGAGGCGATGACCTTTTCATCGGTTTGTTCCAGGAAGGGTTTGATCATTTTCAGTAAAGCATCCTGTTCCAAAACACAATCCACGTCTATACAAACCAGGTAGTTGTTGGAAGCCAGGTTGATGCCGGCGTTGAGAGCGTCTGCCTTGCCGCCATTGACCTTGTCTACGACCACTAATTTTCCGTAGACGGGGTTGGTGCTCTTATAAATCCCCTTTACGGGCCGGGTAGGTATCCGGGAAGGAAAAAAAAGATCTGTCTTTTTCAGCTGGTATGCGTCGATCAGGCGTTGGAGGCTGTCGTCCTTACTGCCGTCATTGATGATGATCAGCTCTAAGTTGTGGTAATAGATGGATAAGAGGGATCGCACATTTTCGACGATGGTCTTTCCTTCATTATATGCAGGTGCAAGAATGCTTACAGACGGGGCGTGACGGGACACTGCGAGGATCCGGTAATCTGTAAAACTATTCTTATGCAGGTACTTCCTGGTCTCACCGATCGAATAGGTTGCGATAAAGAGATAAGCGGCAACGAGTACGACGGAATAGGTGAAGATACCGTATGTAAATGCGTAGTAGCAAAAAGTAAGAATGTTATCCCAGTTCATAAGGCAAATTCGGATTTGACGTGTAGAAATATTTCCCTGTATGGCTCCGGTATCTGAAGACTTTTTTCTTCCAGCAGGGTAAGTCCGCCGTTTGTGTTGAGCGCTAAGGCCTTTGCTGCTTTCAGCTTGATCATATCATTCTCATCTTCCAGCTGACCGATGAGGAAGGGCGCCTCTTCTTCCGTGGCTATCTTTTGCAGACCATCGAGGATAACAAGTCTGTTAGCGGGGGTTTCCTTATAGAAATGCCCGGTCAGGTGACGGGGTGTATTTTCATCGGCGATGGCGACAAGGGTATGGATGGTTTGTCTGCGCACTACCTCACTGGGATGCCGGAGGCACAGGAGTATCGTATCGTGCAGGGCAATTTGCTGGTATTCCTCTGCGAGTTTCAGGGCGAAGATCACTACCGTGTCGTTGGGAGAGTTCAGCCATCCGGGGATAGCCGGGCTAAGGCGGACATTCATTTTTGAAAAGTTCAGCTGTTCCAGCAGTTTAATCTGCTGCCATTCGGTCAGCGGGTAGGAGACGAGGTCCAAAAATCGAAGCCCTTCAAAGCCTATCATATGTATGATCCCGGTTTGCGCTTCCATGCGGACAAACTCGTGTCTGCCATTGGTGTTCTTATAGATACTTTCCAGGACGTCGGATTGTCCCATCAGGTATAATTCCTGAATTCCGCGTGCCTTGACATGCCATTTGGCGCTATGTAATTTTTTTAGGGAATACTTTTTCAAGCCGAGCTGCTCGTATAGGAACTTTGTATTTTCGGCTGCGGCATCGGTAAAATTTTTTCGGGCATTAACCAGCTCGTTCAATACATAGGACCTGCCGGCTGGATTTTTTGCCATTTGGTAAAATTCTTTGGAGATGGAGGGGCGTTCTTCCGGTTCACTGAAGATCATTTCGCTGATCCATGTTTCCAGTTGCTGGCGTGCGGCCTTTTGATACCCATATTTTTTTCTGGAAAAATGAAGGCGGCCATAGATGACAAGGATAAGCAGAAAGATACCAATAGTGACTATTGCAGCAGCAATTAGCAAATAGACCGGCTGAAGAAGACTTGACATAAGCTCTGATTCGATTCAAACCTTACTGAAATGGATATTGCCGGTTGTGCAGGGGAAGTGAAACTACGAAAAATTATAGTTAAAGCTCCAGAAGTGAGTATAGCTACGTTGACTATTGTCAAAAATTACCAAACCTAAGTGTTTTTACTTATATCTCCTCCGTTGTTTTGTAAAGAATTCCCTATATCTTGTCATTCAAGTAGCCAATCTGGCTGAGGCCCTCCTGTAGCATCCCTTGACTTTGACTGTCTCGCTCTAATTCAATAACTTAATGACAAGTAATTTATGATCAGGATTCTATTAGCTGATGATTATACGATTATCAGGAAGGGGGTGAAGCAAATACTAAGCCAGGCGTACCCCAATGCGGAGATCGAAGAGATCGAAGAAGGCGAGGAGTGGACCGAAAAATTGAGCCGCAGCCCATGGGATATGATCATCTCTGATCTGCCAAGCGCCGATAAGGGCGGCTGGAATACTTTACAACAGATCAAGCAGGATTTTCCGGGTCTGCCGGTCCTGATATTGAGTCTTTATACCAAGGAGCATTATGCGCTTCGGGCTTTGCAGGCCGGTGCGTCCGGGTATTTGGGCAAGGATGCGGCTCCTGATGAATTGCTTTGGGCGGTCCGCCAGATCCTGTCGGGGAAGAAGTACCTGGCGATACCTTCAACGGAGAATTGAGAGGCGGTAGTTAAGAAAAATCCCCTAATTTTAAGGAGGCCCGCGGATAAAGGCTGGCCTTCGCCATCATGAGAAAGCAACCGCTCCGTAATGACTCCCGCCGTAATTTTTTAAAGAAAGGAATGCTGGCTGCTGCCGGTTTTTACATTATACCCCGGCATGTGTTTGGGGGGAAGGGCTATACTGCTCCCAGCGATAAGGTGAACGTTGGGGCCATTGGTATTGGCGGAAAAGGGGAGGTAGACATCAATTTCCTTTATGGTACCGGAAAGGCAGAGTTCCCTGTCCTTTGCGATGTAGACGATCGCCGGGCTGCCGCGATCCGCAAGAAATTTCCTTCCGCAAAATATTATAAAGACTATCGGGAGATGCTCGATAAGGAGCACAAACACCTCGATGCCATTACCATCGCTACTCCCGATCACATGCATGCTGTAATAGGCATGGCGGCGATGCAGCTGGGTAAGCACGTCTATATTCAAAAGCCCCTGGCACATGATATTTATGAGACCCGGATGCTGACCCAGGGAGCGGCCCGTTATAAGGTGGTGTCGCAGATGGGTAACCAGGGTGCTTCCGGTGACGGGGTCAGGCAGCTGGTGGACTGGTACAGGGCCGGCGTCGTGGGGGACATTACCGAAGTCTTTTGTTTTACCAACCGGCCGGTATGGCCGCAGGGCATTCAGTGGCCGGTTCAAAAGGCCGAAGTGCCGGCGGAGCTGGATTGGAATCTCTGGCTGGGTACGGCCCCTTACAGGGAATATGTAGATAATCTTGTGCCCTTCAACTGGCGTGGCTGGTGGGATTATGGTACCGGCGCGCTGGGGGATATGGGTTGTCATATCATCGCTCCGGCCTTCCAGGTATTGGAGCTGGGGTATCCGACCGAGGCGCAGTGCAGTGTCGGCAGCGTCTTTGTGGGCGAGTTCAAGCAAGGTTATTTCCCGGACAGCTGTCCCCCGTCTTCGCATATCACGCTGAAGTTCAAGGGCGCTGCAGGCAAGCCTGATGTCAAGCTGCACTGGATGGATGGAGGGATACAGCCGGAAAGGCCGGAGGAGCTGGGACCTCAGGAGGTGTTTGGCGACGGTGACAATGCGACCTATTTTATCGGGACGAAGGGGAAGATGATGTGTGCGACCTATGGGCAAAATCCGAAGCTGCTGCCGACATCGCGAACTGCTGTTGTGCCTCAGACCCTTGCCCGGGTGCCGGGCGCGGATATCACCGGGCACTACAATGCCTGGCTGGAAGCCTGTATGGCGGGTTATGGCAGTGATAAAGAAAAGAATCTCAGCTCTAATTTTAAAGTGGCGGGTCCGCTGACGGAGACTGTTCTGATGGGGAATCTGGCCATTCGCAGCTATGATATACGGAAACCTCGTGGGGATGGCAAGTTTGATTATCCGGGCCGGCATATCAAGCTGCTTTGGGATGGGGCGAATATGAAGATCACGAATTTTGAGGACGCCAATCAGTTTGTGAAGCGCAGTTATCGGGAAGGGTGGAGTTTGGGGGTTTAGGGCATTGCGCCGAATGCGGCGGGCGTTGATGAGGTGCTTATGGCCCCGGGCTAATGGCGGTCCATCCTCCGTCTACGATGAGAGTTTGGCCGGTTATATGTCTTGCTTCGGTGGAGACCAGGAATAAGACGGCGTTTGCGATGTCTTCAGCCGATGCGGGTCTGCCCATGGGGGTGAGGTTCGACCAGGTCTTTTCGTAGGATGCGTCGCCGGCCGTTCGTTCGGTCATGGTGGCGCCGGGCGCTACCGTATTTACTGTGATACCATAGGGGGAAAGATCGATGACAAGGTTTCGGGCCAGCATTTCAAGGGCTGCCTTGCTCATGCCATAGGCCGCGAGGTTCCTGTGTGCCTGGTGGCCGGTTACCGAGGACATAAAGAGTATGCTGCCGCCCTGACCCTGCCCGCGCATCTGCAGGGCTGCGGCCTGTGCCAGAAAAAAGGATCCGGCCAGGTTGAGCTGCATTACCCGGGAAAAGGATTCGGGCGGGTAGGTGAAGAAATCTCCGAATAAGGTCAGGCCGGCATTGGCCACGACGGTGTCGAGACGGCCAAAGGTCTGCACAGCCATGTCGACCATGTGACGGATAAAGGGGATGTCGGCGGCGTCGCCGGGGACGGAGAGACAATTGGGGCCGAGTTGTGCGGCAGCCCGGTCAGCCAGTCCGGGGTCGCTGTCGTTCAGCACGACGCGGGCTCCGCGCCGGATCAATTGTTCGCAGATGGCAAACCCGATGCCCTGTCCTGCGCCGGTGACGATGGCGGTGCGGCCTTGCCAGCCGGAGGGGGCGCCATGAGGGGTGGGGCCGTCGCCGGAGGCGGGATTGTTGTGGGTGTTGGCATTTGTCATATATCAGGTTTCCTGTTCAAAATAGATCTTATAATAATGCTTTTGCAGCGCATCGTCATAGCCTTTTTCGATCAGCTGCCGATCTCCGTGAATATAGATATGAAAGTTCTTGTCCAGCTTGATCACACTTTTGAAAACCCGCGCCTGTTTCTTTACTGCCTGGGGGGAGATCTCAAACTCAGAGAGCTGATCCAGCTCGTTCGCTTTCCTATAGTTCTCATCGTATTTGCGAAAGGAATTGATCAGGTCTTCGTGATGAAGGACCTCTTCTTCAAACTCGGATTTATTGAAATTCCCGTGTGTCTTGAAATAGTCCATGCTCCGGTTCAGGATGTCGATCTGCTCCGTCTTTGACACTTCAAACTCGTCGGGCATGTGCTGGGTAACATAATTCTTTGTCATCGACAAAAAGCCCTGGGTGTGGAGGAACTCATTTTGCCGGATCATCACGCTGAGAAACTTGTCCTTCCAGTACAAGGCTTCTTCACCTTTGCCGTTGGCATCGAAGATCATCAGCTCGTAACCCTCCTGTTCTTCCTGCTCAAGGATGAGGCAGCCCTTGTCGAGGCGGGACAGCTCTGCTCCTTCTTTCAGCTGGAGGTCCAGGTCGTCAAAACCTGGGACAAGGTCGGCGAATAGGGTCTTTGTCTCGGCTTTAAAAAGGCCGATGGCGTTGACGGATCTGTCGTCTACCAGGATATTGCTAAAGAGGGTGACATAGATCTCTCCGGGTTTTATTTTTGGGTGGACGGAGACCTCGAAGAGGTGTGCGGCTATCTTCAGGGAGAGCTCATAAAACTCCGCTGGTTCATGGAAGATGCGTTGTACGAAATTATAGACTTCGTTAAATTCAAGGGAGGAGGCGTGGTGGAAGGCATAACGCTCGTGACAGTTGGAGAACTTCTGCAACAGTGCCTCGCGCATTTTTTCCCGGATGTCATCCGTGGGGACCTGTTCTTGTCTGGATACTAATAATGCACCACCATTCTGCTTGTTACCGGTATAATGAACAGTAAGTCTGTCTAAAGAAGCTTCTGTAAAGATCATGTGAAAAAAACGTAAAGATACTTATATTGCTTACATGAAATGGAAGTGGGACCGGTCGTTTTTACTTACCCTCGTGTATGGCGTGTTCACCCTCCTTTATACGGGCTATATCGTTACGCATCGCGGTGTGATCCGTGGTGTTTTTGATATCGTTACTTACCCGCGATGGTCTTACTTCCTGTGGTTCATTCTTATCGGGAACTACCTGTACTTCATCCTGCAGGGGCTGTTGCTCCGGTCCAGGAACTGGGGGATCCTGCTCCTTTTGCCCGTGGCTCTTTTTGTGGCGACCTTTCTCGTTGGTTATGCCCTGGTCGGGCTGATCCGGCTGGGCGGAGGTGATCTGCTTGACGGGGATGGTCCGGATATGTTCATGACCGCGGGGTTATTTCTCATTGGCAGCTATTTTAGCCTGAGATTGATCCGGCCGGGTGACCGAAAGGCAAATCGGGCGAGAAAAAAGCGATAAGCTCTTGGATTAATCAAAAGGCTTACAGGTCGACTATATGGGACAATTTTACTGACTGTCAAGTCTATATGTAATTCTATATATTGCAATAGAAAAATTATTACAACGACTTATACAATAAAATAGGTTTTAAAGCCTTTATTAGTGGTTAGTAGAAAGAAATCCAATAACTATATAGAAGACCCGATCTAAAACCCAATTATTTATGAAACCCAAACCTTACACAACCTCTTTACGCTGCTACGAGCAACTACAAAGCTGCGGACAGGCATAACATCCTTCTTTCCCGGTTCGCCATTGCAATGATCTTATGGCATTTTTCACGGCTTTTCACAAAGCTGCCTTGAATCTATTGACATAATTGCTGTGAGAGCAGGGACGGATATGTTCAGGTGTGTCAGGTTAATCTATATTCTATGACCCTGAAAATAATTGATAATGATGTATCAGCGGTGGCCCGAATAAAGGCGAGGTTCTCCTTTATCGGAATGCTGCTGCTGAGCTGTGTGGTGCTGCCGGGTTTTTTCCAGACTACGATGGCCGCTCCGGGCAATCCGGGACCGGGGACCGGGGGATATACCTACACGGTTACTGTCGTTAAGGACTTTTCGATCTTTGCCACCGGCACGGATATCATATCGGTAGCGCTCAGCCCAACCCCTCCCTATCCACCGGGAGAAAGTATTACGTTCAACGTCGGCGGCGGCTCTTCTTCCTATGTCGTTCAGACGGATGCATCGGGTGTTGCAACGCTTTATTTCACCAATAACGCTCCGGCGACTCTTCCGGTAGTCATTACCGATGGAGCAATTCCCATTCAGACAGTCAGCATGACTTTCATCGCGGCCCCTGGTCCACCCGACCCGGCGAGGAGCTATTTCACTGTTGTACAAAATCCCGAGAATGCTGATGGCTCCTCCCAGGATTTAGTAGAAGCTTTTATTTACGATACGCATGGCAACGCGATTCCCGGTGCTACCGTAAACTGGACGATCCAGAGCGGTACGGCCACATTTGCGACAAGTTCCAGTCCGACAACGGGGAGTGACGGGAGCGCGACCACCGGACTTACCAGCATGGTAGTCGGGAATGTCAATCTAACGGCGCAGGCGGCTTATGCCGGCAATGTGATCACGCTACATGACCAGGGCAGTCCACCCAATAATTTCCTTGCGATCCAGTTCATACAACCGCCACCAGTCTCAACTTTGAGTTATATCGTTGCTACGGTGACCCCGATGCCTGCGGATGGCACCAGTAAGGACCAGGTGCAGGCGGTTGTCAATAATGCCGTAGGTCCTGTTCCGGATGGTACGGTAGTGACGTTCACTATCCAGTCGGGTACAGCTACCATGACCACTACCGGGACAACCGTTGGTGGTGTTGCGACAGCCTATTTCACGAGTACAGTAGTAGGATCGGTCCAGGTGCAGGCGACTATCAATGGCGGCACTTTCCTGAATGACCAGGCCAACCCGGCCAATAATTTCGTAACGGTTCAATTCGTCATACCTCCTCCTGATGCGACAAAGAGCTATGTCGTTGCTACGGTAACTCCGATGGCTGCGGATGGCACCAGCCAGGATCAGGTGCAGGCCGTGGTCAATAATGCGTTGGGACCTGTTCCGGATGGTACGCCAGTGGTGTTCACCATCCAGACGGGTACGGCTACGATCACCACTACGGGTACAACCGTAGGTGGCGTTGCCACAGCCTATTTCACCAGCACGGTGGTAGGGGCGGTGCAGGTGCAGGCGCAGATCAACGGAACTACTTTTCTGAATGATCAGGCCAACCCGCCCAATAATTTCGTAACGGTCCAGTTCACACAGCCGCCACCCGTCGCAACGCTAAGCTATGTTGTTGCTACGGTGACGCCGCAGCTCGCGGATGGCAGCAGCCAGGACCAGGTACAGGCCGTGGTCAATAATGCGCTGGGTCCTGTTCCGGATGGTACGGTGGTGACATTTACCATCATGTCGGGAACGGCCACTATGACCACTACGGGGACGACCGTAGGTGGTGTTGCCACAGCCAGCTTCACCAGCACAGTGGTGGGGCCGGTGCAGGTGCAGGCGCAGATCAACGGAACTACTTATCTGAATGATCAGAATAATCCGGCCAATAATTATGTGACGATCCAATTTATCGTTGGTCAGGCTATCCCCGGACAGCCTGGCGGGGGCGGAGCGGGTGGCAGTACTCCCGGCGGGGGTGGTCTTCCGCCCGGCAGCGGCGGTTCGGGTACGGGTGGTTCAGGCAGCTCAGGGAATACGAACCCTGGCAGTAACTCCGGATATACCGTGCTGTTTGTTACCCAGGATTTTCAGCTGGCGGATGGCACGCATCAGGATAGTGTCTATGCCTATATCACCGATGCCAGCAAGCATCCGGTGCCAGGCGCCAGTATTACATTCGCTATACAAAATACGCCGACGTCCGGCACGGCTACCGCCGCTGCGCAGCTGGTGGGGCAGGCGGCAACGACGACCAATGCAAATGGCATCGCCGGGATCGGTGTTGTCAGCACAAAACCCGGGACGGTATATATCAATGCCATACTAACAGTGGGCGGCGTCAGTGTGCTGATCGATGGCAGCTACCAGGTCGTGACCTTCCTGAATATGCCTGATATAAATAATCCGCTGACGGCGCTGAGCGTGGTCATTTATGAAGCGCTGGCAGATGGTTCAC
>Ga0310811_10004633_pt1 | contig 17316 bp, 15 predicted proteins | sample YCmetagenome_FD_207642 | JGI IMG/M metagenome (GOLD analysis project Ga0310811, IMG submission 207642) | Soil microbial communities from experimental microcosm in Duke University, North Carolina, United States - YC | ecosystem: Engineered > Artificial ecosystem > Soil microcosm > Unclassified ...
TCCCGCCGTAGACGACATCATCCACACCATCGTCGATGAACATCGCGACGGCGACATCGTTGTGCTCATGTCGAATGGCGGCTTCGGCGGCATCCATCGGAAGCTCCTGCAGGCTCTGTCGTGACGAGCGGGATCCGGGATCCAGGATCCGGGATCCGTGACGCCGGTGACGCAGCGTTGTTGTTTGCACTCGAGGCCGTCATCGACCCCGTTGTGAACGCGCGGGCTATCGCCATTGCACAGGCGATTGCCACACATCAGATCGCAGGGGTGCGCGATGTAATTGCCACCTATCGGTCGGTCGCCGTGCACTTCGATCCGCTGATGACAGACGTCGACTCGCTGCGCGCAAAGTTGCGTCGCGCGGCCGCAACCTCTCTGGCCGCGCGCGAGGGTGGGCTGATCGAGGTCCCCGTCGCGTACGGCAGCACGGATGGCCCCGATCTCGAGGACGTCGCCGCATTCGCGCGTCTGACGACGGACCAGGTGATCGAGCGGCATTGCGCGCGGGAATACCGCGTCTTCATGCTCGGGTTTCTGCCAGGCTTCGCTTACATGGGAAGCGTGGACGAAAAGATCGCGGCACCGCGGAGAGCGACGCCGCGTATCCTTATTCCGTCGGGTAGCGTCGGCATTGCCGGTCGGCAGACCGGGGTCTATCCGCGGCAGTCTCCAGGGGGGTGGCAGCTCATCGGACGCACGGCACTCCAGGTATTTGATCCATCTCGAGAGCAGCCGTCTCTCTTTGCCCCCGGCGATCGAGTGCGATTCGTCCACGAACTCCGAAGCTCCGAAGCACGAACCTTCGAACCCGCGAACTTTCGAACCACCGACCCACCGACCCACCGAACCGACAACGCCGCTCGCCTCGTAACGGTGTTGCGCCCGGGCCTCCTCACGACGATCCAGGACCGTGGGCGTTTCGGCCATCAGGATCGCGGCGTGCCGGTGGCCGGGCCGATGGATTGGTACTCGTTTCGGTTGGCGAACGCGCTTGTCGGCAACGTGGCTGATGCCGCGGCAATCGAAGCGACGATCGTTGGGCCGGAGCTGCGTTTCGAGCAGCCCACGATGATTGCGATCGCCGGCGCAGACCTGCAGGCAACGCTCGACGGGTCACCAGTTCCGATCCATTCGGCACGTGAATGCGCTGCCGGCAGCGTGTTGCGGTTCGGCGAACGGCACGGTGGTGCGCGGACTTACCTTGCTGTTGACGGCGGGTTTGACGTGCCGCCGGTGCTCGGTAGCCGTGCCACCCATGTCATCAGCGGTCTGGGTGGGATAGACGGCCGCGCGTTGAGGGCGGGGGACCAGCTCGCACTTGGCCCGCGCGCTGAAATGTCAACGTCACCGCCGCGGGGACCTTTCAGAGTGGCGAACGGTGGAGCACGTTTGCGTGTCATGCGCGGTCCGCAGGACGACCACTTCGACAAGTCCGCGCTCGACCTCCTGCAGCGCACACGCTTCACAATCTCCCCACAGTCGGATCGAATGGGTTATCGCCTTCGCATTCCCGATCCCGCATCCCGCATGCCGGCGCGCGCCGAAGGCGCGATGATCTCCGACGCGACATTCACCGGCGGACTGCAGATCCCACCTTCCGGCGATCCAATTCTTCTGATGGCGGATCGGCAGACGACGGGCGGGTATCCGCAGATCGCCACTGTGATTACCGCCGATCTGCCGCTCGCCGGCCAGCTGGCTCCTGGTGACTGGATCGAATTCACCGAGTGTACGCGCAGCGACGCGATTGCCGCGTTGAACGAACTGGAAAATGGGTTCTGACGCCATTTTGCAGAATGTGCCGCTGGCGCCATTGACGACGCTTGGCATCGGCGGACTAGCGCGCCGCTTCGCGCGTGTTGAGCGTGTCGAAGATATCGCTGCAGCAACCTTGCGGAACGATGGATCTCCCTATGTACTCGGTGGCGGCAGCAATCTCGTCATCGCTGACGAAGGCATTGACAACCTGGTGCTGCAGATCGCGATTCAGGGCATCAGCGAACGCGCCGACGGTGTGGACACGATTATCAGCGCGGGCGCCGGAACATCCTGGGATTCGCTGGTGAACTTTGCCGTCGAGCGTAATCTTGCCGGTTTCGAATGCCTCTCCGGCATTCCAGGAACTGTCGGCGGCACGCCGATTCAAAACGTCGGCGCGTACGGGCAGGAGGTTTCGTCGGTCATCGAATACGTTCGCGCGTTTGATCCCTTTAAGGGTCGCATGACGTCATTCACCGCTGCCGAGTGCGGCTTCTCGTACCGCACGAGCCGTTTCAAGAAGAAGGGTCCGCTTTTCATCATTTCCGAGGTTGCCTTCCGTCTGCGGCGCGATGCGCCTCCAACGCTGACGTATCGTGACGTCTTCGAGTATTTCGAGCGCCGGCGTGTTGCTTCTCCCGATCTGCGCGCAGTTCGGGAGGCCATTCTGGAGATCCGTCGCAGTAAAGGAATGGTCATCGATTCCGCCGATCCGGACACGCGAAGCGTCGGGTCGTTCTTCATGAATCCGGTTCTCGATCGCGCGGCGTTCGATCGAATCGCTCCGGCTCCGCACTATCTGATGGACAATGACACCGTGAAGATTCCGGCGGCGTGGCTCATCGAACAGAGCGGCTTTCGCCGCGGCCACGTGGACGGCGCCGTCGGTTTGTCATCCAAGCACCCGCTCGCCATCATCAATCGCGGCGGCGCCAGCGCGCGCGACGTCGTCCGCCTTGCATCCCGCATCAAGCGGACGGTCATCGAGAAGTTCGGCGTGGCCCTCCGCCCTGAACCGGTCTTCGTCGGCTTCGGCGACGATCCGGACGTGTCGTACCTGAGAGGTTAGTGGAGACGTTGCGCGGATCATTCCTGCAGGCCGTTCCGATGGCACGGCCCAAGAACGCGGGCGCAGGACTGGCGTGGCGCCATTACCATCTGTTGAGACGGTCCGAAAGATGTCGACTCTATTGATTGAAGGCGGCCATCGCCTCGTTGGTCGTGTGGCAGTCGAGGGCAACAAGAACGCTGCGCTGCCGCTGCTGGCGGCATGCCTGCTGACCGAAGATGAATGCGTCCTCACCAACGTCCCGCGCATCGGCGATGTCGAAGTGATGGCTCGGCTCCTCCTCGATGTTGGTGCCGAGGTGGATGGAATCGGCACGACGACGCTTCGCATTCGAGCGAAGAACGTCAACACGTACGAACCGGATCGGTCGCTGGTCGGCCGCCTGCGCGGGTCAGTATTGCTGCTGGGTCCGCTGCTGGCGCGCAAGGGACGGGCGCATATCGCACCGCCTGGCGGCGACTTTCCGGCGCGGCGCACAATTTCGACGCATCTCGGTGCGCTGCAGACGATGGGCGCCAGGATAGTTTCCGGTGACGATCACTTCCTCGAAGCGCCTGAGGGCCTGAAGAACGCGTCGATGTACCTCGACGAGGCGTCCGTGACGGGCACTGAGACCGTGCTGCTGGCTGCGGCCAGTGCACCGGGGCGCACGGAAATCCGCCACGCGGCAACAGAGCCTCATGTCGTCGAATTGTGCGAATTCCTGGCCAAGATGGGCGCCCGTGTTACTGGCATCGGCAGCTCGACGATCCGTGTTGACGGCGTCCCGCGGCTGCACGGCGCGCAGCATCGGCTGGGTGGCGACTACATCGAGGCTGGGAGCTGGGCGGTCATCGCTGCGATTACGGGAGGTGAGATGGCCATCGACGGCGCACGCGATGAAGACATGGAGGTTGTCGGGTCGGTCCTGAAGCGGATGAATGTCACATGCGGGATGAACGGCGGCACGTTCGAAGTCAAGCAGTCTAAGCCGAGAGCCGTACGCCGCATCACAACCGGTCTCTGGCCGGGATTCCCGAGTGACCTCGTGAGTCTGGTGACCGTTCTGGCGACGCAAGCCGAAGGACGTACGCTGGTCCACGACTGGATGTACGAACTGCGGTTGTTCGCTCTGGAGCAGATGAGCGGCATGGGCGCGGATCTCTTTCTCGCGGACGCGCACCGGATCATCGTCACCGGGCCGACACGGCTGCGCGGCGGCCGCATGCTCGATACGCGCGATCTGCGATCGGGAATGTCGCTGATCGCCGCGGGACTCGCGGCTGATGGGCAAACGCGTGTCGCCCCGCTCGAGACCGTCGAGCGGGGCTACAGCCACCTCGTCGATCGCCTCAAGGCGCTCGGCGCGAAGATCGCGAAAGTGGAGTAACTAACGTCAGCGCGAGGCGCGCAGCTTCAGTGCTGAAATCCAGTTCACGACCATAGTGATCGGTGGGACGACGGCATTGTCGCCGCCGACCGGGACGTTCACAAGGAAGCGCTGGCCGTCGCGTGCGACGGCGTAAGTCGACATGCCCGCGTTGGCAAACAACTCGCGAGGCGTGGACACTTCCGCGCTTTGGTCGAGCGCAATCGACACCGCCATCAGCTTGCGATCAGGCGTGATGTAGAAGAGCTCCTTGCCGTCCGAGCGCCACGTTGGCTGTTCACCACCCGTCGTTGAGAGCTGATACTTGGCGCCGGTGGCCGGAATCGACTGCACGTACACCTGTGTCTGGCCCGATTCGTTTGACTGATAGGCCATCCAACGCGGCGGCCCGGGAGACGGCGCAAACCGTGCGTCCGATTCCTCGAACGGCGTCTGCAGGTATGACGCCGGTTTGCGCTCGCCCTCGAGGGGCAGCAACCACAGATCGAGCCCTGTGGTCTGGCCTTGCTGCTGATAGACGATCCAGCGGCCATCGTTCGACCAGTCGAGGCTGAATGCGTTCACGCCGCCCTGCAGCAGCAACTGTTCGGTGCCGCCTCCGCTCGCAGGTTTCACGTAAAGCCCCGCTGAATAGGCGCTAACCGGTTGAATCGCGAACAGGAGCCGCGTGCCGTCGGGTGACCAGACCGGATTGCGATTGGCGCCAGGCCGAAAGGTGAACCTCGTCATCACGTCGCGGTTCACGTCCTGCAGCCAGATGTCGGAGGTTGACCCGCCGCGAACACCGAAGGCTATCGTCCGGCCGTCCGGTGAGAGGGCGGGCCCAACCCCATCGTAGCTGCCGGGTTTGGTCGCCGTGCCCAGACGCTTTCCGGATCGATCAACCCACACCAACTCGCGGTTGGTCGTGATGTCGCCGGTGCGATATGCGAGCACGCCACGGTCGGAAACCGAGAATGCGGCATTCCCCGTGTTGACGGTGAACGGCACGTGTTCCGCCACTGGAAATATGTCTCCGGCAAAGCTGCGCGTTCCTGTCTCGAACCGCTGCGCCATCAACGTTTCGTCTCTGCGGAAGAGCACATAACCCAGCCCGTCATCCCCGATGGTGTAGGCGGCGTTTGTTTGATCTGGTAATAAGCGCGCAGATCCCGATCCGTCGAGAGCGCCGACGTAAACGCCGGCGCTCTCGGCCTTGTTCGACCCCGCGTTGTAGAGAAAATGCACGCCGTCGGGTAGAAACCTCGGAAAGCGATGTCCGTCCAGTTCGCCGGGCGTCAGCTGCGTCACAGGTGTCGGCATGCCGCCGGCATCGGACACGCGAAGAATGGCGCTGGTGGGACCAGCTGAAAACAGGATGATTCCGTTCCGGTTCCACGTCCCGCCGCGGCCGCTCGGAGAATCGCATAGTGTTTGCGGCGGGCCGCCTCCGGCCGCGATCTTCTTCAACTTGCCTTGCGCGAAGAACCCGAGGTACATGCCGTCGGGTGACCAGAAGGGATAGCTCGCGCCGTCGGTTCCCGGCAGCGGCCGCGCTTCCAAAGCCTCAAGCGAACGCACCCATATCTGATCCGGTCCACCCTTCGATGTCACGAAGGCGATCGCCCTGCCGTCCGGCGATAGCGTAAACAGCTCCGCCGTTGCTGGACCTGGCGGTGGAATCTGGAACCTCAGGCTGCGCTCCGACACGGGCGTGCCGGCGCGCATCCAGAGGCCGGCGAACACAGCCGCCGCAACGACGGCGAGCGCTGCAACGGACCATGCCGCCCACAGCCGGCGCTGTTCGGAGGTCCCCGGCCCAGTGTCCGCCTGGACGGCCTGCGCCGCACGCAGCTCCGAAAGCGAGGTGAGCGCTTCGAGCGCGAACGCAAGATCCCTCGTCGACTGGAATCGCGCTGCGGCGCTCTTCTCCAGACACCGATCGACGATGCGCGCGAGACCAGGTGGGACACGACCATCGCTTGATGTGATGTCGGGCGGGTCTTTCGCCAGGATTGCGCTCATCGCGTCCGCAGTCGTGTCTCCGCGGAACGCGCGCAGGCCCGTGACCATTTCATACAGAATCGCGCCGAAGGCGAAGATGTCGGCGCGGTGATCGGCAGCCTGTCCGCGCACCTGTTCCGGCGCCATGTAACCAACAGTGCCAAGTACCACGCCCGGCAGGGTATCGGGGCTGACCCGTGCGGCTTCGAAGCCGGTCGGCATGATGCTCATACCGGCGGCAACGACGTCCGGCTGTATGAGTTTGGCAAGACCGAAATCGAGAATCTTCACGCGTCCGTCGGACGTAATGAAAATGTTTTCGGGCTTCAGATCGCGGTGGACGATCGTGCGTTCGTGCGCCGCTGCCAGACCATGCGCAAGCTGCACCACGTAGTCGAGCACCTTGCGGATTGGCAACGGACCCGTGATGCGGTCGCGCAGCGTCGACCCCTCCAGGAGCTCCGACACGATGTACGGGGAGTTGTCATGGCTGCCGATGTCGTAGACGGCCAGAAGCGACGGATGGTTGAGCGCCGCCGCCGCACGCGCTTCCTGTTCGAAACGCGCCAGCCGCTGCGGATCCGCCGCAAAGGATCCGGGCAGGATCTTGAGTGCGACATCACGACCTAGACGTGTATCGCGTGCGCGATACACCTCGCCCATGCCGCCGGCGCCAAGGGCGGACACGATCTCGTACGGTCCGAGTCGGGTGCCGGGACCGAGCGGCATCAGCTGGATGCTTGTTGTGTTTTACGCCGTCGCGCCGGCGAAGCTGCGGATGGCATCAGCTTCCGAGTCGAACGTCTCGAAGACGTTCACCAGCTTCGAGATCACCAGCAGATCGTGCAGCCGCTTGGTCAGGTTCACCAGACGGATCTGACCGCCGTTATTGTTCGCTGTCGTCGATGACGCGACCAGCGCGCCAAGACCGGAGCTGTCGACGTAGGAGACGCCGCCGAGATTCAAAAGTATCTGCTTGCGCCCCTGAAACATCAGGCTGTGAACTTTGTCCTTCAACAGCGCGTCGCCGTCGCCGAGCACCAGCTTGCCGTCGCAATCGAGCACCGTTACCGAACCTACGGCGCGCTCCTGAATCGTCATGTCGTTCTCCTGCGGTGTTCCGGATTGAATTCGGTGGTTTAAAGCACGCGGATTATAGCCGTTCGCTATAATCCGCGCACGCTGCAACCCGCCATGGAAGACGCACGCCTCGAAGTCACCGATGCCCTCGGTCGCCGGACGGTCGTTCTGGACAAGCCCACTTTCACCATCGGGCGCCGGTCCGTCAACGATCTGCAGCTGACGGGGACGGACGTCTCGCGCGACCATGCGGAAATTCTCCGTAACGACGGCCAGTATCTGGTGCGTGATCGCGGCTCCCGGTGCGGTACCTACGTCAACGGCGTCCAGGTGACGGAACGTCGTCTGGCGCATGGCGATCGCATCCAGGTCGGACGCGTGGCCGGCGCGCAGCTGCTGTTCCTGACGCACGAGACGCGCGACACGGAATCGCGCGGCGGCGCATCCGCCATCGTCGGCGGCTTCCGGCAGATCGCGACACTGCTCGAAGCGCTGCGCGGCCTCGGCGGCAACCGCGTGCTCGACGAAGTCTTGACGCTGGTCATGGATGCGGCAATCGACGTCACCGGCGCGGAGCGCGGATTCGTGATGCTCGCCAATGACGCCGGAGAGCTCGAGCCGAAGGTCGCGCGCATGCGCGGCCGCATGTCGATTGCCGGCGGGCGCTTCGAGACGAGCCGCAAAATCCCGGAGCAGGTGTTCGCGACGGGGAAGCAGATGGTGATTGCGGACCTGCCGGACGTCCAGTTCAAAGAGGATCATCTTGCAACCATCGCGCACGGCATCCGCCAGGTGCTGTGCGTGCCGCTGCTGCTGGTGCGCTACGTGGATTCGCCCGGCGCGCCCGTCGAAGCGAAGCCGATCGGCGTGCTGTATCTCGACAGCCGGGAGAAGGGCGCGCTGTTGTCGCAGGGCACGCGGACGGCGCTCGAGACGCTGGCCGCCGAGGCCGCAGTCGCTATCGAGAACGCGCGGCTGTATCGCGAGGCGATCGAGAAGGGGCGCATCGAGGAAGAGCTGCGGATGGCGTCGCAGATTCAGCAGGCGCTGCTGCCGAAGGCGCGCACACGCGGCAGCTTCTATGACGCGAGTGCCACATCGATCGCATGTCGTGCGATCGGTGGCGATTTCTTCGAGTACATCGATCTGCCCGATGGCAGCTTCGGCTTTGCGCTCGGCGACGTCTCCGGCAAGGGGCCGCCGGCGGCGCTGCTGACGGCGATGCTGCAGGGGATTTTCTCGACGCAGTCGTTTGCGCCGGTCGAGCCAGCGGCGATGCTGACACGCGTGAACAAGGCGCTGCTCGCGCGCGGCATCGAGAGCCGCTTTGCCACAATCTTTTTCGCCATCCTGAGGCGGGACGGCCGGCTGACCTACTGCAACGCCGGCCAGAGTCCGCCGCTGCTCTTCACGGCGAGCGGGGTGAAGAAGCTCGAAACCGGCGGCATGATCGTCGGCCTGTTCCCGCACGCCACCTACGATCAGGAAGACGTTCAGCTGGCGGCCGGCGATCTCATCGCCGTGTTCAGCGACGGCGTGTCGGAAGCGATGAACCCGGCGGGGGAGGAATACGGCGAAGCGCGCGCCCAGCAGGTGATTGAGCCGAACTGGCTGGAACCGAGCGACGCGGTGTTGCAGACGCTGCTCGAATCGGTCCGCGGCTTCGCGCACGGCGCGCCGCAGAATGACGACGTTACCGCGCTGATTGTGCGGTATACGCCAACGCGGACCTGACGCTCAGGCCGGCTTCGCCTTCAGCACGCCGATCTGCACGAGCATCCCGGTGAAGTCGTAGATGCGCCGCTCGTGCACGAAGAGACCATTCTCGACTCGGCACACGAGCACGATGGGCAGCTGCGCCGGGCGGCCGGTCGGTGCCATCCCCATCAAGCCGCCGGTATCGGTTGCGGAGAGCGTCACGACCTGGACGACGTTGTCACCATCGATGATCAGAGCGTCCTGAGTGACTCTGGCATCAGTGAGCGCGCCGAAGAACGCGGCGAACACCGATATGATCGCCTCTCGTCCCTGATGCGTACCGCCAAGCGGACTTTCGACCACCGCATCGTTGGCGTAAAGCTCGCCGAGCGTTTCCACGTCATGCTCGTTGCTCGCGTGCATCCGCCGCTCGAACAGCTCGACGATGGCCTCTCGAGTCATATGTGTCCTCTCACGCAGGGCGCGCCTTCAGTACGCCAACCTGCACCAGCATGCCAGTGAAATCGTAGATGCGCCGCTCGCGCGCGATCTTATCGCCGCGCAGCTCGTAGATGAAGACGGCCGGAACGCGAAAATGCTTGCCGCTCGCAGGCAGTCCCATCAGCCCGCCGACGTTCGTCCCTTCGATGGTCAGCACCTCGACAACCTGGTTGGCGTCGATTAGCCGATGCTCGATGGTCAGCGTCATGTCGGCGAAGGCGTGGAAGAGAGCGTCGAGCGCCTGGGCGGCAGCGGCGGGACCGTGGTGCGTCCCCGCCGTCGGGCTGTCGATGAGCGCATCGTCGGCATAGTCGGAGGCGAGCGCCGCGGCATCCATTTCGCCGAAGGTCTCCTCGCGGCGCGCGAACATCGCCGCAATCTCATCACGCGTCATTTCTTCAAGGCCTCACGCCAATTGAGGACGACGGTCATGGGCACGGTCACAGTGCCCTCGATGGGGACGTTTATCAGGAATCGCTGTCCGTCGGCGGACGGTTCGTATTGCGCGCGAAACCCGGCAGACACCTGTGGCCCGTTGAGAAAATTGGCCTCAAAGAGCGGATGGGGCGTTCCAACGTTCGCTGCGGAATCGCCGCTGATGGAGACAGCCATCAGATGCCCATCCGACGCGTAGTAATAGAGTTCCTTGGCATCGCGTCGCCAGCGTGCATGCACCCCTCCGCGAGCCGCGTGTCGCGTGCGCGATAAACCTCGCCCATCCCGCCGGCGCCAATGGCACCGACGACTTCATACGGCCCGAGACGAGTGCCGGGACCGAGAGCCATTGGGGTGTTCTGAACGCGCGAATTCTGCCACGGATGACGTACGCCTCGATGGCAAATTTTTGAATATCGCTGGATGCTCGGAGGTGGGCCGCCAAACACCGCGTATTCGCGAGTGGGCACGATACGCGCAAACAAGACCCGTGAAGGCGCGATGCTACGATGGAGGGCTCGATGAGTCTGACGACGCTTGCAATTGAAGTTGGCAATCCGGCGAATCCGGACTCTCGGACAAATGTGGACTTCCTCATCGACTCGGGCGCCGTCTACTCGTTTGTCCCGCGCCATGTCCTCACTGCGCTCGGCATTACGCCTCACTCGACGCAGCGTTTCCGCCTGGCCGATGGATCGTCAATCGACCGTGAACGCGGTGATGCGCTCTATTTCTACAAGAACCAGCGCGGTGCTGCTCCCGTTATTTTCGGGGAGCCTGGCGATGCGGCATTGCTTGGCGCGGTGACGCTGGAGTCGCTCGGATTCGTTCTCGATCCGCTGCGTCGCGACTTGATCCCGCTGCCAATGGTCGCCGGCGGTTCGCCCACACTGCGCTGAGCCGCTGCAGCGGGACGCCGCGCGCTAGTGGAGCAGCGCCGGACGGCCGCGGTCGACCGTCACCTCACGCACCGGCGTCGTGATGATGCGCTCGCCGTCAGCGACGATTTCCATGCGGAACCCAACGCCAATCCATCCGGTCTTCAGGAGGCTGCCGCCGAACCCTGACCCGTCGATGCGCGCGGCGGTGGCGTCGCGAAAGAACCGTCCGCCCTGCACGAGTACCGAGGTGCCGTGCGAAACGATCACCCGATACGTGGAGTTGCGCGTGCGCACTAGCAGAGTGGTGAGCGGGTCGAGATCGCGCAGGTAGATGCCCGGGGCATCGGTGAGCTCGCCGACGAAGCCGTCAAGCGTCGTGCGGCGCGTGACCAGCGTCGAGCTTGGAGAAATGGTGGAGGCGTCCGCCACGTGCTAAGCGGATTCTACCGCCGATCAGCGCTGCGGCGGTGCGGGCGCGAGCGTCCCGGGGATCGGTTGTGCAGGCTGCGGTTGCTGACCCGGCGACTGCGCGGGCGGCGCCGGCTGCGGAGCACCGGGAACCGGCGGAGCAGGAACGGGCGGCACTGTGACGGGTGGCGTCTGGATGATCGGCAGCTCGATTAACGGCGCGTTTGCGTCGTTGCTCACGCGGAACGGCCGCAGATCGTCCTGACTCAGGTCGAGCACGCGAATGATGTGCGGAGTCAGCGTGAGCACAACATCGGTTTGCGTCGTCTCTTTGCGGTTGTGCGCGAACAGACGGCCGAGCACAGGGAGATCGCTCAGGCCCGGTACTCCTTCGAGCACCGTTCGCTCATCGTCACGAATCAGACCTGCCAGCAGATTCGTCTCGCCGTCGCGCAGCCTGATGGCGGTCGTGATCTCCCGGTTGCCGAACGTCGGCAGCCCACCGAACCCGGTTCCCGATAAGCTCGTGACCACGACTTTGAGAGCAAGCGACACGTCATCGTCATGGTGCGTGCGCGGTGTGATGTCGATGTTCACGCCGATGTTCTGATATTGGAACGACGTGATCGGCTGCTGCTGGACGCCGCCGGTGGCAATCGGTGCGAATGTGGTGACCGGCACCGGCACCTGCTCGCCGAATCGTGCTTGCGCCGCGACACCTTCCGACGTGCGCAGCTGCGGATTCGCCAGCGTTCGTGTATTGGAGTCGCTCTTGAGCAGGCGATAGTAGAGGGCCGGCAGGTTCGTCAGGATGATGTCGGTCTGCGACAGGTTCATCAGGTTTTCAAGCGTCAACTTGTCGCGGTTGACGTCGGCGGCCCCGTTGATTCCCGGTGAACCCGGGCTGGCGATCTGCAGACCGTACTCGAGCAGCTTCGTTCGGTTTACCTCGAGCAGTTCGACGTCGATGACCACCTCGGGCCGTGCCTTGTCGATCGCCTGAATGATGCGTCCTGCGGCCGCCACGCGCTCCGGCGTGTCCTTGATGGTCAGGGCATTGGTCGCAGTCAGCGGCGCAATGCGTCGCGCATCGACAACGATGCGAAGCAGGTCGATCGTTTCTTTCAGATCCGCATTGCTCAAATAGAACGTGCGGACGACCTCTTCCTCGTATTCGCGCCGCTTGGCCGCCGTATCCGGAATGACCGTCACCGTGCGCTGGGTCGTGACCTTGTAAAAGTTGTGGGTCGCGGATGACACAGCCGCAAGCGCCTGGTCGAGCGTCACGTTGCTCAAATCGATGCTGATGCGGTCGTCGCGGAACGACGGATCGAAGACGATGTTCAGGTTGGCGTAGCGGGCGATCACGGTATAAACGTCGCGCACGCTGGCGTCGCGGAATACGAGCGACGAAGGCAGTCGCACGTCCGCCGGCAGCTCGAACCCCGCGGGTCCCAGGTTCTGCGACCGATCGATCAGCGTCTCGAGCTCGGTTTTCCCCTCACCGCGCACGACGATCTTCGTGCGCAGCTGCTCCCGTACTTTTTTCAGCGCGTCGTCTATGTCGCCGCTGCTCGGATTCAACTCCGCGGCAATCTGCAATTCCACCAGCGCCTGATCCGGCTTGTTGTCGGCCTCGAGCCGTCTCGCGCGCGCGAGGTGGTCCTGGGCGGCGCGCAGCTTCGCGCGTTGCAGCACCAACTGCAGCGTCCGGTCGTTGGGGTGCTTCTTGAGCGCCGAGGTGTACTCCGCGACGGCGCGATCGTAGTCTTGCGCCTGCTCCGCGCGCTGGCCGGAGCGAAGCGAAGCCGTGGTGGCACAAGCGGTTAGCGCAAGCGAGAGCGCCAGGATGGCCGTCAGCCGGCTTGCCGTGATCGAGGTCAGGGGGCTAATTGTGTGAGCCATCAGTGATGACGTCTACGCCGCGTGGAATCCTGAATGCAAACTCCTTATCGGATATTCCCTGATTTTCCTTCAAGTTGTTAAAGACGAGGGTCGATTCGCCCCCCTGGCGATCCTTCGTCGTCAGCGCGCGGATGCGGAGCGAAGCCGGGTCCACCGCGACGACCAGGTACTCGTAATCGGGCTCGCTGTGTCTCGGCGTCAGCTTCAGGGCAAGAGTGCCGGGGATTGCCGAGTCCACGTAACTCGCTGAAAAATCACGGACGATGTCCCCTCTGCCGGCGAGAAAGAGGGCGGGCGTCGTGGCCTGATCGTCGGCGGGAACGTTGGAGACGATCACCTGCTTGTCCTGCGGAATGTAGGAGTAAATCTTGACGCCGTCCGAGACAAACTCCTTCTTCTCGGGGTCGGTGTAGGTCCAATGCATGCGGCTAGGTTTCTTGACGGTGACCTTTCCGTGCTCCTGCGTCTGCGTCTTAAGCGCGCCGCCCCGGTAGTTGTGCACAAAGTCGGCGGAGAAGTCCTTGATGCCCTGGTACCGCTGTTGGAGGGATCTCGCGAGCGCCTCGGGTGCCGGCCGGTTCTGCGTCTGTGACGCAGCAACCAACGACCCCGCTGCGCATACAGCGACGGCCAGCGTGAACAGTCGAGTTGTCGTAAAAGTGGTCACTGGAACCTACGATACGAGCCTTGCTGCAAGAGCCGCGCTAAGGCCGGGGATACAGATGAGATGCGATATCGCTCGCCAGGCGCGTAGATGCTCGCCGCGTAAACCGCGTTCGACGGGCGAGCGTTGCGATCGAACCACACCAGATTGATCCCGCGTTCCAAGGTGAGGACATGCTCGCGATCCCGGATCACGCGGCCGAACCCCGCCCGGCGAAAGGTATCGGACGGCAGCCACGACTCCATGCGGACGATGAACGCGTCGTCCAGCAGGCGAAAACCCTGTCGAAAAGGATGATCTTCTGCCCGCGTGATGAGAGGCGCTTCACCGGTAAGGCCCGCCATCACCTGGTAGGCCGGTCCGCCCGGGCCGATGCCGCCGGCTTTTGGAACCCTGCGCGGATCCCGTGTACCGCCGGTCAGAGTCCGGATCGTCGTCTCCAGCATCTGCGGATCGAGAGTCTCTTCGCGCGGAGGTGTCAGCACGCAAAGCACGTAGGGCGTGGCGGGTGGCAGACGGGAAATCTCCTCCATGAGATCAGACGAGGCGCGAATCGGATCCGGGTGCATCGGAAAGAGCGGGCCGAACGCCGAGACGACCTCTCGTGCCGAGTAGCGATCGAGAACGAGGTCTCGAGAGATGGCCTCGTTGTCGCGCACGAGAAGTGGAAAGTGCAGCTCGACATCTGGAAGACGCACCCATGGGATATCGCGGCGCTCCCACCGGGTGTAGTAAAGCAAGGCGTTTTCAAGCTGCCAGTTCACGTTGGTGACGAGAAGGCTGGTCTGAGGGTTGACCCCGAGCGCGAGCCGCGCGACCAGCGCTTCGGCGCGTCGATCGTCATGACGATCGATCGCCGGCCATGTATCCCATGCCCGCCATCCGGCGAAAGCGATCGCGAGGACTGCCACAATCTGCAGGAAAGGGCGAGTCCTGTGGGACCCGCCAGATCTGCCGGCAGATTGTGCGACGGCCATTCCGGCGGCGAGTGCTCCGAACAAATGACTGGGCAGATAAAAAACATGCGTATCGCCGACGTTGTAGGTGAACGCAAACAGGGTATTGATCGCGTAACCGAGGGTCACGAGCGTTGCCCACGGCCTCGAGATCGTCCACAGGCGCACCGCTCCGATCGCCGCCAGCACGAGGCCGGCAATGCCGAACTGTTGCCGCGCGTCGAACCACCACATGCCGACACGGCTGGTGAGCTGATCCCCGCGCACGCCGAGTACCATCGTGTCCCGCCAATCAGCCTTAGTCGTGTCGAACCAGAAGTTCGCGACGCGATCGCTGAACGGCGCGATGCCGCCGTTCGCGGTGTGTGCCGTCGACATGAAATTGGGCCAGTACTGCAGCGCGCCGACGACGGCAAAGCCGATCGCCAGCGCAATGGTCGCGCCGCTGAACAGCGTGCGCCGATTGGGTGTCACCTGCAGGAGGAACACGGTGAACGGCACGAACAGCAGAATCATCGACAGGTGATTGCCGAAGCCGATCGCGTACACCGCAAAGAACACCGCGAGGCGCGCCCGCGTGGGACGCGCAGCATACATGTATAGAGCGAGGCAGCACGCGAGGACGATAGCGAGGTGCAGCGTGTAGACCTCGGCGATGATTGCCTGGCTCCAGAAAGTGTACGAGAACGCCAGCAGTAACCCCGCCACAACTCCACTCATCAGGGATCCGCTAAGCGCCGCGCCCACGAACGTTAGAAGGCCAACAGCCGCCGCTCCCCAAATTGCGGAAAACAAATTGAGACCGCGCGCCGGATTCACCGCACTGACTACGCCGACAAACGGTCGCGCGAGACCGAAATAGAGCGGATACGCTTGTCGGGCGCTTACCTCCGGCCAGAGCACTGCCGCCTGAAACCCGCCGGTGTCGCCGAGATCAACGCCTGGCAGCAGTGTCTGCGTGTAGGCCCAGAAGACGAGCGTGGCGATGAGGAGTGCGGCAACGAAGACCGGGATCCGGGATCCGGGATCCTGGATCCGGTCAGCCATGGGACCGTTTGCGTGCCACGAATGCTCGCACGTCATCGATGCTGCCGGCGTTCAGCACGTGGCGCGGCTCGATCCAGCCGCGGCGCGCCGTGCCGACGCCGAAGCGCATCTGCCGCGCGAGCCATTCGGCGCGGTGGCAGTCGCTGTCGATCGTGATCGTCACGCCGGCGGCGACCGCGCGCCGGGCGATCGCGCCGTCCATGTCGAGATGACCGGGCGCGCCATCGATCTCCAGCGCCGTGCCCGTGGCCGCGGCGGCTTCGAACATTGTCTCGAAATCGACGTCGAATCCGGGCGATCGTGCGGGTGATCGGTTGGCAGGGTGCGTGATGATGTTGACGAGTGGGTGATGGATCGCCTTGAGATAGCGTTCGGTCAGCTGTGGCCCGTCCTGTTCGCATGCATCGTGCAGCGACGCCAGGACGATGTCGAATCGCGCAAGCACCGCGTCGTCGAAATCGAGAGTGCCGTCGCCCATGATGTCGACCTCGATGCCGTGGAGAATCGCGACCCCGGGAATCGTCTCTCGAAGCGCTTCGATTTCATGACGCTGACGCGGAATGTCTTCCAGCGCGAGCTTGCGGCTGGACCAGGCGCGCTGCGAATGGTCGGTGATCGCGACGTATTCGTAACCGAGTTGCTTGCTGGCCAGCACCATCGACTCGATGGAATCACGGCCGTCACTCCATGAGGAATGCATGTGCAGGTCGCCGCGGATGTGACGTTCGAGGACGAGGCCTGGCAGCGCGCTGTGCTCTGCCGCCTCGATTTCCTCGACCCCGGCGCGCAGCTCCGGGGGGATGAAGGGCAGGTCGAGCCGATCGTAGAGATCGTCTTCCGAGGGGCAGCGTACGATGCGATCGTCCCGATCGGTGAGGCGCGCATCCTCATATCGGAGTCCGCGTTGGTCGGCGCGGGCGCGCAGGGCGAAGACGTGCGCGGTTGAACCGGTATGCCATACGAGCGCGGCGCCCGCCTGGTCGGGCGTGGTCATATGCACCGCGGCAGTGCCGCGATCCGTGCCGATGATGACCGTCTGATCGCTCATCGGCCGGGAGGCAATGGCAACCGGCAGCCGTGTGAACGCGGTGAGTGCGTTGCGATGCTCGGAGGCCGGCGCAATGCACAGCAGATCCACTGACTTGACGGCCGGCTCAAACCGGCGCACGTCGCCCACGCCGATCATCGTGTCAACCGGCACGGCAAATCGGCGGGCTTCCCTGATGACGAGTGAGATGAGCTGCTGCGCGCGTCCCAGCGGGAGAAGATCGTCGGCCAAGCGTACGACGATCTTATTGCAATCGATCCGGCAACCGTTCACTCGATGCATGAGGTCGATGCACGACATTGGCGTTATCCTTCGTACGCCGGCTATGACGCAGCGGCGTTGTGGAGGATCGCTATGAAAACGGCGCGATGGGTTGCGGTGCTTGTGGCTGCAGCGGCGAGCGCGACGTGCAGCGGAGCCCGGGAGAACGCGGGAACGGCGGCAGCCGCTTCTGCGGCCGCGGCAACCGCTCCAGGCTCCCAGGTGCTTGCGCAGCTGCGGGGCGACTGGC
>Ga0310811_10004634_pt1 | contig 17316 bp, 12 predicted proteins | sample YCmetagenome_FD_207642 | JGI IMG/M metagenome (GOLD analysis project Ga0310811, IMG submission 207642) | Soil microbial communities from experimental microcosm in Duke University, North Carolina, United States - YC | ecosystem: Engineered > Artificial ecosystem > Soil microcosm > Unclassified ...
GGCCAGCGACCTGGGCGCCAGTGCGGCTCACCGTCTCGACGATCTTGCGCGCCGAGGAGTCGATGACCTCGTGGTCGTAGGCCTTGAGCCTGATGCGGATCTTCTGTCCCGCCATGGCTGTCCTTCTTCTCGTCTAGTTCCGATGCGGCTTCCGCGCCGGTCCAGCGGACCGACAGGGCGAGCCCTGCTGTCGTACGACCGCGCGCGGCGTTCCGCATGAGAACTTCAGGCCGTCATCCACCAGGCGAATTGCCAGGCGGACCGTACCCGGCGGTAGGTCTTGTCCGGATTTCTCCGACCCACGCGGTCGGGCGTGTCGCACCATGGCCACACGCCTTTCCGCAGGCAGGAGGCAGCTCCTGCCGTTCACCACCACTCGAAGAGGGATCGTGACGCGGGCCCGAGACCCCGTCCCGGCGCAGCTCACGCCGCACATTCGTCAGGCGACGCCGTGCGGCGGTTGCGCGGACGGTGCGTCGGGGGTCCGACGCGGCTCCGGGCGCCCGGTCCAGGGCATACCTGTGCCGGGCAACCACAACAGTGTGCCGTATACCGGGGGGCGATTCCAAATCCGCACGCAGCTCAGGCCAGCCACGAACCCCGGCGCGAACCCGCCGCCGCGCGCCCCGCGGACGGCGCACGGCGCGCAGGTCCGGCGCCCGGCCGCTTCGCTATCCTGGCCCGGCCCGGATCCCCGATCGCGGGGACCGGCCCACCCACCAGCGCAAGGATCCGGACCCCATCATGCGCCTCAAGCGTCTGTGCTCGATAGCCGCGGCGGCCGCCCTGCCGCTCGCGACCGCCGGCTGCGACCTCCCCGGCCTCTCGCACGCCTCGCCCGCCGCCTCGACCGGAAGGTCCGCCGCCGCCGGCGCCGCCGTCTCCACCTCGGCGAACCCGGACGCGGGCCTGCTCACCGGCACCCAGCTCAAGGCCGCCCTGGTGACCACCGGCATCCCGTCCGGCTACGCGGCCGTCGCCGCGTCCGCCGTCGACTCCGGCTCGTCCTACGTGTCCCCGAGCCCGCCCTCCACGACCGCGCCCAAGTGCGCGAACCTCATCGCATCCGGCTGGGTGAACCTGGCCGGCTACCAGTCCGCCTCCTTCGCCCAGAGCGACTACGTGAACAGCGGCAAGTCCGAGGAGTTCCTGCAGGAGATCGACGCCTTTCAGGGCAGCACCGCCCAGAGCGTCATGGCCAACCTGGCGAAGCTCGGCACGAGCTGCCCGACGTTCAAGGACGCGAACACCAAGAACAGCACGGTGAAGGTGTCCGTGACCACAGCCGGCTCCCCCGGCGCCGGCAGCGTCACGATCACCCTCACGGACCCGTCGTGGGCCAGCTCCGCGACCCTCATCGCCGTCCGCGTCGGCTCGAACGTGATCTCGGTGCTCAACTCGGCCACCGGCACCAGTTCCGCCTACGCGAACACCCTCGCCTCCGCGATCACGGCTAACGTCGGCAAACTCGGCTAGCAGCCGGCCGGGGGGCGCGGTGGCCGGTACGAACCGCGCGGCGGCGGGTCGAACCGCACGGCGGCCGGGCGTTCGCGGGCCGGCCGCCGCGATGTGAGCTTCCATCAGTTGACAAGCTGTCATCGGCTAACCTGATCCGCATGTCTGACCGCCCCCGGTTCTTCTGGATAGGCATCGCGCTCGCGTTGTCGATCGCCGCGGCCTGCACGGTCGCGGCCGTGTCGTCCTCGCACAGCGGGACCGGGAGTGCCCAGCCGGACATCGTCGCGGCGTCCACGCAGCCGCCCGGGATCCCGATCGGCCTGGATTACGGCAACACCCTGTTCAACGCCGGCTCCTCGAAGATCGCCACGGGCCTCGAGGACGCCAAGAAGCTCGGGGCCTCGTGGGTCCGCCTGGACCTGCCCTGGGACGGGGTGCAGGACACGTCCTCCTCGTCGGCGTACGACTGGAGCCATTTCGACGAGTTGGTCGACGCGGCGAATTCGCGGGGTCTCGAGCTCCTGGTGACGGTCGTGGACCCGCCGACGTGGGCCAGGACCCCGGGGTGCAACACGCAGGAGAGCTGCGAGCCGCTCGATCCGAAGGCCTACGCCGCGTTCGCCGCCCACGCGGCCGCGCGCTACGCCCCGTACGGCGTGCACGACTGGGAGATCTGGAACGAGGAGAACCTCGGCAGCTTCGCGGTCTCGGCGCACCCCGCGGCCGCCTACGAGACGCTGCTCTCCGACTCGTACACCGCTATCCACCAGGCCGACAAGCACTCGCTCGTGATGATCGGCGGGCTCGGGATGAGCGAGACCGACCCGTCCCAGAACTGGATCGGCGCTTACAGCTTCCTGTCCGAGGTCGCGGTGGCGGGAGGCCTCGACTTCGCGGACGCGATCGGCGTGCACCCCTACGACTGGAACCACATGCCCGCGGACTCCGCGGCCTTCAAGCTGATCGACGGCACCGGGGAGAGCCTGGAGTCGATCCTGGAGACCTACGGGCACAGCGGCACCCCGTTCTGGATCACCGAGACCGGAGCGCCCACCTCGGGCAGCGGTTCGGCGGCCAGTACCGACTCGACGGGGGCGAGCCACGTCACCTACACCAGGCAGGCGCAGCTCGCCACGGCCACGGTCGTCACGGAGACCGCCGATCCACACATCAGAGGCCTGTTCTGGTACACGGACACCGACCTGCCGGGCAGCGGCCTCTACTACGGCCTGCGCACGGCCCACGGGGCCGCCAAGCCCGCGTTCTCCGCGCTGCAGGAGGCTATCGCCGCGTATCGCGCAAGCCTGTGACGCTTCCCGGACGCGAACACCACGGATCGCGCGATACCGGGGCGTCCGGTTCGGATAGGGTGCCCGGTATGGCTTCGCTCGCTCGCCCGCGATCCCACTGGCTGATCGTCGCCGGCTGTCTGCTGGCCGTGGTCGTCTCCACCGCCGCCGCGGTGCACCAGGAGCCGGCCGCCTCGGCCGCCGCGCACCCGAAGAGCACCGGCACGGCCTCGCCCAGCCAGGCCGCGACCGTGAACCACTCGCTGAACTTCGGCCTCGCCTACGGAGACACGCTCTACGGCAAACCGCAGTCGACTATCGACACCAGCCTGGACGACGCGGTCTCGCTCGGCACCAAGTGGATCCGCGTCGACCTGCCGTGGGGCTCGATCGAGCCGCAGGCCGGATCCGGATACGACTGGACCGAGTTCAACCGGATCGCGAGCGCCGCGCAGTCCCGTGGCCTGAAGATCGACGCGATCCTGGACGACGTGCCGCAGTGGGCCAGGGAGTCGGTGTGCCGCACCGACTTCTCCTGCGCGCCGGCCGAGGACAGCCAGTTCGCCGACTTCGCGGCGGCCGCGGCCGGCCACTACGCGTCCTACGGCATGAACACGTGGGAGATCTGGAACGAGCCGAACATCGACGCGTGGGCTCCCGATCCGGATCCCGCCGCGTACGAGAAGCTGCTCGCGGCCACGTCGACGGCGCTGCACAAGGCCGAGTCGAGCGCCTTCGTCGTGCTCGGCGGCCTCGCCGCGGTGCCGACGAACGCGAGCCTGCACCGCATCTCGGCCTTCGACTTCCTCACCCAGGTCGCCGAGCTCGGCGGCACGAAGTACGTCAACGCGGTCGGCTACCACCCGTACTCGCTGCCGACCATGCCGTCCGCCTCAGTGAACTTCCAGGCCATCTCCAGTTCGACGGAGAACCTGGAGTCGGTGCTCCAGCGCTACGGCACGCCGAACGTGACGATCTGGCTGAACGAGACCGGCGCTCAGGTCGACAACGCCTACTACGACGCGACCGGCGCGCAGGCCCTCACCAAGCAGCAGGAGAGCGCGCAGGCCGCGTACGCGACGAACCTCGTGCACACCGTCGCCGCTAACGACTACGTGGCCGCGGACTTCTGGTACTCGGACCAGGACGACCCGGGCAACCACCTGTTCTTCGGCCTGCGCCGGACGAACGGCAGCTACCGGCCCGCGTTCGCGTCGCTCAAGTCGGCGATCGCGGCCTGCGGCTGCAACTCCGGCCACTGACCCGAGCCGACCGCGCGCAGCACGTCCACGAACTGCCCGGCCCGCTGCCGGTAGGCCGGGATCACCGAGGCGAGCAGGGCCGGATAGCCGTTGTCCGCGCGCAGCTCGTCGTAGAGGGCGATCAGCCGCTCGCCGGTCGCGTCGGCCATGTCGATCACCCAGTGTTCGAGGTCGAGGTCCCGCATGATGCCGCGGCCCTTGCGCTCGTAGCTGACCGCGATGCAGGGCACGTGCGCGAGCAGACTGAAGATCACCGAATGGAAGCGCGTGCCGAGCATGTAATCGGCCGCGCTGTAGAGCGCCATCACATCGTGGTGGCTGATCGTGTCGTCCTCCACCGAGCGCAGCCGCGGATGCGGGATCAGCGCGGCGATCCGGCGCTGCACGATCCGGTCGTCGTCCTCGTGGTACGCGCAGGTGACCTGCGGAGCCAGCACGACGTGGACAGCGTCGTCGCGCAGCGCGTGCGCGATCGCCGCCGCCATCGCTTTCTCGTACGCGGCCTGCTCGTCCGGCGGCAGATACCGGCGTGCGGTGACGAGCAGAACCTTGTCCGCGGCGGCGATGCCGAACTCGGCGCGCCAGTCACGGTTCGAGCGGCAGGTGAAGGCGAAGGCGCTGTCGACGTCCCGGCGGACGACGCGATCCGGAATCCCCTGCTCGGCGAGCAGCTGCCGGGAGATGTCCTCGCGCGCGGAGACGACCATGTTGCGGGAGAGCACCCGCCGCACGGCGAAGCGCTGGAACCGCGTCGAGAACGGGCCGTACGACTGCGGCGCCGATACCACCGGCACCCGGAAGCGTCCGGCGATCCACAGCGGCAGCAACAGGAAGGCGACGCTGACGTCCGAGGGCAGGTCGGCGCCTCCGCGCAGATAGCCGCCGCCGAGCGAGATGACCACGTCGGCCTCGGCGATCGCCGTGAACTCGGCGGCCACCTCCTTCGGCAGCAGCATCCCGGCCGCGCGCACCAGGAGCCACCCGAGGCCGACCGACAGCGCGGCCGCGAGGAAGATCGCGACCAGCTTCCGGCTGTGCCGGCGGACCGGATTCACCGACTCCTCGCCCGCGTAGCGCCGAATCGAGCCGAGGTTGGGCACGCCGTCGAACTCGGGCGCCTTCTCCGGGTCCTCGAAACCGCAGATCCCGATCTCGGCGTCCGGGTACGCCTGCCGCGTCTGCTCGATCATCGCGCTCAAAAGCGCGGCGTCGCCGCGGTTGCCGCGTTCGAAGGCGTTGACGATCACGACTCGCACGATGCTGCGACCTCCTGGTAGTGGGTGAGGATCGCGTCCAGGAAGTCCTCGACGCCGTAGCGCTCCGCGCGGGAGGCGGAAGCGCGGCCGAGCTCCGCGAGCAGATCCGGATCGGCCAGCAGCCGGGCGAGTTCGCCGGCCAGCGCCGCCGGATCGCCGGGCTCGACGAGCGCGCCGTTGTCCGGCCCGACGAGCTCAGGGATCCCGCCGACGCGCGATCCGACCAGGGGCCGGCCGTGCTGCAGCGCCTCGAGCGCGACGGTGGGGAAGTTCTCCGGCCAGAGCGAGGGGAGCACGACGACGCTCGCGGCGGCCAGTTCGCGGGAGACGGATTCCCGGTCCAGCCAGCCGAGAAAGCGCACTGCCCCGGCCGCGACGAGATCCGCGGCCGCCGCTTCGAGCGCGGCGCGTTCCCGGCCGTCGCCGACGATGCTGAGCTCGGCCTCGGGCACCCGCTGGACGAGCCGCCGGTACGCCTCGAGCAGGATGTGCACGCCCTTCACGCGCTCGAGCCGGCCGACGTAGACGACGTGCGCGGTCGTGGGGACCGGCGTGGCGGCCGCGATCTGCTCGATCCCGTTCGGCAGCACGTGCGTCGGCACCCGGCCGACGTCGGAGCGGATCGCGTCGGCGAAGTAGCCGCTCGGCGCGATCACCCGGTCCACGCGGCGGATCAGCGGCAGGAACGCGGGCCGCTGGACGCACGTCAGGTACAGCAGCAGCGCGCGGTCGGCGGCGGAGAGCGAACCGCCGCTCGCCGCGCTCGGCAGGTTCCAGCGCAGCAGTCCGCTGGTCCAGCTCTCCGGCCCGTGCACGGTCAGGACCCTCGGGTAGCGCCCGGTCGCGACCAGTGCGGCGGGGCTGAACTCGCCGATCGTGTGCAGGTGCACGCAGTCCGGCCGGAACTCGCGCACCACCTCGCCGATCCGCCGGTACGCCTCGCGGTGCCAGAGGTAGCCGAGCGCCTTGGCCGGCCCGCGTCCGGAGACCATCGGCACGAGATCGTCCGCGAACACGTCCTGCTCGCCGGTGAGCAGCCGGGTCGAGGCGATGACGCGCACGTCGTGGCCGCGGCCGCGCAGACCGTCGCGGATGATGCGGACGCTCTTCTCCGCGCCGCCGGCCTCGTAGCCGATGTTGACCAATTGCAGAACCCGCATACGGACCTCCCCTCCTTGCGCCTACAGAGATCGGAACAGCTCGACGTACCGCCGGGTGAGCAGCGGCCAGGCGAAGCGGGTCTCGGCCCGGGACCGTCCCGCCCCGCCCAGCCGGTCGGCGAGCCCGCCGTCGGTCAGAACCCTGCGAATCGCCGCGGCCAGCGCGGCCGGGTCGCCCGGCGGGACGATCAGACCCGCTTCGTCGTCGCCGACGACGTACGCGAGGCTGCCGACGTCCGTGGCCACCACCGGAGTCGCGCAGGCCATGCCCTCCATGAGCACCGTGCCCGCGCACTCGGCGTTCGTGGTCGAGGCCAGCGCCATGACCGCCGCCCGGCCGATCGCGTCCACGAGTTCCGCGCCGCGCAGCACGCCGACCGCCTCGACCCGGTCGGCCACGCCGAGGCGCCTCGCCGTCTCCAGATGGCCCGGCAGCGCGTCGCCGTCTCCGATCAGCCGCAGCCGCGCGTCCGGCACGTCCTTCAGCAGCGCCATCGCCTCGATGAGGACGTCGATCCCCTTCCAGGAGGACGCCGCCTCCAGCCGGCCGACGTACACGATCTCGCGCGGACGGCCCGAGGCGGGCGGCCCGGGGACGAAGCGCTCGATGTCCACGCCGGGGGTGATCAGCACCGCCCCGGGCCGGTCGGCCGCGAGCGAGGAGGGGCCGACCGGGACCGGGACGTCGGCGGCCGCGAACAGCCTCGGCAGCACGTGCCGCTCGTAGCGCGCGATGAGCCGGTCGGCCAGGCCGCTGCCCGCCACGCCCTTGTGCATCGTCCCGGCGTGATACGTCAGAACCTTGCGACGGCGGCGGCCGGCCGCGAAGATCCCCACGTCCGCGAGGCCGGGCACCGGGGCATGCGCGTTGACCACCTGCGCGCCGGTCTTGCGCAGCCAGCGGCGAACCTGCAGCGGCCACAGCGGGCTGATCGGCGAGTTCGACAGCCGCAGCCAGGCGCCGAGCCGCACGACGAGCACGCCGTCCTCGGTGTCCGCCGTGGTGCGCAGTCCGCCGTCGCGCGTGGTGATGACGGCCGCGGCCAGATCCTCCTGCTCGGCCACCGCTCGGGCGAGCCGGGCGACATAGTTCTCGACGCCGCCGACGTGCGGCGGGTAGTACGCGCAGACGAACGCGACGGTCTTCTTCGCGGCCGTCGATGGCCTCGGTGCCCTCACCACTTGAGCGCCTCCTCGTCGTCGGCACGTTTCGGCACGTCCGGGAGTTCGGTGCGCGGCCGGCTCTTCATGGACGCGGCCGACCATTCCGGCCGGTTCCACGGGAAGACCATCGGGATCGTGCCGGTGTCGTCGAGGAAGCCGCCGGCGATCGGCTCCTCCCACTCCGGCTCGCCTTCGGCCTCGAGCGCGGGCGCGGGGGCCGGAGCGTGTTTGTGCCAGGGGATGCAGACGGCGGCTGCGAGGCCGGAGGCGAGGTTGCCCGCATCCCAGGCCCAGCCCAGCCACACCAGGCCGCGCGCGGCGAGCAGCAGGGCCATCGCGACCGTGACGACGAGGAACACCACGTTGCTCATCACCATGGCACGCAGCTTCCGGTGCACGCGCAGCGCGTTGCTCGCCCACGTGTTGAGCACGACCGCGATCACGCCGACGGCCAGCACGATCAGCAGCATCCGAGCGTTCGCCGCGTACTGCGCACCGAACAATTCGAGCAGCGGGCCACTGCCGCCCGCGACGATCGCCGCCGCCGGAATTCCGGTGATCACCATGATCTTCGCGGAGCGCCTGAGCACCTCGCCGGTCCGGGAGAGGTCGTGCGAGGCCTCGGAGAACATCGCCTCGCCGACGGCCGCGCACACGGCCGTGAGCATGCCCGCGACCTGGAAGGCGATGTAGTAGTAACCCGCGTCCGCCGGCCCGAGCTTCTGCAGCACGATGAGCGGCAGGAGCAGCGACGGCAGCAGGTTCAGCAGCGCGGACACATAGCTCGCCATCGAGAACCTGGCGTACTTGCGCAGTCCGGTGCCGCGGGTCTTCAGGTCCACCCGGAATCCCAGGCGCCACCACATCAGCACGAACGACGCGACGACGGCCACGACGTAGCCGCCGCCCATCGCTCCGACGATGCCGACCGCGCCGAGTGATACGAGGCTCAGCGGAAGTACCAGCTTCGCGACGCCCTGGATGACGCCGTCGGCGAGCAGGTTGTACTGCGGAATGCGGGCACTGATGAACACCGTGTCGGTGATCACGTTGAGCGCCGCGGCGACGCAGACGCCGACGAACATCCCGCCGAGCCACGGATTGGCCCGGATGAACATCAGTTTCTCGGCGTAGAGGGGCAGGCCCAGCAGGTAGCCGGAGGCGATGACGAAGGCGGCGGAACCCACCATCACGCAGGCGAGCGTGATCTGGCTGTTCCGTGCGCGCGGCGGGGCCGCGAAGCGGATCAGCGTACTGTTCATGCCGCACAGGCTCATGTACGAGATGAGCGAGATGGCCGAGATCAGCGACGTCGCCAGGCCGACCCGGGAGGCGCTGAACAACCGCGCGACCAGGGCCCAGAACGCGAAACTGAGCAGCGCGGTGAGCCCGGTCGTTCCCATCAGGAAAATCGAGTTCTGCGTCACCTTCTCGGCGGAGCGGGCGTGTCGGGCTGCCATTCACGCGCTCGCAATCGCGCCGAGCCCATGGGCCGGCAGACTCATCGGGTGCTCCGCGCCACCGCGCGGTATCGGCCCAGCAGCGTCTCGACGTGCTTGGCCCACGAGAAGCGCTCTTCGGCGTACGAAGCGGCCTGCCTGCTCAGCCGCGCACGCTCGGCGTCGTCGGCGGCCATCGTCACCAGCGCCGTGCGCAGCGCCTCGGTGTCGCGGCGGATCAGCGCGACACCGGCCCGCTCGAGACCGTACGGCGCGTACGCCGGATCGTCCGACGTGACGACGGGCATCCCAGAGCTCATCGCCTCCTGGATCACGAGCGGGAAGCCCTCGCCGGTCGAGGGGAGCGCGAAGACGTCGCAGGCGCGGTAGAGCTCCGCGACCTCCTCCGCCGGACGTCCGCCGAGGTGGTGGACGGCAGACCGCGCCTGCACCTCGCGGACGGCGCGCTCGTCACCCGTGCCGACCACGACCACGTCGTAGCCCGGATCGGCGGCTTCGAGCACGAGGCCGATGCCCTTCTTGGGCACGAGCCTGCCGACGTAGAGCACCAGCACGCGATCGAGCGGCAGGCCGAAGCGCTTTCGGATCAGGGCCCGCTCCTGCGCGCCCGAGGACGGACGGTAGAACTCGCCGTCCACCCCGTTCGCGAGCACTTCGACCTTATCCGAGGCGGCGCCGAGCCGGGTGACGAGCTCCGTCACGTGACCGTTGAGCGTGAACACGTTCCGGGCGCGACGCAGCAGCATGCGTCCCGCCGTGCCGTACACGAGCTTCTGCACGGCCTGCACCGCGGCAGAAGGGTGATCGACCATCGCGACGTGCTGAGTGAGCACCATCGGCCTGCGCCGGAGCACGGAGGCGAGGCCCGCGGACCACGAAGACAGGTAGAAGCAGTCGTGGACGTGAATGACGTCGGCCCATCCGGCCCAGCGCAGAGCCTGGAAGGCAAGACTCGGCGAGAACAGCGGGAAAGGAACCCCTGCCTTGCGCTCGGCTATGTTCCAGGCCGCGACCCGCACGACGCGGACCCCGTCCACGGTCTCCACGCCACTGCGCTCGCCACTGGTGAGCACCGCGACCTCGTGCCCCTGCCGAACGAGCCGCGTCGCCTCGTCCCGCACCACGCGCTCGATCCCGCCGACGTGCGGCGGGAAGTAGTGGCAGACCAGCAGGACGCGCAGTGCACCGCCGTCGGCTATGGCAGGAGTCGAGGTCACTGGTAGATCTCCACTCCGTCGCTCGCGTAGATCTCGTTGTACACCTGGTTGAGGAGCGACATCGGATAGCGGTACGTGATGAGGTCGCCGCGGTAGAAGACCGTCACCTCGCCCGTGTCCGAGGTCTCCGCGCCCAGGAACGTGAACGCGTCGATGCTGAGAACCGTGGGGTAGATGTTCGACTTCACACTGCTGGTGAAGACCGTCTGCAGCCGGTTGAAGGTGTACTGGTCCGTCTGGATGACGTTCGACGGCGACTTCGGCCCGGACGCCCGGACCTTGCGATCCAGCCAGTTCGCGGCGGTCTGCTCGGCGACGGTCGGATCGTAGATGTCGTAGTACTGGCCCGAGTTGCCGAGCGAGAGCGGTGCCGCGTATTCGCCGGTGAAGTGCGGCAACGCGCCGGTCAGGAAGAGCACCAGCGCGGCGGTCACGGCGCAGACCGCGGGCATGGTCCAACGCTTGAGCCAGCTGAACATCCACAGCAGTCCGAGCGCCATGAAGGGCGCGAAGAAGTAGATGCCCTGCTGGAATGCGCGCAGCACGCTGTAGTCCACGGACAACTGCGGAACCACGGTGAGCAGCACGAGCATGCCCAGCGCGCCGATGGTCAGCGAGATCTGGTCGCGGACCGGTTTCAGACCATTGCGATAGTGGAGCCACCAGGCGATCAAGCCGAGCACGATGAGCAGCTGCAGGAAGTAGGCGGCGAGATTACGGCCCAGCGAGTTCAGCCCGGACACGTCGAGGCCGAGCGAGTCGAGCATCCGGCCGAACGAAGTCGACGGCGCCTCGGCCGCGGCGACATACGGCGTGGCGGCCGTGTACGCCATCGACGTGGGCAGCAGCCCGCCCTTCGCACGCGCGGTCGCCGAATTCGCGATGGTCGCGGCACGGTAGTCGGCCAGCCGCTGCTGGTCCGTCTCCGTCGCGCCGCCGAAGACGCTGAACGACGTTCCCGACGAGGCGGCCTGCCCGGTGTCTTCGCCGAACGTCTCCTGCATCGCGATCGAGATCGTCGACTTGAGCTGACCGGCCGTACCCGTCGCCGGGCCGGCCCACAGCAGCGCGAAGCCGGCCACGATCGGCAGCATCCACCAGACGAGGAAGCTGTGCTCGATGCTGTGCCGCCGCACCGAACGCGACCGGGCCCCCGCCGCCGACTTCTTCAACCGCACCGCGCGACGCCAGGTGCCCAGCCGCCAGAACAGGTCGATGACGATCCCGAGCCCCAGCACCATGATCACGACGTACGTCGTCGAGTAATGCGCGAGCGCCAGACCCACCATCAGCGCCAGGAAGGCGATCCGCCGGTTTCGCAAACGCGGCGCGGTGTCCGTCACCACGAGCATCCCGCAGCCGAGCAGGACGAACGCGATCTCCTGCCGTCCCATGTACGGCATGTCGGTGAAGTACGTCGGGAACATCACGAAGAACACGGCGGACAGCACGGCGATCCGCCGCGGCGCCACATTGCGCACAGACCGGAAGATCATTACCGGCGCAAGCGCGAAGACGGCCGGGATCACGGCCTTGAACACGTAGATCCCGGAGATCGTGGTGAGCTTGGCGATCGCCACCGGCAGGATCGTGATGCTCAGGCAGGCGTTGAAGGCGTTCGAGAAGGTGTGAACCTCCCAGCGTTCCCACCCGAACGCGAGTTGGTAGTAGTAGTACTCCTTCTGGATGTCGTGCCCGGTGATCAGCCAGCCGCGCAGCGAGGTGAGCAGCAGCAGTCCGAAGGCGCCGCAGTAGATGCCCAGCTCCGTCGCCGCGACGGACAGCCGGTCCACCGCGACGAGCCCGATCAGCAGCGCCGTCACGCAGATCATCGCGGCCACGCTGACGCCGTCGCCGAACCCGTTGTTGATCCGGACCGGCCCCGCCACCGACAGCGCCAGGCAGAACACCCCGGCAGCGCCGATCCACAGCACCCCGCGCCGGCGCGGGCGCCACTCGGCGAACAGCCCCGGCACCGGCTCGGGGAGTAATGCGCCGAGCATGATCGCCGTGCCCGCGAGCGTGGCGGCGATCGGGATCGTCGACAGCGGCCGCGTGTCGTGCGCGATCCGCGGCAGCAGCTCGTTCAGCCCGAGCAGCGCGACCATGTCCGTCACCAGCCCGAAGCCGACCGCGACCAGCAGCGCCCCGTCGAAGGTGGACGTGGTGCGGCTGGAGACGCCATACCAGACCGCCGTCGGCGCCCCGAGGACGAGCCACAGCCCGGGCAGGTCGGCGAGCGCGTTCCCGGGCGGCCCGAAGACCTCGATCACGCAGGCGAGCGCCGTGAGGAGCAGGACGACCTGCCGAGCCCGGATCTGCCGCGTACCGGCCGGCGCTGTCGGTCCGGCCGGCCCGGCCGTCTTCGCCGGGTCGGCCGCCCTGTCCGCCCTGTCTGCCCTGTCCGCGCCGCCCGCCTCGGCCCGCTCGGCCGAACGGGCCGTGCGCGACCGAGGGTTCGACCTCGACTTCACCCGTGACATCTCGTTGATCCGTTTCCTGGCCTGGCGGTCCGCGGCGCGCCGTCTCGCTAGTGCTTCGCGGTGGTGGTCGGCGTGGCGGTCGGCGACGGGATCGCCTCGCCGGCGATCCGGTAGTGCAGGGTCTGCGGCTGGCCGACCAGGTTGATCCACAGCACCTGGGCGTCGGAGGATATCTGCACCGCGACCCTGACGACCAGGGTGGCCTCGCCGTGCTTCGGCGTGACCTTGATCGAGGTCGTCGTGTCCGTCTTCCCGGCCCCGTTCACCGTCCACACCTTGAGCGTGAACGAGTCCTGTGTCGTCGCGTGGTTGACCACGGTCACAGGGACACTCAGCGTGATCCCACTCACCGTGGGCGTACCGCTGAGGTACATCTCCGTGTACGCGGTCGGAAGCCGGCTGAACGACTGGCGCAGGATCGTCTGCACCGGGGAGAGCGAGCTCACCCAGAAGAGCACCAGTACGAAAACCCCGGCCACCGCGCCGACCAACGCCGTCCGCCGACGCCTGTCCAGCCGAGGCCGGGACCTGGCAGCCCTCGACACGGCCCTGGCGGGCTCCTCCGACTTCGACCTAGACTTCGACCCGGCATCGGGCTCTGATTCCGCCGCGGACTCGGAGACGGCCGCCGGCTTGTCGCCGACATCCTCGCCCCCGTCGTCCTCACGACCATCGCGGGCGATCTCCGCGCCCTTCCGCGGCGCAGCCCGGCGACGCGGCGGCCCACCCGGCGTCTCCTCGACGCCAGCCTCGGACTCCGGCGCGCGACGCGGCGCAGCCCGGCGACGCGTGTGCCGCCTGACCTGCTCTGATTCCGCCTGCGTCGCGGCGTGCTTCGGCTCGCCGCTCCCGCTCTCCGGCCGCCACGGCTCCTCGTCCGGGCGCGGATCCTCCACGGCGCGCTCGACGCCGTTCCCCGGCTCGCGTTCGACGCTCCGCCCGGTCAACTCGGCATCGCGCTGGTCAGGGAACACTGCGCCTTTTCTCCGTCCGGTTCGAGCACACCTCCGTCGGAGGCGAGGGCGGGGATGACGACCCGCGCCCCCAGGTCGGCGGTGTGCCCCCGGCGCAGCCTGTGCTCGAAGAGGCTGTACAGGTTGGACATGCCGTCCATGATCGCGTTGAGCTTCACCTCGCCGCCCCGCATACGGTACTCGATGGGCACCTCGAGCACGCGGTAGCCGGCGAGCGCCGCGGCGTTCTTGATCTCCTGCGAGAACGCCATCCCCGGGGAGCGCACGTCGACGCCCTTCCAGACGTAGCGGCGGAAGACCCACATCCCCGACTGCGAGTCGCGGAAGTCGTGCCGGAACAGCAGCCGGCTCACCAGGCTCAGCACGTGATTGCCGATGAAATGGGAGTCCTTCATCGCCTCGCGGTTGGCCGGGTGCAGCCGGTCGGTGGTGAGGAACTCGACGTCCCGCTCCTCGATCACCGAGAGCAGTTCGGGCAGCGCGTCGAACGGGTACGTCCGGTCGGCGTCGCCGGTGGCGATGTAGGACCCTGACGCCGCGTCGAAGCCGGCCTTGTACGCGTTGCCGTAGCCGCGCTCCGGCTGCAGGACGACCCGTGCCCCGCATTCGCGGGCCACGTCCCCGGTGCGGTCCGTGGAGTTGTTGTCGACGACGATGACCTCGGTCTCGAAACCCGCGTCCCGCAGCCGATCCACCGGAACCGACGACAATACGGCCGGTATGTTCTCTTCCTCGTTCAATGCCGGAATGACGATCGACAGCGTCTCCACAGCGGGTCCCCCACGGTCGCGGTACATGAAGTGGATGTGCACCTGACGGCTCGAGCGGCGACGCCTCCCGGGCGGCCCGCGGACAGCATTGTCCAGCGTGGGCCTCATACACCGCGCCCAGGATTCTGCCAGTCCGCCAGGGTACGGGGCCACTTTCGATCCCGTTTCGTTACAAGGCATCCGAGCCGGGCAAATCAGCCCAATGCCGTTATCTCAGGGCTCGTCCCATATCATCCGGTCCGCCGGGAACTCGCACCCGGCCGGGCGTGCGGAGACCGGCGGGGGCGGTGGCCTAGCTCTTCCGGCCTCGGTAGACTCCCCACGGGCCGGGGTATCGCCGATTTCGCCGGGGGGGCGCCGCAGCGCGACCGCCGGGCAGGGCGGCCTGCCGGGCATCGACCGCAAACGCGAAAGGCTCGAGGATCCGATGAGTGGCGTGGACCAGCGACTCGGCAGCCGGTATGTGCTCAAGGAACGCCTGGGCCGCGGAGCCATGGGCACCGTGTGGCGGGCGCTGAACACCGAGACGAACCAGGACGTCGCCGTCAAAATCCTCAGCGAGGAGCTGAGCGACGAGCCGGAGATGGTCACCCGGTTCATCCAGGAACGCAATACCCTGATCGCGGTGCGCCATCCCAACCTGGTGCGGATCCACGACCTGGTGGTCGAGAACGGCAAGCTGGGCATCGTGATGGACCTGGTCGCCGGTCCCGACCTACACAAGCACCTGGCCGAGCGCGGGGTGCTGAGCCTGGCCGAGGCCGCGGTGATCGGCCGCGGCGTGGCCGACGCGCTCGCCGCGATCCACGCGGCCGGGATCATCCACCGCGACCTTAAGCCCGCCAACATCCTGCTCGACCTCAGCGGACCGCAGGCGCAGCCCAAGCTCGTCGACTTCGGCATCGCCCGGATGCTCGCGGGCAGCCGGCTCACCTCCCGCTCGTCGGTCGTCGGCACCCCGCAGTACCTCTCGCCCGAGGCGATCAGCGGCGCGGAACCGAGCCCGGCCCTGGACGTGTACGCGTTCGGGATCGCCCTCTACGAGCTGCTCACCGGCGCGCCGCCGTTCCACGGCGACCAGCTGCTGCAGGTGCTCAACCAGCACATGTACCAGGAACCGCAGTGGCCGCAGTCGATCCCGCCGCAGATCCTGCCGCTGCTGCAGGCGATGCTGGCCAAGGACCCGCAGGCCCGGCCCACCGCGCTGGACATCAGCGCCGCGATGAACGCCCTGGTCGCCAACCTGGGGCCGGTCACCTTCCCGCGGCAGGCGCCCGCCGCCCAGCCCCCGGTGCTGCCCGTCCCGCAGCAGCAGGCGTGGCCCGCCGTCCAGCAGCAGCCGGCGCCGCCGAGTCCGCTCCCCGGACCGCAGAGCCCGGTGCAGGCCTCGCCCTACGGCGTGCCGCAAGCACCGCAGACCCCTTATCCGCAGGCGCCGCAGACCCCCTTCCCGCAGGCGCCGCAGACCCCGTATCCGCAGCAGCCGCAGCAGGGCTTCGGCCCGCCGCCGGGCCCCGGAACGCCGCTGCCCGGCGGCTACGGAACCCCCGGCCAGTCTCCGATCCCGGCGCCGTCGCCCTCGGGGTTCTTCTACCCGGGTCGCGAGATGCTCGGCGAGTCGGACACGAACGCCGAGGACACGGTCTTCACGCCGAACCCGCCGCCGTTCACCGAGGACATGTTCACGGTGAAAAAGCCGCAGCGGCGCTGGCGCAAGCCGCTGCTGATCGGCCTGCCGGTCGTGGCCGTGCTCGTCGCCGGCGGACTGATCGCCGCGCTCACCCTGGGCGGCGGCAACTCGCCGACCCCGAAGCCGATCGCCGCCGGCACGTCCACCTCGTCGCCCGCCGCCGTCACCGTGGCGAGCTGCCCGGCCGAGGCCTCCGTGGGCATCGCCGCCTCGGCGCGCTGGACCCTCGACGGCACCCCCGGCGACTGCTCGGTGGCGCCGTCCACCGCGAACTCGCTCACCCTCACCCACGGCGCCCGCTGGACCAAGAGCAGCTCGCACGGCCACGTCCTCAAGCTCGACACCGGCAACGCCGTGGCCACCGTGCCCAACACCGGCTTCGTGAACACCTCGGCCAGCTTCAGCGTCTCGATCTGGGTCTACCTGAGCACCCTGAACAAGTCGAAGTACTCGACCGTGCTGATCATGCAGGGCAACAGCATCGACGCGTTCAAACTCGAGTACAACCCCGGCTGGGGCGGCTGGGCCTTCAACCGCAGCAGCGAGGACAACCCCAAGGCGACCTGGATCGCCGCGGCCAGCAAGACCGCTCCGAAGACCAACGCCTGGACCCACCTCGTCGGCGTGTACGACGCCGCCGCCAAGACCATGAGCCTCTACATCAACGGCACCCTGGCCGCCCAGACCCCCGGCGTCGTCGCCTGGGACGCGAACGCCCAGATCGCCCTCGGCGCGAACATCTACCAGAACGGCACCACCTACGACGGCCTGGTCGGCAACCTGAGCGACCTGCAGATCTTCGACTCGGCCCTCACGGCGAAGCAGGTCAGCGAGCTGCAGTGAGGCGGTACACCCTCAGCTGAACAAAGAAGAACCCCCCGCATCCCTTCGAGGATGCGGGGGGTTCTACGTCCTTCGGCACACCGCGGGGCGCGAGGCCCCTAAATCACTGCCCTGATGAGACTAGGCGGTGATCTTGGTGACCCGGCCGGCGCCGACGGTGCGGCCGCCCTCGCGGATGGCGAAGCGCAGGCCCTCCTCCATGGCGATCGGCTGGATCAGCTTGACCGACATCTCGGTGTTGTCGCCCGGCATGACCATCTCGGTGCCCTCGGGGAGGGTCACGACGCCGG
>Ga0310811_10004635_pt1 | contig 17312 bp, 20 predicted proteins | sample YCmetagenome_FD_207642 | JGI IMG/M metagenome (GOLD analysis project Ga0310811, IMG submission 207642) | Soil microbial communities from experimental microcosm in Duke University, North Carolina, United States - YC | ecosystem: Engineered > Artificial ecosystem > Soil microcosm > Unclassified ...
AGGCACGGTCAATATTATTGGACCGCATCGATCCCGCGAGAGTAGAGTTGCGTACCTTGAGAGCGGAGAATGTTTTGAGTGCTACAAACAGCACTCGACTGAGGTGGCGCGAGAGCAAGCACAAGAACTAGAACTACCCACACTGGTGGGTACAGAAAAGCAGGTTGCCTGGGCTGAGACCCTTCGTCTTGCCAAACTCAACGAAATTGAGGCGTATATTGAGCGTCTCGATAAGACAAAGCCCGATTACCGTCAGATACTCATTGCCGTTGAGCATATCAGCAATGAGATCTCTGCCAAACGGTGGATCGAGTGGCGAGATGACAGTCCATCGTATATCATCTCAAAAGTGCTTAAATCTCTGCTCACCGCCCCTACCGAAGAGCAAAAACGAGCAGCAAGAGAAGCACAAGAGCATGCCGATGCGATAAAGCGTGCGGCGCTTGTGGAAGCAACGATCAGACCTACCGTATCTGTCTGTGAGCAGGCAGTAGAGATTTCCATGAGTGGCAAAACGATCTCTGCACTGCTTCCTGAGCGGCGTGAGGATTTCCGGGAGACTGTTCACGCTTTGGGCTACGGGTGGAAGAATGGGTGTTGGCGGCGAGTAATTGGCACGTTCGCAGGACTGCCAACAGATCGGCTAGTGGAACTTGGGCACGTTCTTCTCTCGCATGGCTTCCTCGTTCGCATCTTCGATGAGGAGTTACGATCTAGGATCGTCTCAGGTGTATTCGAGCCTGAACAGACGCGCTGGATTGCGAAGCGTGCGGCCGGTGCCTACGCTGGATGGTTCGTCGTCCAGTGGGCGCGCAACAGCGAGGACTATTATGCCGCCGCTCGCAAAATCCACAATAGCAAGTACGACGCTCCGCATGTGGTCGTCCCTGCGGTGGAATTCGAGCAAGTGCTGGATTTTGCGCAGCGCTATAATTTTCAGTTGAGCGATGGCGCGACAGAGTTGGCACGCCAGGCACAAGAAGACAGGGAGAAGATGCTTGTCGTGACCAAAGCGCCCGCAGCAAAACGCGAAAAGATGTCACCTCTTGCTGATGATGTTCCACCTGTGCTGCTGGTTCCTGAGTCTGTGGCGGTTGCAGACGAGTTGAGAGACGAGGGATAGGATGCAAACAACAACGCCGCTCATGCCGCATCAACATCCTGCTGTTGCCAAGATGCTTCCGTCACGCGTCGGAGCACTGTTTATGGCAATCGGGACCGGGAAGTCTCGTACGACGATTGAGATTGCGCGAATTAGACAGGATAAGTATGATCTCTTGTTCTGGTTTTGCCCTGTCTCGCTCAAGGAGACAATCAGGCAGGAGTGGCGCAAGCATACGGATCTCACCGAAGATGCCATCAAAGTCTGGGATGACAAGGTGGCAACAAATAACCTGCCAACAGCAGCACGTATTCACATCGTTGGTATTGAGTCGATGTCATCAAGTGCCCGTATCATCCTGGCATATCAGGCTATGGTGACTGATCGAAGTTTCGTGATCGTCGATGAATCATCGTACATCAAAGGACACAGCAGCCAGCGGACAGAGCGTATCACGATGCTGAGTGCAAAGGCGAAGTACCGCCTGATCCTGACCGGTACACCATTTACGCAAGGTGCAGTGGATCTCTTTGCACAGATGACTTTCCTGAGCACGAAGATCCTCGGTTATTCGTCGTTCTACAGCTTTGCGGCTAATCATCTGGAGTACGAGATGAGGGTGAACGAGTACGGTTATAAAGTACGTACAGGGCGTATTGTCCGTACGCACAATACAGACTATCTCGCAGCAAAAATCGCGCCATATGTCTACCAGGTGAGTGCGGATGAGTGCCTTGATCTTCCTGAGAGGCTCTATGAGACGCGCTACTTTGACATGACAGGTGAGCAGCGTGATTATTACGAGCAAGCGAAGCATGAGATATTGTTGGATCTGGATTACGATGATTGGAGTTCCATTGCCATCTTTCATTTGTTTACGTCACTGCAATCCATCGTGTGTGGCTTCTGGACGCGTACTGTTCCAAAGACACACGAAAAGCAGCATGTGACCTTTGGGCATCGTCGCGTCGCACTGCTTATGGAGACAATCTCCTCCATTTTAGATACCGAGCAAGTAATTATCTGGACTAAGTATCATCATGCTATTGATGAGATAAAGCAGTCCATTGAGCAACAGTATGGACGCCGTGCTTATGCTGAGTTCCATGGGCGGATTTCACAGCGAGTGCGTAACGAGGAGTTGGCTTCCTGGCAACGTGGGGATAGCCGTTTTCTCATTGCTACCCAAAGTGCGGGTGGTCATGGGTTTACGCTCAACAACGCCGCCTACTCTATCTTCTATGCTGATGGCTACAAGTACAGTGAGCGTGAACAGGCAGAAGGTCGCAATCATCGCATTGGGCAGACACGACGACCAACCTACATTTCTCTGTGCTGCGAGAACTCGATTGACGAGAAGATTTCGTCAGCATTGTCTCGCAAAGAGAACGCATTAGCATCTTTCCAGAGAAGCATTAATCGCTACCGGAAAGATGCGCTCAAGGAGATGGCACTAAAGTTAGTGAAGGAGTTGTAGTGTGATGCAAAAGAAGCAGGCAATGGTTTATGTGGATGAGAACGTCTATGAGGCATCCGTAAAGCGATTAGATCGTATCTTCTCAGAATTTGATAACATCATCGTAAGTTTCAGCGGTGGAAAAGATAGCGGACTTCTCCTCAATCTCTGCATAAAGTATATGCGAGAACATGGCATTACGCGCAAAATATGCGTGTTTCATCAGGACTTCGAAGCGCAATATACTGCAACGACGGAGTATGTCGAGCAGACGCTCACCAGCAATCTTGACCTTATTGAACCCTATTGGTGCTGCATGCCGATGTCTGTCACTACGTCGGCGTCGGCGTATGAGCAGTACTGGATGCCCTGGAATCCGGAAAAGAAGGATATCTGGGTACGACCGATGCCCACACACCAAGGAGTGATCAATCTCGACAATCATGAGTTCGATTTTTATAAATTCGGCATGATGCAAGATGACCTTTATGCCGCATTTAGTCCCTGGTATCACCGGCATTGTGGGGGTACAGGGAAAACCATCTGTCTTGTGGGCATTCGTGCGCAAGAAAGCCTGAACAGATGGCGTGCGATTACTAGCGAGAAGTCAACCTATGATGATCTTTCATGGACGACAAAACAGGCTGAGAATGTGTATTCTGGTTATCCTCTCTATGATTGGAAGACAGAGGATATCTGGATAGCCAACGCCAGGTTCAACTTTTCCTACAACCACATTTATGACCTCTTTTATATGGCGGGTCTCTCCATCCATGAGATGAGAGTCGCTAGCCCGTTTAGTGGTCCTGCTATCGGCGCATTGGACTTGTATCGGGCATTGGAGCCTGACACTTGGGGGAAGGTGGTTGGACGTGTGAATGGCGCAAACTTTGCCGCTATGTATGGAGGCACAAGTGCAACTGGCTGGAAGAACGTTAAACTTCCCGCAGGACATACATGGAAGTCCTACGTTGCCTTTCTGCTGTCCACTCTGCCAGAGGAGACGCGCAAAAACTATGAGGCGAAATTTGCTGTCTCCTTCGACTTTTGGGCAAAGCGTGGCGGCGTGCTTTCCAATGAGACCATCGCAGAACTGCAAGCCATGGGCATTAAAACGTCAGTGAAGGGAAAGACGAACTACAAGACGGACAAGGTGGCGGTGGTATTCGATGAGTATCCTGACGACTGGAGTGGTTCGTCTTTTCAACTAGTGCCATCCTACAAGCGGATGGCGGTGTGCATCTTGAAAAATGATCACACCTGTAAATACATGGGATTTAGCCAAACGAAGCGTGAAGTGGAGCAGCGTAAAGCGGCCATTGAAAAATATAAAGACTTGTAGCGAAGGGATCACAAGATGAATGAACACGTTACATCGTTGGTACAGCAGATAACAGCATCATTTGAGCAGTTAACACAATTGGATGATGATGAGCGCATGGATGCGATTAACCAGATCCGCCAAGCACTGCACGAGCAATCACCAATGAAGGATAATCCAGTCGATTGTGTGCTCTGGATAGCGCAAGAGGACATTCACGCGAATTCATACAATCCGAACGCAGTGGCCCCTCCTGAGATGACACTCTTGGAGAAATCTATCGAGGAGGATGGGTACACACAGCCTGTGGTTGTCTGGCAGGAGGATAACGGTCAATACGAAATTATTGATGGTTTCCACCGTTCATTGGTTGCGAATACACCATCAATGTACGGACGTGTGCAAGGTCGTCTTCCTGTGACGATCACTAATGCCGACAGAACGGCACGAGTTGATCGGATGGCGTCCACCATCCGCCACAATCGCGCTCGTGGGGAGCACAGCACTGAACTGATGCAAACCATTGTATCCGAACTTGTCCAGTCTGGCATGTCTGACAAATGGATCATGCAACACATTGGTATGGATGTTGATGAATTACTACGATTGAAGCAACTCACTGGACTTGCGGCATTGTTTAATGATAAAGAGTTTTCACGCTCATGGACCACAACCAGCGAATAGCCAAGACTAACAAAAACCACACGGGCCGGTTCGCTGGCCCGTTTCTATTCATAATCATGCAAAAAGAGGTCTTGAATGGTCAGAGCAAAACATGGTAACTACAACCAAGAACGCCACTTGCCAGACAATAGAATGAAGCCACAGGGGAGTGGCAACAATGTCTGGCTCAATGAGCAGGTATTGGATGTACTTGGGCATGTGGAAGGTCAACACCTTATCGATCAGTCTGCACAGCATTCCGCTAAGCGATATGAATGGCTCTGCGTGCAACTCATAGATCGTGGGTATAAGGATGTCGTAGAGGAGTACAAGGTCAAGCAGAAAGAAGATGCTGCCCAACGTCGTCTTCAGGATCGTATCAATCGGTTGGAAAACTTGAGAGAACAACTAGAAGAGAATGAATATCCATCACGTGCGACATATCTACGTAAAGAGATTGAGAAGTGTGAGAAATACATTCGAGAACACACACAGTCATGAAGGAGTAGTAATGTACAAACATAAGATCAAGTTCGATTCGCTCTGGAACGCATCAAAGTTCGATGGTCATTACCAGTGGCGTGATGGCAATCCACTTTTTAATCAGTCCAATGAGAATGGAACGCATATGTTCTACTTGACTGAGTTTCCTCTTCCAGGCGAGCAGCAACAGGAGATCACTCAATTTTCAGGGGTGCAAGAAACAGTGTTCAATATGTCTTCGGATGGGAAAGGACGTTGGTGGAAATAATGGACTATAAGCTTATCTTGTTCGATATCGATGGAACCCTGGTTGAAACCGCCAGTGGTGAGACCTTCCGCAAATCTGCTGACGACTGGAAGTACCTGCCCGGTCGTGTTGAGAAATGCAAACAGTTGTGGCAATCTGGCGTAAAAGTAGCACTGGTGTCAAATCAGGGTGGCGTTGCCTTTGGTCTCCTTGATCCACACGAGATACGCCATGAGTTGACCAAGACGGCTGAGGGTGTGCATGCTGCATACGTGGCAATGTGCTTCTCTCATCCAAAGGCCAAGATAGAGCAGTTCAGAGAAGATAGCTCACGTCGGAAGCCTGGACCGGGAATGCTGTTGGAGGCGATTGAGGCTTCTGGAGAGAAGAAACAGGATGTACTTATGGTGGGTGATAGATCCGAAGATGAGCAAGCAGCTCAATCCGCAGGTGTCGCCTTTATGTGGGCAGATGAATACTTTAAGTAGCCCACTAACCGAAACCAGCGCCGATCTCGTGGGAGACGGCGCTTTTTGTTTGCCTCTTGTAATCCTACTCTCAAACAGGTACAATGTTAATATTAACAAATAGAGAGAAGGGAAATACCATGATATCAGATCGACAGTACGTGACACGCAAAGTGTCCGAGCAGGCAGATGAGGCCATCTCGAAACGGTTTGAGGGTAAACCCATTGTGGGTCCAGCTAGCCCCAAACAAACATGGCAACGAGCATTGTTCCATATCGCAGCTCTCCCGTTTGAGTATTCCGCATCTGCATATCGCCTGTGGCAGTGCGCACTGAAGAACGCAGAACTGCGTGGCGATGACGATATTAAGAAACTGGAGCGTATTCAACGGAAGCTCTTTGAAGAGCATGCTGACTATATCGAAGCTCAAGTACAATACAATAAGCGAGTCTGTAAACTTGACCACGTTATCTATCGCATGGTCAACGTCGTCTACTATACGGTGCAAGAATATGCTCACACAGGAGACATCCAGCACTTTATCTTAGAGGTCCAGAAGATATGTGCTACTGCTGGTTTGCCCGTCTTTCTTGTTTTGCAATGCGCAGAAATGAAAATGTGGGATCGTGTGACACGCGGCATTCAACACCAGACTGCCGATAAAGAGCATGAACATCTGCTTATACAGCAAATTCTCTCTAACTGGCAAAATTCGTAGAAATCTCTTGACATTCCATAGCATTAATGTTAATATTAACATTGTAGACAGAAACAAGTAGTTCGATAGTTCGCCACAAAGAAAGAGAGATTATACAAATGGCAAAATTAGTTAATCTTGCTCAACATTCTATTCGCATTCGCCTTAATACCGAGAACAAGGCACCTGAACCGGATGCTACTGATTTGGTACTTGAGCCAAGCGGTATTGTGGCTCGTGCTTCTGCTAAGAGTGTTGTCGATCATATCGTTAATGACATTCCTGTGGTAAAGAGCGTGTTTGGTGAGCCTGAGAATTTGCCAGACCCACAGGATGACACTGTATTCGTTGGAAGCACCCTGCTTGCACAGAAGGCTGCGCTCATGGGACGCACTGATGTCGTCAGTCCGAATACTGCTCCAAAGCAAGATATTCGTGATGAGAATGGTTTCACATTCGCCGTTTTCGGGTTTCAAACCTTTTAGTTTGTTATCCACCTCGTGCCATTGCGTCAGGCGTCCCGGTCTCGCAAACCGGACGAGGTGCCAAGGAGGTTTCAGATGCTAGTAACTTTATTACCGTATGATGCTTTACTGGTAAAAATGTGCTTTCCTGATTTCGATTATCGAGATTATTCTTGGTCTCATAATTACGAAGGTGGGAACTGGTGCGTCGATATAAACCGCAGCGAAAAGGACAAGTATGACCGTGAGTCTCCTCCATGGGAGTCTTTTCGGATCAGCAAAGACATAAGTAGATCTGGTAAACATCAGCGTTCATCTTACCTAAAGAAAAATTCCGGCATTCGCGGCCTTCTTGCCGGTGCGCAGGAGATCTTTTTCAAAGGTGGCGAGGTAATCGGACTGGAGTTTGAGTCGTTGGATTCAAGTCGGGTAACTTTACTTCTGAAACCAGGGGTGGAGTTTCCTGACCACCGGAAATTGTTCCGTATTGCTCGTGAACTTGGCATCTATGCCAAGATTGAGCATGTGGAGCACTTCTACATCAAATCTCGGATCTCTGGTTCTGAAGATAAGATGGTCTGGAGTGCCGAATCTGCTCCATTCATTGATCGGTTCGGTCAGGAAGTCCAGATCGGTTCATGGAAGAGTCCTCTAGAGTGGAATAAAATCGGACTTCCTGATGCTCCTGCTTTGCCAATGTTGAAATATTCAGATGTGTTGAAGTTTCATGGAGCGGTCGGTCTCAATCTAGGTCTTACAGTCATTGGTCAGGGTGGCTATTATGATTACCACCCAAGCGGACTGTTTCTATCGCTGAATTTGCGATGGTTAAAGAAGCAGTCCTACACAATTGAGCAACTGGATCGATTGGTTAATGGCTTGTTTGATATAGGCATCCCATCGGAAATGAAGGAGACTCTTCTCGAAAACTATGATGCATTGGCATCAGAAGCAAAGTAGAGGGTATGCCGGGCAGGACTGACATCCTACACTGAAAGGGTAATTATGTATCTAAAAGTTTACAACAATCCAAGAAATCAGCCTACGTCTGAGGCTGATGTGGAGGATATTCAGAAGCATATTGATGATCTTGGCATAGATGCTTCAATTGACTTTCCAGAGTGGGCGGGGTATGCCACGGTAGATTTTGTTGAGAATACTAATGTTCAAAAATACAACGCTTTAGTGGCGAGTTTAAAGCGTGCTGGCTACGAAACAGAGTGGTAAACATGCATCAATCTTCCCATCCTCCGTAAGCACCAACAGTGGTGCCTAGCAGGAGGGACACGAAATGAAAGGCAAAGCAATTAGGGCCGATCACATTCCCAATTGGGCAAAAGGCGCAGCAGGCGGTATTCAGAAATACATCCGCCGTCAGGATAACCGCAAATTGCGCCGTCACAGTAAAAATGCTCTTCATCGATACGAGAATGATCGTGGAGATTACAACGACTTTCTCATCGGAGGAAATGATCGGGATTAAGCACAAGCACCGGAACCACAACGGTTCCGGTGCTTTTTGTTGCCTACGCACTCTTGCCTATGCTGTCGGTGGTGTCACGACAGGTATCTCTGCTGTACTTGTAAATGCCGGGATGCTGGCTTGCACACCATCAGCAGAGGGCTGTACTGTTGAGGTAGCAGCAATGGTGCTCGGTCCATGAATAGCAGGCGCTACGGTGCTCACAGGCGCATTCTGCGCAGGTGGTACGCTCTGTGCCGGTTGCAGGGATTGTAACACTGGAATGAGTGTTGCCAGCAGTTGCGTATGCTGCGAAAAGACCGAGACGAGACCGTTGAGCATTGTGGTCAGTTCGCTCTGTGCTGGTGTTGTAGAGGGTGCAGGCGCAGATTTAGAACCGAGACCAACATTGCTTTGAAGATAGACATCGATATTTTTCATTGGGCCAGCGAGAAGCGAACTGATGCCAGCCAACACCACAATGAAGTCCAGATACGGATTGACCAGGTGGATTTGATTTTCACTCCATGCCTGTAATCCGCTGGCGATAAGGATGATGATGATGGCGATAAAATCATTGGCTTGTGCGCTAAGACGGTCCTGCTTGAAGATGCCGGGTAGTGTCGTACCGAGCACCGGAAGTAAGACTGTAAGCACAGAGAAGATGGCTTGTTGGGTGTTCATGATAGACAAATCCTTTTCAATGTAGATGCAATGTATTTCACAATGATTACTTTGTGTTCGCCAGCGTGACGATCTGCGTGGCAGACGCCCCGATCTGGGTCAATCGGTTGTAATACGCCTGTACTTGTGCTGCTTGTGTCGTGTTCTGCTGTTTGAGTGTGTCAACCTGTTGTTGTAGTTGAGTTACGTCACCAGATGGTTGTGTCGCTTTGAGTGTGGCAATCTCTTTATTTGCATCATCCAACTGCTTCTGGAGTGTGGTGTTCTCTCCAACCAGATCATTTTTCTTGGCAACCACATCATTCCACGATGTTTGCAGTGCTTTGAGGTCATCCTGTACTTTATGCAGGAGGTCAAGTGTTGCCAATAACTCTTGTCCGATCCATCCCTCAAACACACCAGTCCTGCTTGTCCATTCAAGATCACCGTCTCTGCATGTTTGTCGTGTGCCGCTACCGAGCGCCGTATTGGAAAGTTCCAATGGGTTTAACCCCTGTGCTGGTGTCAATGGAATATTGGCCGGGTCCCAATTATGGGAAAGGATGTAGTCACGGAAACCTTGCGTGACCTCTATTCCATTGGGAGCCGTGAGTATTTTTTTTGTTGGGTCGTCGTGCCACCCGGCAGGGATCGTCATAGTTGTGCCTCCTTGTGCTGGTGTTGATGTACCGTTGATCCCGGCAATAAGTGCATCCCATGGGAATGTGCCGGGGCATCCTGCACGTTCGACTGTGTTGAGATCACAGTGGCCGATAATCCCACCATGTCCATCACCACGTTTCTTCGGGATACCGTAGGTCTCACAGATTAGTTTGGTTAATGCAATACCACTCGTGAGTTGAGCAGAGGTAATGCTAATCAGGTTGGTTGGGTCTGGTTTGCAGAACTCGATGCTGATAGTCCAGTAGTTCGGGTTGACGTTGGCATTATCGAAGGTGAGTGTGGGACTCATGAGCGGTGCGTTTCCCCATGCGGCAACAGACACGTCCACCTCCTGACAGATCACCCCATCAATCCCGATAATGAAATGTGTCGAGACCTGGTGTGTTGCCTCATAGGATGCGACATCAGTGACATAACTTCCACCAGCTGTACCATGTATGACCACGTGCGTCGGACTGTATCCCTGCCTGCTCATACTGTTCTGCATGATGTTGTATTCTGTGGCAGTGTCTACCCATCCATTGACAAACTTCATGTTTGTGTGTCCTTTCGTTGTCGTGTGAGCAGGAAGAGACCTATCACTGTTGCCAGTTCCAGGACCGTGATCACGCATTGAATGATAATGACATCGACTTTGAACTCCTGAATACGGTCTTGAATGAGTTGCGAGAGTTGGTTCATGACCAACGTATAATTGCGCTCGTGCTGAACAATGATATTCGTCTGCGTTGTGTCATTGGTATGTGCTAATAGGTTGCGTGCAGCTGTATCGATGGCCAGATAGTCGGGTTGTGCCTGTGCCATCAAAGTTTGCACGGCGCTACTCTGGAGGGTACTCAGGTACGTCTGTTGCGCTTCCCAGATCGGCAGTGAGTTCTGTATTTCGTTGATCGCCTGCGCATGCTCACCAGCAGGACGGTATTCCAACACCAAAGCATCCTTGGCTATCCGTTGTGCTCGTGTGCCCTGGAGTGTGGTCTGGACAACGAGCGACGGCACGTTGTATATGAGTGGCAAGAGTTGTGCTCCTACCAGCAGTAGAAGTAGCACCACTGCTACGACAAGTGCGACCCGCTGGTAGATAATCGTCTTATTCATTGTCTCCTTCTATCCCATGAGATGCGTGAGCCAGTACACGGCCACGCCCGTAAAGATGATAATCACCACACTCACAATGGCATAGAGTGCCCTGATTTGTAGTTTGTCCTGACTTTCCCGCTGTGCGTTGATACTTTGCGTGATGTCATTGATTTGTTTGCGTATTTCGCTAACGTCATCTTTGATATCGCGTACAGAGTCCTGGATGCTCCGAAGTTGCAACTCATTCTCCCGTACTGGCACATAATGCTGGAGTTGACCTTGCAATGTATTTAATTGTTTCTCGATGCCATCCAATCTGTACGTCAGGGTGTTGAAGTCTGGTTGTATATTCATTGTGTTTGCATTGCTTGTTGCTATAGGTACTAATGATGGTATTGGTGTATTTGGATTGTGTGAGTTGGTATTGTCCATACTATTCAGTTCTAACTATTAGGTTGGTCGGTTGATGGCGGTGCTGCTGGTAAACGTGGTGAGGTGATCAGACCATGCTGCTGTAAGATCGTCGTGATGAGTTCTTCCATCTGTGCTCGTGTGTAAACCTGCTCTGGTATCGGGTCTGGTGTTGGCTGATAGACCTTACCAGCGGCTTTAAGTTGATCAGCCAACACACGATGCAACGGCACTGCTGGATGCTGCACGACACCGTTGATTTTGAGTGTGGTGACCTCCGTGAGCAATCCTTCTGTTGGCAGGTTTGGTGCTTTATTTTTGATGTCTGCCTGTAACTCTTGAATCTGGGAAACAGTCAGATGGTCAACGCTCGGATGCTTGACCTGCTTTTTGATCACATCAGCATCAATACGCCAGAGTGACCACGAGAAATCAGGGTGATCGGCAGGGGCAACCTGTAGAATCTCGCCAGTCTGCTCATCTTTGGTGATGACTGGTGGCGTCAATTGTGCATCAGAATGCACCAGAACCGTTGTACGGCTGATGACGCCACGTTCCAAACAACCAGGGCATGGCGGCAGGATGATTTCATTTTCACTTGTATGCTGCACTCCAGGATCACTGATATGTGCCGTGATAGTTTCACCTGCTGGTTGTCCACGCTGTGACTCGCCATGATGGTCGCAGTTGGTCCCTGGGTGCCATCCCTGACAGTTATGGTAGCGGCACGTGGGATTGTGACAGTGCCACGCGATATTCCCCTGTGCGTCGATTGCATATAACATTATGTTTTGTCCTTAAAACTCAGTACTGAACTGTCCAAACTCCGCCTGCTCGTGCGTTGGTTGATGCTCCTGTCGTAAATGCATAGATCTGGAAACCACTGCTGGTTAACTGTCCAGTTGCGATTGTCCCCATTCCTGATGTTGGAGATTGGATACTTGTGTCCACTGTCAGGCTGACTGGTGCGCTGCCTCGTGAGCGCGTCAAAAAGTACTCTGAGATGACAGCACTGGTGGTGTAGCCACTGCCTGCCAGAAAGTACACGCCGACCTCCTGCGCACCCGAAGGCGCTTGGAGTACATTCCATTTGTTCTGTGTAGGCTCTTTATCCTGCACTCTCCTCGTTTTCAAGGAGTATCGGATCATATCTTGGACTCCCTATTGAGAGTCCCCGCGCACTCGTGGGCCTTTACTGTCCGTTCTGGACTCCATGACCTGATCTCTGAACCTTCCAACCATCCCTGATTGGTTTGGCTGCTGATTGGCATACATTTCTGTTTAGCTTCCCAGCAATTCACGCGGTACACACTCCCCATCACTGAGGAGCAGGGCGATTAGTTCACCAACTGATTGACATCATTTGCATTGCACTTTTGTTACTCGTTCAAAAGAACGGGCTAGACTGTTTCCATCTAGCTCCTTACATTCCTGCAAGGGTCGGATCATAGCATCATCCTATCGTCATTGATAGGAGCCTCTCGCTTGATCTCTACGGGTGCACTAGCATCATTGCTATGCTTCCCACGGGGTTACCCACTGCGTCTGCGTTGGGGCTTTCACCGTATCCAGAGAGGTTCTTCGACAGGGATTACTCCCTGAAGCCACTAACGTTCAATGGTGGTCCCAGATGAGACCGTATAGAGCGACAATTTATTATTTCTCCTTTAACTATGAACAAAACAGGTATTAAACAACATAGTGGTACTTCTTTGTGTACAAATTGATGTGGCTGAGGTATAATAAGAGGGCATAAAAAACGGCATGAGACCGCGTTGTAAGCACGTTCCCACGCCTGAGTTACATACCTGAATTGGAGGCACATAACTATGTCCGCAGTATATCATGATCCCCAGAATCCGACTACAAAAGTTTGCCCCGATTGCAATACTGAAAAGCCTCTGACCGATTTCTTCAATGGTTGCCCAAGGTGCAAGGAATGTGAAAAACCTCGTAGGAAAGAACGCGCCCAACAACGGTTGAAAGAATTCGAGAATCTCCCACCTGATACCACAAAGATTTGTTCTAAATGCCATGCTGAAAAGCCTATTGATGAATTTTATAAACAAGGATCTGGTACTCTTGGACGCACTGCGAGATGTAAGATCTGTGTGATCGAGTCTGAAGGGTACATGACCCATTTTCAAAAAGTTCCACTTCCTCAAAATGGTGGCAAAGTATGCCATAAGTGCCATCAAGAAAAGTCTAAAGATGATTTCAATAAAGAATCCGCTCGAAGAGATGGATTGAGTCTCATTTGTAAAGAATGCTCTAGAACCTACCACAATGAGTATGAATACAAAACAGGACATAGAAAAAGATCTGTTCCACTCCCTAAGCCAGTTAATGGAGGGCAAATTTGCATAAAATGCGAGATTGAAAAACCGTGGAATGACTTTCCTAAAGACGGAGAAAATAAAAGTGGTTATAGCGGCAAATGCAAGGAGTGCACAAATGTCCGCAGCAGAAAATATTACGCTGAACCTGAACACAAGGAAAAGAAGTTGGTTGGCAACCAGCAATGGTATGAAAATAATAAAGCAAGACACCGTGAGCTTGTTAAAAAGTGGACTAATGATAATAGACTGGTAGCAAATGCAATATTTGCTAGACATAGAGCACGTAAAATGGCAGCAATGGTGCAGAAAGTTGATTACATTCATATTCTTGAGCGTGATAATTGCTGGTGCTACATTTGCGATGGTGAGATACGAGAGGACCATAAGATAGATTTTGATCATGTCATTCCCTTGTCTCGTGGAGGGGTACACGCTGAAAACAATGTCAAAGTTACGCATCACAAATGCAACAGGAGGAAGCACACTAAATTGTTGGAAGAGATGACGCCACACCAACGTAGAGGTGTAAAGTGATCTGCTTTGCATTGTATATAACCATTCCTATAAAAGATTTATGACATAGTCAACCGCGATGCTAAAACTGCCCTTTGAATATGCGAATAATGCGTGCGACATCATTGTGCCCGACCCTAACGTTGATGTCGCACCTGCCCCGAATAGCCCACAGTTTGTCATGGTAACTACTGCGTCTGTTGTGCCGAATAGTATGTTTATATCTACTAAAGTCCCATTTACCGAGAAACTAGCTGGAATCTTACGGAACACCTCATTTGAAAGTGCTGTATCCGTTGGACTAACTGCCGTAATGGCTCCAGTACCGACCGCAAAATACTGTGCCCATTGTGTCGTTGATCCACTTGTAGAGCCGATATATGAGAGTACAGCAGACCTACCAGCATTCATAATCTGGTTGCGTGCCTCTGCTTCCTGATAGCGTTCTTTCTCTCGTTCGCTCATTCTGGCAGGGCGTAATATCTTGCCCTTGCCGTCAGTCGTAGGCAACCACCAGCGGCGATACTCCTCATCAGTATCAAAGGGCAGGCGTCGGATACGAATGATCCCCTCGGCAAACTTCACTTTTTCATTGATGATAACTCTTCTGACCATTATGCGTATCCTTTTGTTGGGTCTCCGTACGTTCCAACGTTATATTGCGTGACGGGAATACTTGGGATGGCAAAAGCATAGGCACTCACGCCGTAGACGCCCACGCCGTATGTGGAGGGAACGGCTGTCACTTGCTTGACCTGAACACTATCCACAAATGTCATGCTCTCGGTGACCATCAATCCGATTACAGGCGTACCCACACTGCTCGTGGTGACCAACTGCTTTCTCAGCAACTTGACCGTGATGTTGACAAAATCGGGGTTAAACGAACCGAGGTCGCACTGAAATTCGTAGGTTGGGAGACCTATCCCCCTGAACCCTTTGAGAATAAGTGTGGCTTTTTGTATCAGCATTGGCTCTTCATAGAGATCATCCGTGGCGCTGCTGAACAGCACTGTGTACCCCGGTATTATCAACTGATTGGTGGTCAGATGGGCAATGTTACGCGCGTAGTTGTACTGTGTATTTTCGGCAATGGCGCGTTGACGTGCGGCCGCCGTAGTGGTAATTGTGCTGTCGTTGACGGTGCGCCAGAAGATGCCTGAGTGGTTGGTCTTTAAGTTGTAATAGCCAATGCTCTGCGCATCGTACTCAATCGCTGAGATACCGGTTGCACCCGTCACAATACAAGCATTACCGATTTGTGTGCCATCAATGTCCAGAGAATACGAATAATACGGATAACTTGCGACGTTATCTGGTTTGTCACTGAGCATAAAACTAAGTTGGTTGTAACCTGGTGGTTGGTAGATAATCGATCGGTAGGGATCGACATAGTAGTAAAAGTTGCTATTGGCTGCCAACGCATCAAAGGCATCACGTGCGGTTCCATTATAGGCATAGGCAAAGTTATCTAAGGTCGCACCAGTCGCCACCTGAGCCGTACTAAACTGGTTAGGGAAGTAGGTAGTGACTATGTTGCCTATGATGTAGGCATCCGTATGGTTCGTGTACGTATTGTTGAGTTGCTGCTTCTGGAGCAACCATGCATAACCTGATACTTGTAACGCCCACTGCCGATTGTTGCCGATATATGCACCAGCCGTTGCCTTTGTGATGAGTCCACCAAACAACCGGTATTGCCGAATTGTCGTGGCGTCTGGCAATACAACACAATTCGGCTGCCCTGTCACCGCAACAGGGGTTGGATACTGCATTTGCATGTTGCCACCAGCAAAGGACATTGGCTCAAACTGGACATTGGTAAAGGTAGCACTGCCACTATTCACGCTTGCGGTTGGTTGCAGAGTCAAACTGACTTGTGCATTCGTGGCATTGGCTGGTGCGGCCATCGAAAAACCATACCGAGTGTTGCTTGTGCTGGTTGGTGCTCCAACGACTTGAGAGGTGATAACGCCCCCGGTTGCATTGAGCCATGAGATGGTGAGCGCGGCCACGACACCGGTCAATGTCGTCGTCTGGATAAAGCAACTGAGCATGTAGGATTGACCGCCCACAATCAGTCCATTTTGTGTAATCTGATTGACCCCAAAGGCGCTGGGGATATTGGATGCAGACAACTGCACGCCAGGAACAGCCTGTGTAAATGTGCTACCGGACGCGGTTGTCGTCGTGAACCAGTTCGATGAGAATGGCGTAAGCGTCGGGTTGCGCAACAGGTTATGTGTTGGGTTGCTGATCTGTCCAGAGTCAATAAAGATGACCTCTTCTAGTTCTGAGATTGTGATGTTGCTCGGATCATCCTGAATGGAAACTTTAAACGTCGGGATCGGGTCATTGGCCGTCCGATCCACCGTGATCGTCTCTTGCCTGATGCGTGGGTACCAGACATCAGCAATAAGCATCTGAACACCACCTTGTGTCGATGTGGACGTAGATGGTACGACAGGAGCAGCAGGTGGTGCCGGTGGCAATGGTGGCGTTGTAGCAGCGATGTAGTGGGCGGTGACCTGACCAGAAGACAAGGGATAGTTGTAGATCGCCACTTCGTCGATACGCCCCGGCAAATAATCGCTGGTGCTGTTTGGGTCACGCCCGACGTTGAATGTGGTAGCAGGCGCGGAATACGATCCTGATGCTGTACTGGACCCGGAGTTGACGCCATTGACGTAGACCGTGAGTGTATTGCCGCTAAAAACGCCGACAAGGTGGTACCAGGTATTAATACTCAGGGCATGGGTGCCATAACTCGTACCAGTGAACGAGGTACCTAAGCCGATATCGAAATAGCCACCAGAACCATCACTAGCAGGAGCAATGATGAACTCAACACCTTTGTTGGACGCACCGGGATAGTCGTTTGCGATCAGCCTTGTATAGTACGTTGGTAGGCTTGTGAGATAGACCCACGCCTCTAACGTCATACCGCCCCAACCGGTTGTATTGATGGCAGTAGAGTTAATGTTGAGGTAGCCAGTGCTCCCATTAAAGAGCATGGCAGTGTCGGAGTCACCAGAACCGGAGAGCGCACCGGCAGCACCGAGCGTGATACCGCCGACAAGCGTGGCATTATGCCCGTTGCCAGTCAGATCATGCGCTACGGTTCCACTGGCTTCGTCCATGCGAAAATACGCGATTGGACCATCACCAAGAATCGTTGACGAATAACTCATGGCATCACCTACACATTCCCAAACTGCTGTCTGATTTGATCACCGAAGAGCGTGATCGTGTACCGCGC
>Ga0310811_10004636_pt1 | contig 17311 bp, 9 predicted proteins | sample YCmetagenome_FD_207642 | JGI IMG/M metagenome (GOLD analysis project Ga0310811, IMG submission 207642) | Soil microbial communities from experimental microcosm in Duke University, North Carolina, United States - YC | ecosystem: Engineered > Artificial ecosystem > Soil microcosm > Unclassified ...
CCCCACATCGTAGGAGCTGCAAAGCGACACATCAAGGTGAATCTATATGATGAGACAGTTCGCAACAAAAGTAGTGAGAAAGCGTCCGCAGGAGCATGAACACGGGCATTTGTGTCAACACAAACACGCGCGTCAACGCAGGTGGCATCCACGTCAGTGCAGGCGCCTGCGTCGATGCATGCGGATGATCCAGATACATGCATCTGCATCAGTGCAGGCGTATACGAAAGTGCGGGACTTACGTGTGCACGACAGTAGGTGTTGACAAGACAGTACACTCGCTCGCCATTAGCAGAATGTGTCATGGCGACTGAGAGGATGATTCTCCCTTTATCAGGTTCTCTGGTGAAAAAAGTTTAACACAACAATGAACTTCCTACACGAGTGAGGTTGAAAGAACAGTGCTCTTTACTTATGGCCAGTTTTCCCGCCGGATTTGCCTTCATTGCATGTAGATGATAACTGCACACAAGAATTTGAGCCATCATAGCAGTGCATCAGAGCTCACCGGAGTTCAGAAAAGGGAATCCGAAAGACTGCTGCAGACATGGCACCGGTGTAACCTGGGCGCTGCGTGGTAGGCGGAGAAGAGAAGCCAGTTGTAGTGACCTCTGCACAAAGTCTCCGAGTCCGATTCTAATCCTACACTCGTACCACGCTTCGGGTTGAAATTCCAAACAATGGTGAAAAGAAGACCGAGTCAATATCAACCCGGTGCTGGGAATATTAAGTCTGAAGCTTACTGGTGAGCCGCTTGGAGTGGTGGTGGTAAGTAGTACATGACAGTCTCGACACAAGGAAGACAGTCACTGTTCTGTCACTGGCGATACTTACTGTGGCTCGTCATTTTGATTCATCATTTTCTTTCCCCGAGTCAAGCACCACGATAGTCGAGGATTCCGCAGGCCAAGTTTGCCTCATTCAAACAACTTTCGAAGTAACCACAAGGCAAGCAAAGTTGCATCAATTTGACGAAGCACTACGCAGGCAAACAAGCTTATACATCATGAGCAACCTTCTGAACCCAGATATGCTAGCTCATCGCATCTCTTTCAATGTATCCCGAGGAGTTGGTGACCATCAAAGAAGCCTTTCCCAAGTCACTTCGATAACTTCTCCATCATTTCTCTATTCCACATGTCACTGTCTTAGTGATCAGGATGCCAAAAATGCTGTCTTACCGTGCCCTGGCTGGCTGAGACCGTCCTTCCCAGAACAACCCGAGCGTTGCACTGTTGAAAAAAGGAATTCAGTGAGTTGAGAACACCATACTGGAGCATATAACGTACCTACGACCGTAAGGTGCTCAAAGCCCCAGCCACCGTCTAAGATTGTCTCTCAGAAGTTCAGGGCTCGATAAGAGATCCCTACAAAAAAAAAAGAGACAAATCAGATGGGCATGTTTTTACGATAACATTTGAGATAAAACGAACCTGAAGGGCTTGACACAGGTGTTCTCGGTGGTTTTGTTGGCCTCGCTGTCTACTGCTGACACTGCACCGCTGCCTCATTGGCAGTGACAATTGGAGCTACACCATTGGTGATAACGTTGTGCTCATCCTTGACGTTCCTCGTTATGTATACTGTATACAGTCGTCCAACGTCGCGAACATGACATCCTAATTAGGACAAGTACTCCCCCCTGTCACGTAAAAAATTATAGACCCTTTTGAATCGCTGACCACACACGCCATAAGTACTAGCTAAGTAGGTTGAATGGGTCAAATTTTATTATATCCTTCGAGGTCAGCTACAGTTCCATTAGACTCATTCGACATACACATGTATATCTCATATGGAGCTCTTCGGAAAACCTTATTAGTTGAAGCGCTCCGTCCTCGTGCAAGCCTCAGCTTGATTTGTACTACACCCACACAAAGCATCAAACCAAAATACACGCCTCCAGATACACTAACCAATCACACGACGGCGAGAGCAACATCATCTCGCAATAATGTGACTCCCGGGCGGGCGAGTTTCAGAAATCACATCATTCCGTTGGTTGTGACTCGTAACAGGAAGTAGAACCAGTCGTTTTGTGTTGGTAGCCGAAGGTTGATGCCATCTGATGAGCTAGCTGCGAATGATCAGGTATCATGTTGATATCGATATGCTGACCCGATTTACCTTTCACGACAAGTGTACCCCAAAACGCGTTGTTAAAGCCCTGTAAAACGTCAGGAACGTGGCGTTACAGTGCAAAGTGGGTAATTTTACAGAATTAGACACGTTGCCCGACGCGCGCTCGCATGCGGCGCAGATTGCGCCTTTTTCCACCCCAATCAGGCATGGACAATATAAATTCTGTAGAACATTTGCCACCTATTCCTTTATTATCTTTGTGAGCCCGGATCAGTCAATTTAATAGTGGCTTTGATTCCCATTTTCAACCTCGAGTTCAGGGAGCACCCTGATCATTTTGCAATTTACCACATAGATTTTCAGGGTCGTTATGCTTCGAACACAGTCCAGTCGAAAGCAGTTGCAAGTACGGGAGTTAGAGCCACACGCCGCGGGCAACTTGTAAAGCACCCTAGACACGATGTGATGGAAAACACGCTACTTGAATCACTGTTGAAGACGTCAATATTATGACACGCAATTTGCTCACTTAATATGACCATAAACCCTGAAGAATGGATATCAACTTCACGAACCTCAGGGCTGTACTTACCACCGCCGCATCAGGTGTTCTGACGCGACTCACGAGCCAGCGTGCATGATTTTGTCATCATATTACAGCCATCTGACCAAGAATGTGGTTCGCAGGGAGACAGCTGGGGACAGTAGCAACAAACGTACCAACGTTCAGGTATTCCCCTGTAGCAGGAATTTTGTGGCTTGATATGACCAAACAGCGTCATTGCCGCGTCACAAGCTCAACACATTCAGTTTTCAGGGCTATCATGATACGTTAGTCCGCTTCAAGTAAACCTTGATCTAATCGCTTCCAGAACGGTGCCAGAATCCATTATATCATCCTTTTGATAATTGAATCCATGCACTCATCTGAGGGGGCATTATTCACCTGAAAGTAAGGTGCAACATGCTTTTAACTTTTTCGAGCTTTTGCGCTAGCTCGATAAATCGATGGTACGCGCATGGATCCTGCGATAGTTTGTTATGAAAGGTCAACCGTGCTTTTATCATACCTGAATGTTTGTCTATCCTTACGACAAAGTCGACACTCGAAAGCCGTACTACGACAGTTTCCAGAGGCCCATCCACGTTCCAACACAAGGAATTCGTAATAAGTCACAGCAGAACTGCACCAGCGCCAATCGGTCGGAATCACTTCTAAAACGCCGCGATGCAGGTTCGGAATTAGTTACACGAGGACATTCCCATGTACTTGAAAGGTACTGGATACGCACTATTGCCTCTGGGCCCACTGTGGAATACGAGAGAATAGTACGAGTCCCCCCAAAGTTCTGGTAAATGAGGTAATTCATAGGTGTATTCCACGCAGAAGATTTAGTACCCTCATCGGCTTGAGGGACCCACGTACTAGTAGGGCGCGAGAAATGAACGAGATCAACTGTGCAAAAGGTAAAATACAATGACCCTCAAACGTGGGCGACGGCCAAGGACATACTCGGGGTAAGTAGCAGGAACAAACACGCGAGAAAACCCAAATACGTGTTCGGAGGTTATAGTAAGAGTCCGTGATTCATCGAATATTCATCGCCTGCACTTGGAATCTTGGAATCTCCACGACGCTGTGCAGATTTTTATAGTGGCATACTGTCACTCAATCTGAGGAAGCATGCAAGATGGTCATTTCTCTACTGCTGGCTATGCAGGCTGCGGAAGGGTTCAATTCTAGCCAATTCTGGGCTGCCGCGGGGCTTACCTGCAGTATAATACACTCCAGCAGCAGGTGTTGCCTTCAGTTCCGACCATTGATTCAATCTTTTGGCAAAGGCGCGTCGAGGGTTCTCATCCGATATTAGCGAAATGTATGATATATATACACGCGGTTTTTGTCTAAGATAATGACATAAGACGATCGAACAATTTAACAGTGCAGCATTCGTCTATCAACGACACAGCGAGGAAGCTACCAAACAAGTTCTTGAGCTTGCGGGGTTATACAGGTCTGTACCAGCTTGAAATTCATGGAAATGAGTGCGCCAATTAAGGCAAGTGCTCGACTCCTCGCCGCATCACACCAAGAACGCCGAACAGCGCATCAGTGGCGGGATCAGATCCTGGAGGCCGATCTAGACCAAGCAGAAATTAGGTTCTTAGAGGGGATGTCCAAAATGATGCTCAAATATCAATGTCATGACGGATCTTTAAGAAAAATGAAAGGGAAACATGAATCTTATGGGTATCTAGGGTGATGATCATTAGACGAATGTGCCACCAAATGCCTCTCCTGGGGGTGTGGGAACTAAATCGGACACCAGAAATTCAGTATAAGAAGGACAACAACCCACGGAATACGTACAAAAGGATCCATGGGGTTTACATTTGGCATCATAGGCTGCTGGTTCCAGTGTTGAGGGGGTGGTTGGTGGTTCATAGGTCGCATATTAACATGGTGCTGAGAGTGATGAGGGGGAATGTGTCGTGAGGGAGCTGCTGAATGTAATTGAGTGGCTGGAGTAGCGTACGCAGAGTCGTATCGATGAGGAGGGTATGGCTGCATCTCGGATATCATTGATAGAACATTGGAATTCTGATTTGGATGCACGGGGTAACCTTGTGGAGCTCTGTATATTTGTTATGATAGAATAAAATTAAAAACAACTGCCAAACTTACAACTGACGTCGCGCAGCATCGGGCTCTGGCCCGAGCCTGAGATGAGGGTCTTCCTCGTATTTCACTTGAGGTACGGGAGTAAAAAGATCGCTAAAACACAGGTTTTTGGTCGGTAAATAAAATATATAATGAAAGATGCACATGCCTATGCCGACGGGACATTGGAGGTTGGTTGTAATCGCTAGATACGCGAGCTTTCGCAGGCGTACTGTCCCGAGTAGGAGGTGTTGAAGTCTCTGACAGTCCAGATGAGTCGGCAGTGGATGGACGCCCGTCGACACTATCTTTCCGAGATGTTGATTTCTTGCGGGTTGGTACGCCTTCTGGCCATGTGCACTGAGCAACTATTAGTTATTTTTTTGCAGATTACAAGACGAGACGCACGTCTCGTTGTCCATGAGTACATCGCATGCAATTAGGTTTCGCCTCGTCACACTGAGTTGAATGAATAACATGTTCGAGTTGGAGTATGAAGTGGCATACCTTTATTTTTTTGACTCGACAAGTCATACAACCGGTCTTGCTTCTTGTGTATTTGGGACGCTTCCTTTGTTGTGGCTCTTGACGTTGCTGGGGCGCCATAATATGAGGATGCCCGGCAGCGTGAGCAGAAGGAGGATAATAAGATGCTGGTGGAATGTAAGCATTAGGGGTGGAAGAGCTGTTAAAAGATGTTCAATGAGAATGAAAGCAAACATAAGGATATGGTTGACTGACTATGCCATGTTTTCAGCCATACGATGAATAGGAAGTATGGGAGGTAGATTTTCGTGAGGAAGATCCTTCATCGTTTTATACTAAATCTTGTTCGAAGTGAGAAGTAGAGAAGGTTGGAAGGGTGGAAAATGGACGGGGACACCATTGTCACGGACCCGGAAAATCGGTCTAAATCACTAAAATTCTGATCTAAGGGTCGTGGATGCGTCGTAAGTGCATTTTAAGACTTGCCATAACAAATTTCGTATAGGGAAGGTGGGGTTTTTTTAATCAATTTCCACACATCATTGGCGCATCATGTTTCTTTGCGTGTTTTAAATAGGTGGGAAAATTTTTGAAAAAAAAAAACGAGGAGCAGATTGAAAGGATAATGCATGGGCGATCTCCTACATAACAAGGGTTGTTCATTGAAATAATATTAATGGCTTTGAGGCATTGACTGTGAAAGAAAAGAATTCAATTCAATGAGGTACCGGTCATTTTTTTACTCCAAATTTGACGATCCACTTCCCTTAATTGGTCTCGACATATGTTAACTTCTGATGCGCTACTCTAATTTAAGTAATTTATCGGCCATCAACATTCCGGACTATTATCCTGACATGTGGTCGATCCTTTTTACCATCAAGGTAGTTATATCCAAATGACACATCGCGTGGTGATGATGGGGCCTATGCACATTTGCATCCACTCTGGGTCCTATTTCTCGCTCACACTCTAGTCTCCGTACAGCTTCCCCACTATACCGTAATGAGCAATTTCTACATGTGAATGACAACTGCTTTCTATGACCTATAACTGTATGTAAAATTCCACACCTTATACTGTAAACGTCTGCCAGGTCCCCGTAAGTCGACGTTTCTGACCCTTCACGTACATGTGTTGTCTATTCCAGCATTTCCTGTCTTGTTCCTAATCTCCACCGCTCCCGCGGCTTTGACGCATGTCTCCGACGATCACTGCAGAACACCGAGCGCTCCTCCAAGTACAGCACCCATTTATTTTTCTTGCACATTGTTAAGCAGACCAGGTGCCAAACTGCGCGCTGTGACACTTATCTTGACACTTTCTTACGGCCCGTAAAGGGCAGTCCGTTGCTCTATTACTCAATAAAACCAAATGCTCAGAAACGTATGCTGACGGCGTATCCGATCGCTACTTTTTTCAGGATAACACGTTTCAACAACACATGGCATGATTGACCGTTATCCATGGAACGGTAGTTAATACATGTGCTTCAGGATGTCATATATCAGACGCGTGAATATTGGATACGATACTCGATCAATGAAGCAAACACCGCACAATTCCGGGTTGACTGAAAACCAATTGAAAAGCTTGTAACATTGCATGATCTTCTGAGATGATGATGATAATAATAATAATAAAGGCGCTAGAGCCTACTATCCAATTAAAGACTATCACATCAAAATGAGGCTGAATACCGATCTTGGCCTCAAAATAAGGTACCGAGAAACTGAAGTCGAAGGTGCTGTTACTGCGCCTCCAAGTCTCCGCACCAGTCCATGACGTGGAATGACAGTTGCTAAAGAACAGCACTGAGTGGCCAGGTCATTAAAGATTCTCAGGCAAGGGACAGTATTATACCCTCCCTTCTCATAGATATACAGATCACGTACAATTAACAGTCATTCCTATGCTCCTATTGCCCACACTGTCACTTTGAGTCCGCTCAAAAAGACTCGGCGTTCCGCAGAGGTTCTGTCTCCCAGGCTCCCAACATTGATCGATTGGAAGATCGAGTATTATTAGATACTTGATCAACAACAAAGACTCACGTCGAACAACAAAGTTGTGTAAGTTTGAGATCCCGGTAGTGACAACGGCGTGGGGGACGGACATACGAAAGAAGGTTGCGCCCGTCGAAGCGGTTTGATGGTCTTCAGGTGTAAATACAAGATAATCATTCAAACAATTGGCTTTATCCTGCGTCCACAAATGTGTGCACACACTAGTGTAGTCTCTTTGATGGGCCCTGGACAAGCCAGAAATAATATTTACATAAGCGTCGGACGTCAACGCTCGGAGTCTGGTGGAGTTCTGGAAAGATCATATATGTACACTTTCTGTCACACGATATGAGATGATAGAAGATAGTAGTAACTGTAGATCATTCTTTACCTGGAGACTTCCCGTACGCTCTCCGTAAGAATGATGCGTAGAGCTATCACCATTTGCGCTGGGTCTGGGAGAGCTGGTAATGTCTTTCACACCACCATTCATATCTATCTGTAACTCCGCGGTCACGTCAGCGTCGTCGGGGATGGTAGATGGGTCCTGGCGATCAGACAGGAACAGTCCCCTTCTCGATTCGCTAAGACCTCGCATACCGACGGCGAGGAAGTTTCAAAAATTCGTCGTTACTGAATTATATGGTTGCCATTGCCGTCACTAATGACTGACGACGTCGAATGTGGAGCAGTAAATTTTCGACAGGGGCATAGGATGGAGGCCGCAAGACAGTTTGAAATGTCAAGTTCATTACCTGGAATACTGATCCGGAAGCGGATTGCACCGTCAAGACGGCAGTCACCGGATGACTGCGTCGACGACAATGTCGAATGACCGAATATGTGGTCATATCTAACGAAATGTCCTCTTCGCGTTTGCAACGAGTAGTACTTGAGAATAAACCTAGCTTGATGTCTAAGATACACTGCTTTTTCTGTGTAACATCATCATTTGAGTTTGGATGGGGAGGAATATTGGTACCTTGAAGTACTAAGTACTGTCACGGTATTACATACCTTGGTGATTCCTCGGGAAGATCCCTGAGACAACTCAATGTATAAGCGCTGAACAACAGGAAGGATGTGTGACATTGTAAGTTAGTAACTGCACGTTCGCCACAATGGTTTATGCATAGTAGTAGTATTAGTGACCCTCTAGCGGAGTTCAAAACTTAGCTGGAGTTTCAATTTGTTCATCCTATATTAGGTTTAAATTTGAGTCGGACTCGTCGAGCTTCAGAACTTAAATTTCAAACTTTATTGCTTAGAAGCGACCACTTGTCAGACGACCTTTAATAACGTTTAATATTTCTTTATCTTATCTCGTACTCACGCATTATCAGATTTTATATCGAGTCCGACATCGGAAACTCTCAGGTATCCTTGTTTGATCCTTGTTAGCTTCGTCATACAGGATTTTGTCATACACCACCATCTCAGCATTTGGCCGTAGAATGTGACAATTGCAACAATAATCAGCGGGATATCTACCAATTGACTTGACGTCTGGTGGGAGTACTTCTAAACATCTTACACAGGCGGTTCCTCATTTTTGATTTTCCTCAGAATTGTTAGCATCACTTGCGGGTTCCTGTGCTAAAAGCGCTAGACCGCTCACCTTTACAAGACCCGCCCGGATAAAGTGCCTTGACTCCTTGTGCATGAATAAATCATTTCCTTCCTTGACATCAAGTTCGAGCACCAGAAGTTCAACCCTTGATCTCTTTACTTTACCTGAACTCATAATGAAGTCATTTTATCTCAGCGACTCCTGAGGCCGCTGCCGCGATACTTGTGATACGTCATGTACCGTTCGTTTTGGAATGTTATCACCAGACTTATCAGAAGCCTACACTTATGTTTTGCAGGGCCACGCACGTCAACGGCATCTATGCTGCCCTATGTTGAATATTTCTCTTAATGGAAATGGGACCCTCCCAAAAAAACGGCGTTCATGTCAGTCGCCGCACTGTCTCAATCCACAACAGCAGATCTCCGTCGACATCGCAGTATTCCCAGAGAACAATATGGGGTCCTGATGTGATGCTCTCACTCGAGAATTTGACTCGCTTCCCTCGCTCACCAATTGCTTCCACTTTCAACCACACTTGTTTCCGTCAGGAACCTTCCTGACTCCAAAGAGTAGCATCTTTGTCTAGCCGCATTCCTCTGCTTCGCTGCAGACTTTTTTGGCCGAGAGGGTACGACTTTTTAAGTTTAAAAGTATCGAAGTTACCTAGCCGAGGATTTCAACGTGTACTTCGTACCGTCTGGTGGGAGAACAAATAATATGTGTATGTGCTTCATCATGTCACTGCTTTCTGACTATTAAACCGAACGAACTAGCCGTTCGCCTGAGTCACTCAGACGGACTTACATACGAGATTATGACGTCTAATTTGAGTGGCTGGCTAGCGAGTATGCATGCACCTAGCATGGGTTTTTGTTACGTCGTGGTCGCCCGCAAAAGCTGGTCAAATGAAGAAAATGTCGTACCGGGGTTTTTCGGTTCTTCGCGTCCACGTTATGATTAGTCTAAGGAAAGATGCCGTCGCGAGCGTTCATCGCACGGGCAGCTTTTGTCGCGAAGCTTGTTTTCCAAGCTCACTCCGCACGACTCACACCCTCCCCCTCATTTTTATTACCACACGGAAGGCATGATCGACGGTACTCGGCCCCAATGCTCTCGCCTTCCGTAAGCGCGGTTGCGATACGGCAAGAGACAGTCAGTCTACTGGCGATGAGTCTCGTGATATTTGACGTTACATGGATGTGCCTTCCGAATTCACTCTTGGTCATCCTATGGGATGATGGTACTACTATATCATTACTATAGGTGAAGACATTCTAGATGATGAAGATGTGACTGTTCGTGTCGTTTTTTGATATAGCCGCAGGGTGCCTTATTGACCTCCGACGTACTCGTTCCACCTATCTTTAAGATATTCTAGCCGACTAAAATGTGACTGTTGGTGCCGCTCTTCTTTGTAGCCGCAGGATACCTTATTGACCTCCGACGGACTCGTTCCACCCATCTTTACTGTGAAACTGATCTGGACTGTCGAGTTCTCAGTGAAAGGGGCTATTTTTGAGTTCTCTTATGAAACAACACATCTTGACAGTGAGATTATGAAGTTGTTTATAAAACTCAAGAGCTTCTTCTGGGCAATGGTGCGTCGTTATCACAGGAGAGCGCGTGGAATTCAAGTCATTGACAATTTTGTGGGGGAAGCCACAGATCGAGGGTGATCCCCCGTTCCTAGAAGTCCAGCGACATGTTGTACAATATTAGAGATCTTTTGGGTGCATGGTATAATTATAGGACCTGCTCTGGGCTTCAACCTCCCGAGGATCTGAAATCCTCGACAATGACCTGTGGGAGGTAACTCGATGACTTGGCAGGGGGTATACTACTACACGGGTATAGTAGAGTTGTACCTGTATGTTGCCTTGTGGCGCAGGGAATCTGATATGACTTGAAGACATTGTAATTGAGAGATGCAAGATACGATGCGATAAAACACTGCATGCAACCAATAAGTTTGACAGTTCGTGGTGCTAGACTCTTTCTGTCAAGCGATTATCTGTCAGCTGGCTTCATCCCCACCCCCAAACGAGTTCGGGAAAAACTCTAATTTTCTCGCGATAACATTGAAGGAATGATTGATACCTTGAGACCCAAGTTGAAATGTTGGATGTGCAGTCATTGATCCCCGTCCTTCAACCGATTATCCGGATATTTTTAAAGATACAATGAACAGATCATTACAATGTTCCCGGACAATCCAACGTCCGTCTACCCACACGATGCAATGTGCATGAGACGCACTCTTCGCTATGCATGCAAGTACATCGCATCCGAGTTGGCATCATTGATCATTGCGACATGTCCGGCGAGCCCGGCCGATCGTGTACTCCGCCTCGTGGGAATCATGCGCCCTCTCTGGTGTCGGGTGCAATTTGGATTCAGGCAGTGCGCCCCCTTGTTTCCGTTCCATTGACCGTTTCCTGTGATCATTCATGGGTAGTTCAACCGAATATTTCCAAGTATTAACTATTGAATGATCTTACATATTTTTTCTAGCTTCAGAAGAACAAATCATTCTAGATGGCGCGCACCTCCCTGGCGAGGACGCGAAAAATGCCTTTGATGAAGTAGCCGAGACGATTAAACAGTCGATCAAGAAGTCGCGGCGCTCTTGGAAAGTTCACCATGAGTCCTCAATGTGGGCTAGAGCAGCGGGGTTGAGCGATGATGAGCTCACGAGCTTCTCTCGAGATGATTTCGTACAAATCCGAAATGGACAGGCGAGCTACGGACACGTTATCTTTGGGAAGCTGAGGCTTCCTGCTGTTAATGATAAGTTGGGCGAGGGATTTATTCACGTCAGGTGCGGTTCTTCCATTCGAATTTCTACTGCGAGGTCTTGGGGTTTGCGTTGTATTGACTCATGATTTCCGTTGTGGCAGGATCCATCATGAGGTGAGTATTTCATTCCGTCCGCTTGATTCATTACTTTAATGTTAATCGTTAGGGAGTTTCCGGATGGAAACTACATGCCATCCATCACCTCACAGCATCCTTTGACGAAGATGGCCATCCCCATTCGTGGCGTGCCATCCATCCTGATGACTATCCCTTGGAGTTCTTTGAATATCACTCCGAGCTTCACGAAGCACCACAACGTTCCTCCCATCGGTGAAACTCGGAATTATCAGGGAAAGAAAGAAGTGTGTGGTGATTATTTTGTACGATACATATGTCGTTGTGACGTCCGCGGAGCGCGTTTTGTACATCTCCCTGCAACAGTTACGTGTGATTGATTTGATTGCTCGTCGCCCTCAGAGGGCATTCACCCACAAGTAAGTTGGCCCTGCTGTCTTATCGCCGAATAGGTAAAGTAACTACTATAGATGGCCTCTTTCACATTAATATCTGCCTGGTACTATGATGGATGAAGCAAGATGACGAGAAATGTCTAACCTAAGGTTTATGGCTCGAGAAGACTCAGTCTAATGAAAAAAAATTGGACTAGTTCCGCAGCGTCTAGCGCCTGTTGATGCTCAAAGCAAGTCTATAGGGTATAATAATATATACTAGTACACAAGAAGACAAAGAACCGGGAATGTTCATAGTTAAGCAGATGCCGCTGCACTCTCAAACCAACCAACAAGACATAAGCACATACTCGGACACGCAACAAAGAGACTATGTGTACAAAGTAATATGAACAAGACAAAAAGATAGAGACGCATAGGCATAAGAAGCATTGACCAAGCTGGTTAGCACAGCAAACACGTGGGCGTCCATGGGCGATAGCAGTCAAAAAGCATATACTGAAGGCCAGGATTCGTTGTGTGATGCCGACAGACCCGCTGCAAAATACGGCTGATCCCCATGATGACTCTGACACACATCGTTCGACATCGAATACATGAACGGAATCGGTACCGGCTGCAACATCTTATCGTTCTGCGCGCTTGAAAAAGCGGCGAACTGACAGGACGGCGGCGGTGTTGACATGTCCATAAAACTTGACATCTGAATAGTGCGATCCCCAAGTGATGACTCCGTGGGCGTGGGCGAGTAGCTGAGACCAGGCGTCGGTGGACTGATCTCGGAGTTATCCGGACTGCTATCCATTCCCAGACTCAATTCAGTTGGCATCCATCGCGAAGTCTCAATGGCAGACGAAATCGTCGCCGAACATGAGTCCTCGCGATACAAGGTGTGTGCAGGTAACGTGGCGTGCCGCCTGAGACCCACACGAGACCTTGCCACCGGAGGTGAGCCTACTGATGTTGGTGAGGCAACGGGGCTAGTCTCCATGACAGACTGCGTTCTCGGATTGCTCCTAAGCAGAATGTTACTCTCGCTTTTGCACTTTGTCAGGGCGCGTCCGGTAGCAACCGGCGCTGGAGGTAACTTGCCGACCCAGAGGCGCCATTCAAGCGCCTCACCCAGAGCACGTTCGCAACGACCAATCTCCCGCGGCGGAAGGCCCGAAAGTTTAGCCCATGCACGATTTGAATAACAGCGATCTTGCATGAATTTGGACGCAAGAATGAGCGATGCGAGGAAAGTGCGGCGAGGACACAAAAGCGGCGAGGGAAGTGGAGGAAGTGGCGTTAAACTGCCACTACTCTGCTTAGGCTTGTGCAGAGCCATCCTGTCTGCATCGAATACCGGCTCTGCAAATACAGAATCGGCCTTAAGTGTGATGGGGTTGATGCGGATAGTATCCAGCAAGCCACTGCCTGCCGATGTTTCCGACGAAGAGGTAGGACCATCAAGGCCAGCGCAAAATGCGCTGACCTCGCCTTGGACAATACGTTCAACCGATTCCCTTTCGCAGGTGGACCCAGGGCAACCCTTCTCCTGCGAGACCAGCTCTGGGACCTTGGCGCGGATAGCTTCCAGGTAACAAAGTGCTGTCTGTAGAACACTGCCTGACGTGCGAGAACGACGCAGAACCTCGTGAACAAACCCTTTCATGGGCGCAACATCGCAACGCGAGGTCTGATCGCTCGAACCGGGCGTCAGGGGTATCTTGGGCGAGTGAAGGGAGTACGAATCGGGTATGCATGGGGCGGGCGTGGGAGATGGCTGTGTCGTTGGAGATATGGGAGAGGGGAGCTGAGTATTACGCCCGTGGAGTGAAATACTGGGAAGTGATGCAATAATGGAGTCGGTAGAAACGGCAGCTACAGTTGGACGAGACGATGTCAAGAAGACAGAAGGGATATCCTGAGGTTTCCATATGTCGCATATAGATCCTACAGCTTGATCTAACGGCAGATACAGATCCCGAATTTGAGATTAAAGGCCAAAATGGCTAGCAAAGTTTGAACTTACCGACTAAACCAGTTACATATTTCGATTTCTGGGAGTCGCGGAGCTGACAATCTCGGGGGTGAAATTGAGAATTTCGCTGCCGGTCTGATTCATAGACTGATGCTGATAGAGGGGAAGGTGAAATGGATGATACAGATGAGACGGGAGTAACGAGATATGAAGGAGAGGGGCGTGAGGAAACTGATGAAATGGTGGCATAATAGGGTTGCCAGCGAACCCGAGTGTGCGAATGTGACGTTGTTGGTGGCCCCCGATGGGCCAACGAGTGAGCAGCGGCGCGAACCATAGAAATTCGCAGATTGAAAAAAATACGGAGCGGTGAGACGAGAGAGTAAATATTAAGACGAGATAGGACGAGCTTGAGCAGATTATCTAGAAAAACTTGACGACAGCATTAATAGAGTTTACTTTGGTTACTTTGAAGCTGAAGGTAGTAGATTTGTAGGTTTGTTTGGAAACGGGTTCGGAGATCGAGCTGGAAAAACGGGGAATTACTGGGGAGCACATCGTGACTCCTTTGAGGAGTGTCCAAAGCCTTTTGAGACTTTAGACTATCCTAATAGCTATATAGCCTTGTCGAAAAGGCTATAGTAGCAGAGAACGGAGGAGAATCTGGAAGGTAAGCGTAGCAGACAAAGGAGTTATAAGGCGGTAGTAGTACCTGGCAGTACTCAAGCTCAGAGAGGGATGAGACTGGGTGTTATAACTGAAGGAGTCACTGGGTCATTCAGGACCCCGATCACCACAATTCGGGGTCCTTGGTCATCCCGACTCCATTCCGGTCACTCCACGACTCACTCTGACTCACCGCCTCCAAGGTCTCAAAGCCACACCGAATATCCGAACATCGGGCGACCATTAATGCTGTTGTTCATTGCAATGTTAATCGCAAGTATCCTATTGAGAACACTCCAGTACAGCTTGCTCCAGTGCTTTATAGGCTCTAACCTATCCTAGAAGATCATCGAGTCCCGAACGTGGATCTCTCACTCCATGGCCACCTTGGAGACCTGTGTTGGTGTGCACCACCTCCCATTAATGATTCCCTGGTAATGTTCCCACGGTCCTCTTTATAGTCTCACTTTCCCGCTCTTCCTCATCATGGTCGGGATTGCGCCATCCCCAATGGAGTCACATCGGCGGTGGCAGTGTCCCTTCTTCTAAATACTACCAGTACTGCGCACAGGGAGTACTGCCCGTAGCTACTAACTCCTTGGGTGTAAGTGGAATTACAATAATTCATGCACTGCTCTGTCAAATTTATTGTTCTTCCTCAGTCCCGCAAACAATGCCTTGTCCTCTCACTCCGCCTGTTTTGTTTTGCCACGTCAAAGATTTCACACTCAACTGATGCATCACAGGGTTATTCTTGATAAGCTGAAACGTCTATTCGTCTCCCTATTATTCTATCGGATCTTGAGCAACGCAGCGTACCTCCTATACTCCCCTATGTGTCCTCTTGTCCATTCTTAATTCTTTAAGGAGCAATCGTTGCAATTGATTCTTCTCGACTCAGAGACCGCGCCATTACAACGCCTACAACTGTGGCCTGATGACCTGTAACGTCCGATCGGGGAAGTCTTCCGAGGAGCCCGTCAGTCCCATAGTACAGCCAGCCCGTGTTCCTCAAAATTGCCAAATTACCCTTCCGCAATTGCCCATTTACCGTCCGGAGGTCTTAGTAGATTTCGGTGTAATCCTAGATTCGTCCGCCATGTGTTTTCTGACTCAAGCAACTTATTCTCAACATTTAAATTGGCACATCCATCACTAGTACTAGTCACACTGGTGGTCTTGTTCTACACGTGGAGGGGGTGTGCTAACAATCAGTGTATTATTTTCCGATTATATCGTAGTCAACGTTTTGTCCCGTGAATAACGCAGTGTTCCATTATCCTGTAGTGGTGGGACTTCAAGTACGTAGTCTCAGTTGATAGCTGTATGTATACGTGATAAGACCCTCTACAGGTAGACAATTCCTATTGTTGCCCATCCCTTGCAATTAATCAAACAAGTACCATATATATGGACCATTACCTCAGAGGCAAGTTGACACCTCACGACATCATCTTAACACCTCACCGCTCTCCACCGACGGAGGGCGCAGTCTCCCATCATCACGGAAAGTGCGTCTGTAACAGCCGGCGAGAACGTCGGACCAACGGCGTGTCCATCATGTCGGTGCATTCTCGTGTGGCAGGTTGGCAGGTCCTTTGGGCTTCATAGAATTGCCCTACATAGATTACTCTGTTGGACATAGATCGGAACCGAATTTTTTTTTACCTCCTTGAACTGGATGATCCGGAATTCAAGGACATTCAGAGTTGTAAATCTAAACTTGTCTCATTGAATCATTTACCCACTGAATTCGAACCTGGAAAATTTTGTGTCTTCAGAGATCCGCCGAGGGCCTGGTTGTTAAGAGCAAGACTTGACGTTGACCTACGCCTGTCAAATTATAATACGTATGTAGTATACGTACGAGAAACATCTCTGAAGATCAAGTGACTTTCTGGCCCGAGATCTTGAATTTCAATCGTTAGCGCTCAGCAACTGTCATTGTTTAGCAAAGGTGTTTGTCACTTGCCTTGGTTGGCGTCTACTTCACCTGCTCTTGGCACTGTCCGTTTTAATACTCCTCAGCTTTTGTATTGTGTTTGAATTTTCGTCAGGTCCCTGCCCCCGAAGTTAAAGGTTGCTTGGAATTGCAGCCGTTGATGCTACACACCTAAATAACTTGTCAGGATCTTTCCGAGGCTTCGACAGCACGTGAAACCAGGATCTAGAGCGTTTGTACCATCTATGTCAAAAGTGGGTAAAAATGTGGTGCATCGAGGATTGTGACTCATCGAACACCGGAAAATAAACCAGCTCGGGAGCCGGTCGGGCTCAGCGGGGACTGCAGAATAAGTTGAACTTGCCCGTCAACTGAAGGCAGTCTGATCAGAAGAGGGCCGTCACTTGTGCGGTACCCGGTGGCGCGTGAGTATGGAAGACAGTACATAGGAACGTTTCAAACTGAAAACTCTCAGTGTCGTAATCGAGGTGCATTCATAATCGAGGCGCACGGAGATGCATGACCGATTCAAATATGTGAGATCTCTCACGCGAACTGGCAGAAGAAGATCGCAGAAGGAGCAAAAGTGGCAGGAAACTATCTGTGTGGCATGCAGATAGGAAATAGGGTGTATGCGTCCGATGCAGCCAATCACTAGTAGC
>Ga0310811_10004637_pt1 | contig 17308 bp, 21 predicted proteins | sample YCmetagenome_FD_207642 | JGI IMG/M metagenome (GOLD analysis project Ga0310811, IMG submission 207642) | Soil microbial communities from experimental microcosm in Duke University, North Carolina, United States - YC | ecosystem: Engineered > Artificial ecosystem > Soil microcosm > Unclassified ...
GGCCTGATCTCGTCGCTCCGCTCGATGGTGATCTCCCCGGGGGTGATCTCCACATGGATGCCGAGCGCCTCCAGCATGGCCGCCGTCAGGCCGACCTCGCCGACCTCGGGGGCGTTGTGCAGCGTGCTCGGGCCGTTCCCCAACATGGCCGCGACCATGTGCTTGGACACGGCGTTCTTGGACCCGCGCACCTCGACGTCACCCCGGAGGGGACCCGAGGGGTCGATCCGCCACACCTCTTCGCGGCCATTGCCTTGCACGCTCACACTTACTCCTCGCCGGTGGCTGGTGGAGCAAGGGTATCGGGGCTTGCCCCGATCACCATGTAGGTACCATCTGGACGGTGCGGCATTTGAGGGGCAATCTGACGACGCTGGTCGCGACCGTTCTCGTGCTGGTCGTGGTGGGGGTGGTGGCCGGTCTCGTGTGGTCGGCGCTGGCGCCCACCACCCAGTACGTCCTGACCGACGTGGGGCCGCAGCCGGCGGATCTCGAGGGTCAGTCGCTCATCGCGGCCGACGGCTGGTTCGCCGTCATCGGCGCGGTGTGCGGCCTCGTCTGCGGCGCCGGAGCGTACTTCCTGACGCGCACTCGCCCCGTGCCCGCCGTCCTGGGGGTCGCCGGCGGGGGCCTGCTGGCCTCCTATGTCGCCTCACTCGTCGGGAGTTCGGCGAAGGGAACGATCCAGGCCTCCGCCGCCGGCGGGTTGACGACGTCGACGTCGCTCGGCCTGACCGCGCACGGCGTGCTGTTCGCGTGGCCGGTCGTGGCCACGGGAGTCTTCTGGATCCTCGAGTTCGTGCTGACCTACCGGCTGCGGGGACAGGCCTGAGAGCCCGGGAGGTCCGGCTTCCTCCGCCAGGTGCCCGTCGCCTGCTCGAAAGCGTGGCCCAGTTGCAGGACGTCGAAGTCGGCCCACGGCCGTCCGACGATCTGCACGCCGACGGGCAGCCCTGCAGAGGTGAAACCGCAGGGCACCGACATGGCGGGCGCGTGGAGCACGCTGATCCAGTAGCAGGACCGCATCCACGCCAGATAGTCGGGCATCGGCGTGCCGTCGATCTCCAGGACGTACGGATCCTCCACCGGGAACGGCGGCACCTGGCTGACCGGCGCGATCAGGAAGTCGTATTCGCCGAAGAAGGCGTTCATCCGGTGGAACAGCCCGGTGCGCAGCCGCTCGGCCCTGGCGAGGTCGGCCCCCGTGACCTTGCGGCCCTGTTCCACGTTCCACGTGATGTTGGGACCCGCCTCGGGTAGTTCGCCCAGCGCCAGCGCGTAGTACCACGAGCGGTAGATCCGGAAGGCGTCCTCGGCGTCGGACAGGTCGAGGCCGACCTGCTCCACCTTGGCGCCGAGACCGGTCAGCACGGCCGCGGCCTCCGCGGTCACCCGCGCGGTCTCCGGATCGACGGGCAGCCCGCCGAGGTCGGGGCTGAACGCGATCCGCGCCCCCGTGAAGTCGCGCTCGAGCGGGCCCGCGAAGACCGACCCGTCCTCCCTGATCGCGTACGGCGAGGCCGGGTCGAAGCCCGCGATGGCGGTCATGAAAAGCGCCAGGTCGGCCGCCGTGCGCGCCATCGGGCCCGACACGCTGAGCGTGTACCAGGCGGCCTCCGTGGACACCGACGCCACGCGCCCGGGGGTCGGCCGCAGCCCCGCCACGTTGCAGAAGGAGGCGGGGTTGCGCAGCGAGCCGCCCATGTCCGAGCCGTCCGCCAGCGGCACCATGCGGCTCGCCAGCGCGGCCGCGGCGCCGCCGCTGCTGCCGCCCGCGCTCTTGGACAGGTCGTAGGGGTTGCGAGTCGCCCCGAAGACCTCGTTGACGGTGTGCGACCCCGTGCCGAACTCCGGGGTGTTGGTCTTGCCGATCATGATGCCGCCGGCGTCCCTGACCCGGCGCACGAGCAGGTCGTCCTGGTCGGGCACGTGGCCGGCGAAGACGCGGGAGCCGTACGTCGTCCTGACCCCGGCCGTGTCGACCAGATCCTTGTGCGCGACGGGGAGGCCGTGCAGCGGGCCGCGCCAGTGACCGCGCGCCAGGTCGGCGTCGGCCTGCCCTGCCCGGTCGAGCGCCTGTTCGGCCACCAGTGTGACGATGGCGTTGACCTGGTCGCCGACCTCGTCGATCCGCCTCAGGTGCGCCTCGGCGAGTTCCACGGCGCTCACCGCCCGCTCACGCAGCAGCGCCGACATCTCCGTCGCGGTCAGTTCCACGAGTTCGGTCACGTTCGTGCCCCCGTTCCGTCGTCCTTCAGCTACGAGTCTCGGGTGGGGGAGCGGGCGGAGGCGATGGCAACAGTCGACAGGCTCAGGTCTTCGCGATGGGGGCGGTGACCGCCTGCGTGAGCCGTACGAGATTGGCGGGTGCCGTCTCGATCTGCAGGCCCCTGCGGCCCGCGGAGAAGTAGACGGTCTCGAAGCCGAGCGCCGACTCGTCGATCACCGTGGGCAGCTTCTTGCGCTGCCCGAGCGGGCTGATGCCGCCGACGACGTAGCCGGTGACCCGCTCCACCTTGACCGCGTCGGCCATCGCCGCCCGCTTCCCCTTGAGCGCCGCCGCGAAGGCCTTCAGGTCCAGTTTGCCCGCCACGGGGACCACCGCGACGGCGAGGCCCGCCTCCGTCTCCGCGACCAGCGTCTTGAAGATCCGCTCGTACGGCACGCCGAGCGCGTCGGCCGCCTCCTCGCCGTACGCCTGGGCGTTCGGGTCGTGATCGTAGGGGTGGAGGGTGAACTCCGCCTTCGCCTGTGTGAGGGCGACCGTCGCCGGAGTGCCCTGGCCGCCCTTGCTCCTGGTCTTGCTCACGCCGGACAGACTAGCGATCCGCGCGGCCGGCCCCATCTCCTTACCATCCATTTCACATGACTTGACTCAAGTCGACAGAGAACAGATCATCGTCCTTGATCCGGATATCGCCGTGCCCGTAGGCGGACGGGCCCCGCTCCTGCCGGACGTTCGTCATCGAACAGAGGATCATGCTCATGACCAGGCACGACATGGGGGTGACGCGCACGTGGACCCGGCTGCTCGCCGTGTTCGCCGTCGCGCTGGGGCTCTCCGCCGTCCCCGCCCACGACCCCGCGCGGGCGGCCGCCGCCCCTCAGTTCAAGGTGCTCGCCTTCTACAGCGGCACCTACGACGCGGCCCACATCGACTTCACCAAAGAGGCGAACCAGTGGTTCCCCCAGGCCGCCGCGCAGAACGACTTCTCCTACACCTCGACCACCGACTGGAACCAGCTGAACGCCGCCACCCTCGCGCAGTACCAGGTGGTCATGTTCCTGGACGACCTGCCGCAGACCGCCGCCCAGCGGTCGGCGTTCGAGCAGTACATGCGGGGCGGCGGGGCGTGGATGGGGTTCCACGTGTCGGCGTTCAACACCAACCCGGGGAGCTGGTCCTGGTACCACAACGAGTTCCTGGGCACCGGGGCCTTCAAGTCCAACACGTGGGGCCCCACATCGGTCGTCGTGCGCAATGAGGGCGGCGCCGGCCATCCCACGACGGCGCGCCTGCCCGCCACGTTCACCTCGTCCGTGAGCGAGTGGTACAGCTGGAACAACGACCTGAGGAACAACCCCAACATCAAGATCCTCGGGTCCATCGACCAGTCGAGCTTCCCGGTCGGGACGGACCCCAACCAGACCTGGTACAGCGGTTACTACCCGATCATGTGGACGAACAAGAACTACAAGATGGTGTACGCCAACTTCGGCCACAACGCCATGAACTACTCGACCAACACCCGCCTGTCGTCCACGTTCGCCAGTGACACCCAGAACCGGTTCGTCATCGACAGCCTGCTGTGGCTGGGCGGGGGGAGCGCCCCTCCTCCGCCGCCGGACACGATCTCGCCCACCGCGTGGTACAGCCTCGCCAACCGCGCCAACGGCAAGTGCGTGGACGCCCGGGCGGCCGCCTCGGCGAACGGCACCGCCATCCAGCAGTACGCCTGCAACGGCACCTCCGCCCAGCAGTTCCAGGTCCAGCCGACCAGCGGCGGGTTCGCCCGGCTGAACAACCGCAACAACAGCGCCCAGGTGATCGACGTGACCAACGTGTCGACGGCCGACGGCGCCCCGCTCCAGCTGTGGGCGTACGGCGGGGGCGGCAACCAGCAGTGGCAGGCGGTCTCGGAAGGCGGCGGGTACTACCACTTCGTCAACCGCCTGAGCGGCAAGTGCCTGGACGTGCCCGGCGCCTCGGCCGCCGACTCCGTCCAGCTTCAGCAGTACACATGCAACGGAACGGCGGCGCAGTCGTTCCAGCTGTCCCAGAGGGCGTAGCCCGCGGGGACTCACCGTGAACACGGAGGGCGGCCGGGAGATCATCGACCGGCCGCCCCTCGACGCGCCGAGGAGGTGCCGTGGAAGATCGCGCAGCTCGGGGCGCCAGGTTCCCGTCCACGAAACACGGCGTCCCGCATAGTGGGCAGAACGGGATCTGTCCCTGGTCATCCGTAGACTAGGACGGTGATTTCCCGTATCGACCTGCGTGGGTCGCTGCCCGGCGACCTGCGTGAGGTCCTGCCCCGCGCCGAGCTCGACGTCGAGGCCGCCCTGGAGAAGGTGCGGCCCATCTGTGAGGACGTCCGCCATCGCGGCGCGGTGGCCGTCCGGGAGCTCACGGCGAGGTTCGACGGGGTCGAGCTGGCGTCGACCAGGGTCCCCGCCGCGGAGATCTCCCGAGCCCTCGACGAGCTCGATCCGGCCGTGCGCGCCGCCCTTGAGGAGTCGATCCGCCGGGCCCGCCTCGTCCATCGTGACCAGCGGCGCACCGACACCACGACCCAGGTCGTGCCGGGCGGCTCGGTGACCGAGCGCTGGGTGCCGGTGGGCCGGGTGGGGCTCTACGTGCCGGGCGGCCGGGCCGTCTACCCGTCCAGCGTGGTGATGAACGTCGTGCCGGCCCAGGAGGCCGGGGTGCGGTCGCTCGCGGTGACCTCGCCCGCGCAGAAGGAGTTCGGCGGTCTGCCGCACCCGACGATCCTGGCGGCCTGCGCGCTGCTCGGGGTCGAGGAGGTCCACGCCGTCGGAGGCGCCCAGGCCGTGGCGATGTTCGCCTACGGCACCGAGGAGTGCCCACGGGCCGACATGGTCACCGGACCGGGCAACATCTGGGTCGCGGCGGCCAAGCGGCTACTCAAGGGGCGGATCGGGATCGACTCCGAGGCCGGCCCGACGGAGATCGCGATCCTCGCCGACGAGACCGCCGACCCCGTCCACATCGCGGCCGACCTGATCAGCCAGGCCGAGCACGACGTGATCGCCGCCGCGGTGCTGGTCACGACGAGCGCGGAGCTCGCCGACGCGGTCGACAAGGAGCTTCCCGGCCAGATCGCCGCCACCCGCCACTCCGAGCGGATCACCGAGGCCCTCTCGGGCCGCCAGTCCGGCATCGTGCTCGTCTCGAGCGTCGGCGACGGCCTCGAGGTCGTGGACGCCTACGCCGCCGAGCACCTGGAGATCCAGACGGCGGACGCGCGTGAGGTCGCCGCCCGTGTCCGCAACGCCGGGGCGATCTTCATCGGGCCCTACGCGCCGGTGTCGCTCGGCGACTACATGGCGGGCTCCAACCACGTGCTGCCGACCGGCGGGTGCGCCTGCCACTCGTCGGGGCTGTCCGTGCAGACGTTCCTGCGCGGCATCCACGTCGTCGACTACACCCGTGAGGCCCTCGCCGAGGCGGCGCCGTACGTGTGCGCGCTGGCCGACGCCGAAGACCTGCCCGCCCACGGCGCCGCCATTCGTGCCCGGTTCGACTGGGAAGTGCCCTCATGACACTCGACGACCTGCCGATCCGCGACGACCTGCGCGGCAAGCAGCCCTACGGCGCGCCGCAACTCGACGTGCCCGTCCAGCTCAACACCAACGAGAACCCCCACCCGCCGTCGGCCGCGCTGATCGACGACCTCGCGCGGGCCGTGCGGCACGGGGCGGCCACGCTCAACCGCTACCCCGACAGGGACGCGGTCGACCTGCGCAAGGACCTCGCCGACTACCTCGGCCACGGCCTCACCGCCCGGCAGTTGTGGGCGGCCAACGGGTCGAACGAGATCATCCAGCAGATCCTCCAGGCGTTCGGCGGCCCGGGGCGTTCGGCCATCGGGTTCGAGCCGTCCTACTCCATGCACCCGATCATCGCGGGCGGCACGAACACCCGGTGGGTCGAGGGCGCCCGCGACGAGGACTTCTCGATCGACGTCGGCCACGCCGTCCAGGCCATCGAGAGGCACCGTTCCGACGTCGTCTTCCTGACCTCGCCGAACAACCCGACCGGTACGGCGCTGCCCCTCGGCGTGATCGAGCAGATCATCGCCGCGGCCCCGGGGATGGTCGTGGTCGACGAGGCGTACGCCGAGTTCGCGAGGGCGGGCACGCCGTCGGCCCTCAGCCTGCTGCCGGGCAACCCCCGCCTGATCGTCACGCGGACCATGTCCAAGGCGTTCGCCATGGCGGGCACGCGGCTCGGGTATCTGGCGGCCGACCCGGCCGTGGTCGACGCCATGCTGCTGGTCCGCCTGCCGTACCATCTGTCGACCCTGACCCAGGCCGCCGCCCGGGTGGCCCTGGCACATCGCGAGGAGTTGCTCGCGACCGTCGGGACACTGCGGGCAGAGCGGGACGAGACGGTCGCATGGCTACGGCACCGTGGCCTGGCGGTCGCTGACTCGGATGCCAACTTCGTGCTATTCGGTAGGTTTCCGGACCGGCGTGCCGTATGGGAGGGGCTGCTTGAGCAGGGCGTTCTGATCAGGGAGACCGGCCCGGCGGGCTGGCTCCGCGTGTCGATCGGGACAAAGGACGAGATGGCGGCCTTCCGGGCCGCCCTGGAAGGGGTCCTCGGATGAGTGACGTACGCCGTGGCCGGGTCGAGCGCAGCACCAAGGAGACCTCGGTGCTGGTCGAGATCGACCTCGACGGCACCGGTGTCGTCGACGTCGCGACCGGTGTCGGCTTCTACGACCACATGCTCGCCCAACTGGGCAAGCACGGCCTGTTCGACCTGACCGTGAAGACCGAGGGCGATCTGCACATCGACGCGCACCACACGATCGAGGACACCTCGATCGCGCTGGGCGCGGCGTTCCGCGAGGCACTCGGCGACAAGTCGGGCATCCGCCGCTTCGGCAACGCGTCGTGCCCCCTCGACGAGGCGCTGGCCCAGGTCACGGTCGACCTCTCCGGACGGCCGTACCTCGTGCACACCGAGCCCGAGGGCATGGCCCCGATGATCGGCCCGGACTACGACACGAGCATGACGCGGCACATCCTGGAGTCGTTCGTCGCCCAGGCGGCGGTCTGCCTCCACGTGCACGTGCCGTACGGGCGAAACGCCCATCATATCGTCGAGGCGCAGTTCAAGGCCTTGGCCCGGGCCCTGCGTGAGGCCTCGGAGCGGGACCCTCGCGCGACCGGCGTGCCGAGCACCAAGGGCGTTCTCTGATGACCTTCGCCTCGGGTGGCATGATCTTCATTGGGCTCTTCCTCCTCGGAGGGGTCTACTCCGCCATACGGCAGAGACTGAAGGTGCTCGCGGCGCTGACCGGCGTCGCGGCCGCGCTGGCGATCACGGCAGGGGTGATGTGGTGGCAGTAGGCAGACGTGTCGTGGTCCTCGACTACGGATCGGGCAACCTCCGCTCGGCGGAGCGCGCGCTGGCCCGGGTGGGCGCCGATGTGACGGTGACCGCCGACTGGGATGCCGCGCTGGAGGCCGACGGCCTGGTCGTTCCCGGCGTCGGGGCCTTCTCCGCCTGCATGGAGGGTCTCAAGAGCGTGCGCGGCGACCAGATCGTGGGCCGCAGGCTCGCGGGCGGGCGCCCGGTGCTCGGAATCTGCGTCGGGATGCAGATCCTGTTCGAGAAGGGCGTCGAGCACGGCGTCCACACCGAGGGCTGCGGCGAGTGGCCCGGCACCGTCGAGCGTCTCGACGCGCCCGTGCTCCCGCACATGGGCTGGAACACGGTCGCCCCGCCGGCCGGCAGCGTGCTGTTCGACGGCCTCGACGCGGGCACCCGCTTCTACTTCGTCCACTCCTACGGCGTGCGCGACTGGAGGCTCACGGCCGGCCCCGGCTTCAACCAGCCGCTGGTCACCTGGGCCGAGCACGGCGTGCCGTTCGTCGCGGCCGTGGAGAACGGGCCCCTGATGGCCACCCAGTTCCACCCCGAGAAGTCCGGCGACGCCGGAGCCGCGCTGCTGGCCAACTGGCTGCGCACGTTGTGAGCCGGGCGAGCCGCAGGCCGGGACGGGAGACAGGATGAGCAAGGAGCGGGCCAGGCGGAGGGCGGAGCGCGAAGCCGAGCGCGAGCGCCTCGCCGCCGCTCGCGCCGTGCGTGAGGCCAGAGCGGCCAGGCGGCGCGAGTTGCGCGGCCGCGTCACCGCGGTGTTGCCGCGCCCGGTCCGGGTGGCCCGGCAACAGGGGCGGCTCGCGCGAAGGCGCCGCACGGAGAACGGCGTTCTCGCCCTGTTGTGGTTCATCGTCCAGGTGCTCGCCTGGATCCTGCTCGACGGCTGGATGGCCCGGCTCGGTGTCCTGATCTTCTCCATACTTCTGATCCCCGTGCTCGTCACCATCGTCTTCGACCGGAGGTCGTGACCAATGTCGCTCGTATTGCTCCCTGCTGTGGACGTCGCGGACGGCCAGGCGGTCCGCCTGGTGCAAGGTGAGGCGGGGACGGAGACCTCGTACGGGGATCCGCTCGCCGCGGCGCTGGCCTGGCAGGAGGCCGGTGCGGAGTGGATCCATCTGGTCGACCTGGACGCGGCGTTCGGCCGGGGCGACAACCGCGAGTTGCTCGCCTCCGTCGTCGGCGCCCTGGACGTGCGGGTCGAGTTGTCGGGGGGCATCCGTGACGACGCCTCGCTCGACGCCGCGCTGTCCACGGGCTGCCGCCGCGTCAACATCGGCACGGCCGCCCTGGAGGACCCCGCCTGGTGCGCCAAGATCATCGCTGAGCACGGCGATAAGATCGCGGTGGGCCTCGACGTCCGGGGGACCACCCTCGCCGCACGCGGCTGGACACAGGAGGGCGGCGACCTGTGGGAGGTCCTCGACCGTCTGGAGTCCGAGGGCTGCCCCCGTTACGTCGTCACCGACGTGACCAAGGACGGCACGTTGCGCGGTCCCAACCTCGATCTGCTCCGCGAGGTCTGCGCCAGGACCGACCGGCCCGTGATCGCCAGCGGCGGCGTCTCCTCGCTCGACGACCTCCGCGCGCTGGCCACCCTCGTCCCCGAGGGCGTCGAGGGCGCCATCGTCGGCAAGGCGCTGTACGCCCAGGCGTTCACGCTGGAAGAGGCGCTCGCGGCGGTGAGCGCGCGATGAACGAGCGAGTCACCTTCACCCGGATCTCGTCCGGCGGTCCCTGGGAGGACCGGTACGGCTACGCCCGTGCGGTCGTCGCGGGCCCCCACATCCACGTGTCCGGCTGTACCGCCACCGTCGGCGGAGAGATCCAGCACGTCGGCGACGCCTACAACCAGACGCTGACGGCGATCTCCATCGCCCTCGACGCGGTGGAGAAGGCGGGGGTCTCGGTCGCCGAGGTCGTCCGCACGCGCCTCTACGTCGTGAACGCCGCCGACTTCGAGGCCGTCGGCCGCGCGCACGGCGAGGTGTTCGGGACCGTACGGCCGGCCTGCACGAGTGTCCAGGTCGCCGGCCTGGTGGACTCCCGCATGCTGGTCGAGGTCGAGGTCGAGGCCTACCGGGGGGAGCGGTCGCCATGACGGTCGCGGTGCGGGTCATCCCCTGCCTGGACGTGGACGCCGGGCGGGTGGTCAAGGGCGTCAACTTCGAGAACCTGCGTGATGCGGGGGACCCGGTCGAGCTCGCCCGCCGCTACGACGCCGATGGCGCGGACGAGCTGACATTTCTCGACATCACCGCGTCTTCGGGCGAGCGGGAGACCATGCTCGACGTGGTCCGCCGTACGGCGGAGCAGGTGTTCATCCCGCTGACCGTCGGCGGGGGGATCCGGGCGGTCGAGGACGTGGACCGCATGCTGCGCGCCGGCGCCGACAAGGTGGGCATCAACACCGCGGCCATCGCGCGGCCCGAACTGCTCACCGAGGCGTCGCGGCGGTTCGGGTCCCAGTGCGTGGTGCTGTCCGTCGACGCCCGCAGGGTCGTCGACGGCCCGCCCACGCCGTCCGGCTTCGAGGTGACCACCCACGGCGGACGCCGCGGCACGGGGCTCGACGCCGTCGAGTGGGCCGCGCGGGGCCAGGAGCTCGGTGTGGGGGAGATCCTGCTCAACTCGATGGACGGCGACGGCACCAAGTCGGGCTACGACCTGGAGATGCTCAGAGCCGTCCGCGCGGCCGTGACGGTCCCGGTGATCGCCTCGGGCGGCGCGGGGAGGCTGGAGGACTTCGCGCCGGCCGTCGAGGCCGGGGCCGACGCCGTGCTCGCCGCGTCGGTGTTTCACTTCGGCCAGCTCAAGATCCACGAGGTGAAGGAGACGCTGCGGTCCGCGGGCCATCCCGTCCGCTGAGGGCAGGGTTGAAACGGCTCTTTACCGCTCGGGGAGTTTGATTTCCGGGCGGTGGAGATGTGGTCCTCGTGCGATTCCTGGAAATTCACCGAATACGCGAGAAACGCGGCCTCCAGATTCACCGGAGGCCGCATCCCATTCATGTGGCCGCTTTTTCCGCGGCGCTTGGTTTCACTGTGTGCGGCGCAGGCGCGGGTGTGTCACTCGCCCTGGTCCGACCAGCGGTGCCTGGGCTCCTCGCGGGGAGGAATCGAGTCTCCCCGCATGGACTGCTGCTGCATGGGCTCGCCCGTGAGGGACTCGTCCACGGTGGACTCGTCCTGCGAGATCTCTTCCGGTGTGGTGGACTCTTGCTGCTCCGACTCGTCGGACTCCTCGGCCACCGGGTCGAGGGACGGGATCCGCATCCGGTCGCTCATCGCGCCGGACGTCCCGCTGTAAGCGGTGCCGATCGTCGTGTCGGACGCCGTGTCGGCGACCGACGAGGTGCCGGGGTCGTGGGTGGCGGCCTGGGCCGTCTGCGCCGACCCGAAGGCGATGGCGGGAAGAAGGGCCAGACTCAAAAGAGCTGGGAGACGCTTTCCGTTCATGCTTTCTCCTATCCGATCAGGGCCGCTTGGCGGCGATCGGGGATTTGCTCTTCCATCGTCGGCCCGGGCGTCGAATTCCGTCTAGGCGAAACAACCGGAAATAGAGCGAACCGAACGGCATTCCATTCCACGGGCTGACGGTTCGTTGTCCTTGCCCACCGATTACGAGGTGGCGATTTGCGCGCCCGTCGACTCCCTGACGACCAGCGTCGGCTGGAACATGATCTGCTGGTGCGTGTGCGCCTCGGGGTTGTCGCACTCGTCGAGCAGCAACTGGGTGGCGATGCGGCCGAGCCGGTACGTCGGCTGAGTGATCGAGCTGAGCGACACGGCCGAGGCGGCGGCGAAGTCGATGTCGTCGTAGCCGATCAGCATCACGTCGCCGGGCACGCGTACCCCCGCCTGGAGCAGCCCGCGCAGCAGGCCCAGCGCCAGCAGGTCGTTGGCGCAGAACACGGCGTCCGGCAGCGCTCCCGATGTCAGCAGCGCCTCGGCCGCCTGCTGCCCGCACCCGGCGTTCATGCTGGGCACCGTCAGCTCGGCGAGCGTGACGGCCGGGTCCAGGCCCGCCTGCAGCACGGCCTGCCGCGCTCCTTCCAGGCGGTCCTGACACTGCCGGATGGAGGAGGGGCCGCTCAGGTAGGCGATTCGGCGGGCTCCCCGCTCGAGCAGGTGGCCCACGGCGAGGCCGCCGCCCACCACGTCGTTGACGGCGACCGAGCACTGGTCGGGCCGGTGGGCCGGGTGGTCGACCAGGACGAGGTTGATGCCGCGCTCGCGGATGCGGTCGAGCCGCACCGGATCCTCTCCGGACGGAGTGATCAGCACTCCCCGCACACGTTGCTCGGACAGGACGAGCAGGTTGCGCTCCTCCTTCGCGAGGTTCCCCGCGGAATTGCCGAGGATCACCGCGTACCCGAGCTCGCTCGCCATGTCCTCGACCCCGGCGGCGACATCGGTGAAGAACGGGTTGCCGATGTCGATCACGGACAGCCCGATGGTCCTGCTGTGCCCCGCCCGCAACGACGACGCGGAGCCGTGCCGGACGAATCCCAGCTCCCGTACGGACCGCTGGACTCGTTCTCTGGTGGCGGCGGCGACCTTCTCCGGACGGTTGAGCACGTTGGAGACGGTGCCGGGGGAGACGCCGGCGTGGGCCGCGACCTCCCTGATGCCGATCGGATTCATCGAAGCCGATTAAAACGGAGCCGCAGGGGCCGCGCCAGCCCGGGGCGCGCCTTTCCGGGGGCCGGCCGGCGGGTCAGAACGCCCGCAGGTGCTGGAAGGTCTCGTACGCGACGTCCTGGGCGGCGAAGTCCGCGGCCTCCGACCGTTTGACGGCCAGATAGGCGGCGCCCCGCAAGGGCCCCAGGGCGTCCATGAGGAGCCGGTCGGCCTCCAGGGCGTCCAGAGCCTCGCCGAGGGCCGAGGGGAGCCGCTCGCAGCCCAGACGGGCTCGCTCCTTGGCGCTCAGCGTGTCGGGGTCCACCAGGACGGGCTTTCCGGGGTCGAGCTCCCGCCGGATGCCGTCCAGCCCCGCGTGGAGGACGGCGCCGAGCGACAGGTACGGGTTGGCCGACGAATCCGAGGGCTTGATCTCGAGATTCGTCGACGCCTCGACGTTTCCGCCCATGGGGGAGCAGATCCGGACCGCCGCCTCGCGATTGTCCATGCCGTAGCAGGTGTAGGCGCTCGCCCAGGCGCGGGGCCGGAGGCGCCGGTAACTGTTGACGCTCGCGCAGGTCAGTGCCACGAGGCCGGGCAGGTGGGCGAGGACGCCCGCGATGAAGCGCCGGCCGAGCACCGACAGGCCGCCCTTGCCGTCGGCGAACAGGTTGTGCTCCAGATCGGCGTCCCAGAGGGAGATGTGCAGGTGGGCGCCGTTGCCCGCCTGGTCGGCGATCGGCTTGGGCGCGAGCGAGGCCCACATCGCCATCCGGAAGGCCACTCCGCGGACGGTCTCCCGGTAGATCACGTGGTTGTCGGCGGCTTTGAGCGCGGTCGCGGGCCTGATGGACAGCTCGTGCTGGCCCGCCCCCAGTTCGGGGTAGTAGTGCTCGATCGGCAGCCCCTGCGCCTCCAGCGCGCGTACGAGCGCCATCGTGTAGTCGTGGGCGAGGTCGAACCCGGCCGCGGCGTAGCACAGGCTGTCGTCGATCGGGACGAGCCGGTCGGGGCCGCCGGTCGGATCGGGGAGCCGCCGGCCGAGGGTGAACTCGGGCTCGAACGCCGCGACGGGGGTGAGGCCCTCCGAGCCGAGCAGGGCGATGGCGTCCTTGAGGAACGTTCGCGGGCAGGCCGCCCACGGGCTCCCGTCGAGCTGCCGGAGATCGGAGAGCATCGCCGCCGCGCCGGACGCGTAGGGGAGCGGCACGAAGGTCGCGGGATCGGGGACGATGCGGACCTCGCCCACCGGTCCCATGCCCTCGACCGGCTGGAGACGGTCGAGCATCGACATCGCCATCATCGCCACCGTGTGGCCGATGCCCGTGCCGATCCGTTCGGAGAGGCGGGAGCGTCCCGCCGCCTTGCCGCGGATGACTCCGCCGTGGTCGGCGTAGAGGAATCGGACCAGCTCGATGCCGTCGACCTCGACACGTTCGAGGATCCGGCGGGCTGCGGGATCGAGTTGTTGTTGAGCGACGGCGGCGCTTTGGCGGTCTCCCATCCTGCCTGCGTAACACGGCGGAGCCGTCGGCGGAAGGGCCGCCACGCCACCGCGCCGCCTTTTCGGCGCGGTGCGCGGGGTGGAAAGAAGGCCGGGTGTGCGGAATCCCCTTCGGCACACCGGCCGGGGTCACATCACTGCAGGACCGTCGTGAAGAAGGTCGCCAGACGGGTGGCGCCGGTGTTGATCGTGTCGAACACGCCGCTGACGGCGCCGGCTGCGGCTCGCGGCTGGTTGTAGAGGTAGAAGACCACGAACGCGATGGCCGCGTACGTAAGAACCTTCTTGACCTGCATTGGGGGGCCTCCTGCAGTCAGTTTCCCGGCTGTTTGTACCCGGCGACACGGAAGATCATAACTAGCCGGGAGGCCACGAGCCCCTACCATCCCATCCGCTGAGAAGGCGCAGGGTCAGCTGTTCACGAGCGTCGTGAAGAACGACGAGAGGCGTTCCGCGCCGGTGCTGACGCCCCCGAACAGGCCCCTGACCGCGGCGGCTGCGGCCGTGGGCTGGGTGAACAGGTAGAAGATCACGAAGGCGACGACCACATAGGTGATTATCTTCTTGGCGTTCATCGGGGCTCCAACCATGAGGCACTGCCCTCATGCTGCCGCATCGCGCCAAGGTTACGCGTGATTTCCGTCTAGATCGATTTACCGTGTCACATGCCCAGAGGCGTCTCGCGCAGCCGCCGCACCGCGCCCTCGTCGCCGTCGAAGGTCACCCGGGCGTGCTCGCCCCGGCCGAAGGCGAACAGGATCAGCTCGCCGGTCTCACCGCTGACGACCACCTCGGGCGCGGTCTTCCCGGCCGTCACCTCGCCGCCGCCGGTGCGCCGGAGCAGGACGCCGACCGGCGATTTGCGCAGGAAGAGGCGGGCGCCGCTCTTGAGTTGCCGCCACAGCGACTCCTCGGCCTCCGGAGGCAGCACGCGGGGCTCCCAGCCGGGCCGGGCGCGTCTGACGTCCTCGTGGTGGACGAACAACTCGACGGAGTTCACGACCTTGTCGATGCCGGGGATGCGGTACGGGGACCAGACCGGCGGGCCCTGCCGTACGAACTCGACCAGTTCGGCATAGGACCGCCCGTTCTTGAGGCGGTTCTGGACGGAGCCGGTGTAGCCGGACAGGAAACTGAGCGCGATGCCCCCCGCGGCGTCGGGCCGGCGTTCACGGAGCACGAGGTGCGCGGCGAGATCCGCCGTCGTCCATCCCTCGCAGAGCGTGGGAGCATCGGGACCGAGCTCGTCCAGTGTGGTGGAGATGGCCGCACGTTCGTCCCGTACAAAACTCACGAGGGCAGCCTAGCCCCGATCACCCGCGTCACGATCACCAGGCCTGTCAAGGAATAATCCGGTTGATCGTGATGATATGGAATATCTAGGACTAAAGGCTTGGTGTGGCGTCGGTCGAGAGGCCGATTCGTGTGCGCGCCGGGGTAGGTAACGTCCGATTCGCTGGCGCTCGGAGCGGGCGGCCAGAACGTCCCCGACCGAGAGGAAACCCGGCGTGCCGTCGAAGGACTCCCCCGCGCGGCCGAGTAAATCCGTCATGACCCGCGGCCTGCGGGTCATCGGCATGGCGATCAGGGCCGAGCCGCGCATCTTCACCAGCGCGGTGCTCGCGAGCGCGGTCTACGGCATCATGACCGTCGGCTCCTCCTGGGCCCTCGGCCGGGCGACGGACGACGTCGTGCTGCCCGCCTTCCGTGACGGCCGCGCCCACACCGGCGCGCTGGTCGCGGCGGCCCTGCTGATCGTCGGCGTCGCGGTGTTCAAGGCCGCCGGGATCATGGGCAGGCGGATCCTCGCCGGAGTCATGCAGTACCGGATGCAGGCCCGTTCGCGGCGCGCGGTGACCCGGCAGTACCTGCGGCTGCCACTCGCCTGGCACCACCTGCATCCGACGGGTCAGCTGCTGTCCAACGCCAACTCCGACGTCGAGGCGGCCTGGGCGCCGCTCGCGCCCCTTCCGATGGCCGTGGGCGTCATCGTGATGCTCGTGACGGCGGCGGGGGCGATCCTGCTCATCGACCCCGTCCTCGCCGTCGTCGGTTTCCTGATATTTCCGGCGATCGCCGTACTGAACCTGATCTACCAGCGCAGGCTGTCCCCCCTCGCGATGCGCGCGCAGCAGCTCAGGGCCGAGGTGAGCGAGGTGGCGCACGAGAGTTTCGACGGTGCGCTCGTCGTGAAGACGCTCGGCCGGGAGGACGCGGAGGCCCGCCGGTTCCAGGCGCGCGCCGACGAGTTGCGCGACGCCAACGTCGCCGTCGGCCGGGTGCGCGGATTGTTCGACCCGCTGCTCGAGGCCCTGCCGACGATCGGCGTGCTGGCCGTGCTGCTGGTCGGCGCGATGCGGCTCGAAGCCCGCGACGTCGTCGCCGGAGACCTGATCCAGGTCGCCTACCTCTTCACGCTCCTCGCCTTCCCCGTCCGGGCGCTCGGCTGGGTGCTCGCCGAGCTTCCCCGCAGCGTCGTCGGCTGGACCCGGGTGCAGGACGTCCTCGACGCCACCGGGTCCATGGAGTACGGCGCGGCGGACCTGGCCGGCGACAGCCCCGCGGGCGTGCGGGCCGACGGGGTGAGCTACCGCTACCTTCCCGACGCCGCCGTGCTCACCGACGTGACGTTCGAGGTGGCGCCCGGCCGCACCGTCGCCGTCGTGGGTCCGACGGGTTCGGGCAAGTCCACGCTGACCCTGCTGCTCGGGCGGCTGATCGACCCCGCCGCCGGCGCCGTACGGATCGACGGGACCGACCTGCGCGAGGTCGCGCAGGGCGGGGTGAGCGACGCGGTGGCCCTGGTGCTCCAGCAGACGTTCCTGTTCGACGACACCGTCCGCGGCAACATCACGGTGGGCCGGGACGTGCCGGACGAGACCGTGTGGGCGGCCCTGCGGCTGGCCCAGGCGGACGGGTTCGTCAGCGCATTGCCGTCCGGGCTGGACACGCGTGTCGGCGAGCGGGGCACGTCGTTGTCGGGCGGGCAGCGGCAGCGGATCGCGCTCGCCCGGGCGATCGTCCGCACGCCCCGGCTTCTCATCCTCGACGACGCCACCTCCAGCGTGGACCCCCAGGTGGAGAAGCGCATCCTGCACGGCCTGCGCGAGGGCGCGGCCGGCTCAACGGTGATCGTCGTCGCCTACCGGATGGCGACGATCGCCCTGGCGGACGAGGTCGTCTACCTGGAACACGGCAGGGTCGTCGACCAGGGCCCCCACGAGCTGTTGCTGGAGCGCTGCGCGGGCTACCGGGACCTGGTCACCGCATACGAGCGCGAGGAGGCCGAAAGGGCCGCGCTCGACACCGACGAGGAGATCGTGGCATGACCGCCGTGACAGAGGAGACGACGACCGAGGGCGAAAAGCCGGGCGGCCTCCAGGCCGCCGAGCGGACGGCGTTCGAGACCATACGGCACGGCCTGCGGTTGTCGCCCGAATTCCGCAACGGACTCCTGGGCACGGTGTGCCTCGCCGTGCTGGCGACCCTCGGCAAGGTCATCGTCCCCATCGCCGTGCAGCAGGTGATCGACCGAGGGCTCGGCGA
>Ga0310811_10004638_pt1 | contig 17308 bp, 13 predicted proteins | sample YCmetagenome_FD_207642 | JGI IMG/M metagenome (GOLD analysis project Ga0310811, IMG submission 207642) | Soil microbial communities from experimental microcosm in Duke University, North Carolina, United States - YC | ecosystem: Engineered > Artificial ecosystem > Soil microcosm > Unclassified ...
GTGCCCAACTCCGCCGATGTGGACATCGCGGACGAGGTCATGCGCCTGCAGGACAAGGTCCAGAAGCTCCTGCGCGCGACCTATTCCAAGCTCACACCCTGGCAGCGTGTGCAGGTCGCCCGTCATGCCGAGCGGCCGCATGCGCAGAGATACATCGATCGGCTGATCACCGACTACACGCCGCTCGCAGGCGATCGCGTGTTCGGCGAGGACGCCGCAATCGTGGGCGGCATGGGCCGGCTCGACGGCCGCAGTGTGGTAGTGCTGGGCCAGGAGAAGGGCGACGACACCGAGTCGCGACTCAAGCACAATTTCGGCATGGCACGGCCGGAGGGCTATCGCAAAGCGCAACGACTGATGCGGCTGGCCGATCGCTTCAACTTGCCTGTGCTCACTTTCGTCGACACGCCCGGTGCCTATCCTGGCATGGACGCCGAGGCGCGCGGCCAGGCCGAGGCCATCGCGTCGTCGATCGACACTTGTCTCGCGATTGGCGTGCCGCTGGTGAGCGTCGTGATCGGCGAGGGCGGCTCGGGCGGCGCGCTCGCCATTGCCTCGGCCGATCGTGTCTACATGCTGGAGAATTCCGTCTACTCGGTCATCACCCCGGAAGGCTGCGCCTCGATCCTGTGGCGTTCCAATACCAATGCCCAGGAGGCGGCCGAGGCGATGAAGATGACCGCGGGCGATCTCAAGCGGCTCGATGTGATCGACGAGGTCATCCCCGAGCCGATGGGCGGCGCCCATCGCGCTCCGGACGAGACGATCGACGCGGTCGGCAAGATCGTGTCCGGCGCCCTGACCGATCTCGCGCAACTCGACAGGGACACGCTGCGTCGGCGGCGCCAGGACAAGTTCCTCGCCATGGGCAAGAAAGGGCTGTAGCGCCCGATCGTCATGGGCGCGCCCTTGCGTCTCAGCGTTCTCGACCAATCTCCCATCCGCAGGGGCGGGACGGCGGCACAGGCGGTCGCGGAGACGCTCGAGCTCGCCGAGCTTTGCGACCGCCTCGGCTATCATCGCTACTGGCTGGCCGAGCATCACAGCAGCGAGGCCTTGGCTGGATCGACGCCCGAGGTGTTGATCACGCGCGTGGCTGGCCTCACGCGCCGGATGCGGATCGGCTCGGGTGGCGTGATGCTGCCGCACTACAGCGCTTTCAAGGTGGCGGAAAATTTCCGCATGCTGGAGACGCTGTTTCCAGGTCGCGTCGATCTCGGCATCGGCCGCGCGCCCGGCAGCGACCAGCGAACCATGCGTATACTGGCCGACGGCAGGTCCAACTGGGCCGATCCCGCAAGCTACCCCTATCAGGTACGCGATCTTCTGGCGTGGCTGCACGATGCCTTGCCGGACAACGATGCCGGTCGCGGAGTCATGGCACAGCCCGCGGGCGCGACTGCCCCCGATGTATGGTTGCTGGGATCGAGTGATGAAAGTGCCGCCCTTGCGGCCCATTTCGGCCTGCCGTTCTGCTTTGCGCACTTCATCAATCCCGACGGTGGCGATACGGCCACACGCGCCTATCGCACCCATTTCCGGCCGTCGGCGCTCCACACCGAACCGATGCCCATGATGGCGATCACGGTTCTTTGCGCGGAGACCGACGAAGAGGCGAATCTTCTGGCAACGAGCCGTGAAGTCTGGGCAATGCGACTGCTTTCTCGCGGTGAGGCGGGGCCGGTGCCCTCGGTCGAGGAAGCACTGGCCGAGGCGAAGACACCTGAGGCCGAGCGCTGGATGCCGCGTTTGCGGCGGCGGTCGGTCGTCGGATCGCCCAAGACGGTACGCGCCGGCCTCGAGCAGCAGGCTGCGAACTATCAGGTCGACGAGATCATGGCCGTCACGATCTGCTACGACTTCGACAAGCGTCGTCGTTCCTATGAGCTTCTGGCTGAAGAGTTCGGATTGGCGACCTCCTGATCTTCCTCCTCTCCTCCGCGCGCCTGTAATTTGTTCGCAGGGGTTGAAACATCCAGGTATCGATCGATTGGTTGTTGATCGACCATTGTAAAACCTCGACCATCAACGACGGGGGCGATCAGTCCGTGGATCTCATTGATGATCCGTCCAACGGCTCGAACGACCCAATGGAACGCCGGCAATTCATAGGCCGGCGACGCACCATACGGGGGAGTGCATGCCGAGCAATAACTGGAACATTGATGCCGTTCGTTCGCGGGAGGCGATGACGCGCGTCGCCGCGGCACTCGGTCCGCACAACGATTGGCGTGGCGTCGTGATCGCCCATCTTGATACCGGCTTCACGAATCACGTCGTGTTCAACCTGGCCAGCACCACGCCTTCGATCCGGATCGCTGACGGCGTCAACTACATGGACCCGGGTGTGAGCGAGCCGCGCGATCCCTTGAACTATTCCGGCGGTCTGGGAGTCGCCACACCGGGCCATGGCACGCGCACACTGGGCACGCTGTGCGGCAATCTCGCGGGGACCTATACCGGCGTATGCCCGACAGTGCCGGTGGTGCCTTATCGGGTCACCAACGGCGTCATGCTGACGGGCCAGACCATCCTCAATACCGCCCTGGCGATCATGGATGCCGTCGACCGAAACCTGGTGGACGTGATCACGATCAGCCTGGGCGTGCAGTCGGTGATCGGCAACGTCAAGCAAATGCGTGCCCTGGGCCGCGCTATCGACCACGCCTACGAACGTGGGGTCATCGTCGTGGGTGCCGCGGGTCAGACAGAGGACGCGCCCCAACTGGTCGGTTTCACGGTCTATCCCGGTCGCTATTCGCGCAGCATTCTCGTGGGCGGGATCAACGCCGACCGCAAGGTCTGCTTCGACTACGACGATGGGCGCAAGTACATCGACGTTTGGGCACCGGCCGACGATGTATCCCGGCCCAACGCCGTGGCCGGCCTGCCCGAGCCCTTTACCGGGTTTGCGATGGGAGACGGCACTTCCTACTCGACGGTGCATGTGGCAGGTGCGGCCGCAATGTGGCTCAGGATGCGCGGCGACGATCTGGATGCCGGCGGCTACAACGGCTGGCAGCGGGTCGAAGCCTTCCGCGCGGTACTGCGTGCCGCGAAACAGCCGCTGGCCGGGGATGACGTGCCAACAAAGAGAGCGCCTACCGACACGGGCATCCTGGACTGCGTTGCCGTGCTCGATGTTCGCCTGCCGCCGCTTGGCGCGCTGAAGAAGGCGCCGCTGGCCGAACCACAGGTAAATTGAAGTCCGGAAATCGGGCGCAGTCCGGATGACAAACCTTGTCGTCAGCTGCCCTTCCCGGCAGTTGGATTCCACATAGGTGCAGCCAAGGTCTCGGCGAATTGTTTGAACATCAGGTTGAACGAGATGCTGATGCGCTCGGTCTGGCCGTCATTGGCCGGTACGCTGTGCCTGAGCCAGGCCGGGAAGATCAACAATCGGCCGGGCCTGCTCTCCGCATCGGCGGCATTGGCGGTCTGGCGCGTGAACTGGCGCGGCTTCGGCATGATCATCAAGGGCCGCGGATCCTGGAAGATAATGCGCGATCCCGACTCGGGTACCGCCACGTAGTAGACGCCGCTGAGATAGTTGTTCGGATGATTGTGCGTGGGATGGTAGGCGCCCGGCGGATTGATGTTGGCCCAGCAGCCGGTGATGGTCATGGGATGCTGATCGATCTGCAGGAAGCGGGCCACGCCGCGAGCCGCCGTCTCGACGAGCTTTACGAAGTCCGCGAAGGCCGGCCGCGTGTGCAGGTCCTGTGGCGTCTGCCAGTTGCTGCCCGCCGGCACCTTGGGCCGAGGCGAGATGATGTTCTCGATCTCGGCCTTGAGCCTGGCATTGAAAGGTCCGGCCTCGGCGGGCTTGAGGTCGACGATCCAGATGCTTGTCGGGAAGAGTTCCTGGACTTCCTGCTTTTCGATCATGCCTCACTATAGCCAAATCACTTGGTGATGGCGCGTTGCAGCCGGTCGACCTGGGCGGGGATCCCGGCCGGGCTCGTCACCGGCAGGGAGCAGAAATTGCGCGTGCAGGCAAAGGCCGCTGGCCCGTCCGGGTAGTCGGGATAGTCGACGTCTGCATTGGCGAGCGGGCCCTCGCGCTTGTCCCACCATTCGGCGCGCTTGTAGGCCAGTGGATAGGCAAGGGCCGCGGCATAAAGCGCTTTGCTGCGCGGGTCGTCCTTGGGGCCGACCACGGTCAGATGCACCGGCTCGTTGCCGAGCTCCTCTTCGGCCAGCAGTACGTCGGGCAGGAAGCCATAGGCATCGAGGATTGGCGGCGAGGCGAGATAGCCCATACCGGCCTCGGCGATCTCGCGATAGCGCGGTTGCCCGGCATAGAAGGAAAGCAGGGAGAAAAAGCGGGTCGCCGCGACATTGTCTTCGCGCTGCTTGATGGGCTTGGGCAAGTTCTTGGCGTCGGGCGAGGCGGAAGCGAAGAAGCCTCCGGTCCTGGGGTCGATGAAGGTGGCGGCGACGAAGTCGGCCGTCTCGATGGCCTCTGTGAGCCAGCGCCGATCGCCGGTCGAGCGATGCAGCGCGAGAAGCGCTGCCCCCATCTCGACGCTGTCGGCGAGATAAGGGCCGGCGGCATCCCGTGCGTCATGGCGGAAACCGCCACTCGGCAGGCGCCGCTCGCGAAGCGCCCATTCGGCACCTGCGACCGCGAGTGCCAGGGCGTCTGCATGGCCAGTGGCATCGTAGTAGGCGGTGAGCCCCTGGATCGCCTGACCGGTCTCGCGTGCGTATTCTCGCGGATCGACGCCGGGATGGCCGTCGGCCATGCCCATCGAGACGTGGAAGCCACCATCAGGTGAGGCGAGCTTGTTCTTCAGGAAGCCATAAAGATGATCGGCAGCGTCGCGATAGGCTTGGTCTCCGAACATCAACCATCCGCGGGAATAAGCCTGCAGCGCGGCCTGCTGCGCGAACATGGGGAATTCGAGCGAAGGTTTCGACCAATCCGGCTTCAGCGACACCTGGCTGATGCCGCCCGAGTCCTTGTCGATCAGTGCGATCATCGCGGTCAGCGTGCGCTTGAGCCGTGCCGTCGCCTTCTCGTCGCCTGCCTTGGACTGGTCCAGGAACCAGTCGAGTGTGGGCCCATCGACCAGCTTGCTCTTGCTCCAGCCGCCGTTGGCTTCGTCGTAGGCCTTGTCCAGGAAGGCGAGGATCTCGTTGCGGTGCGCGTCGCTGAGACCGGTCGCGAGCGTGCGTTCACGCTCGGGGCCGCCAAGCTTGCCGTAGTCCACTGGGGAGGGATCCTTGATCGTCGCTTCCAGGATGGGAATGAAAAACTTCGGCGAATAGAAACCGCGCAGCTTCACGATCTCGTTGCCATTGGGGTCGAAGATGATGGTTGCGGGCCAGCCCCAGCGCTCGTAGCGCTGCGAGATGTCGGGACGGCTGTCCTGATCGACGAACACGGGAATGAAATGATCCTTGAGCACCGCACGCACCTGCGGATCGCTCCAGGTGTCGCGGTTCATGGCGTGGCACCAGGGGCACCACCAGCTCTGCAGCGATACGATGACGAACTTCTTTCCTTCGGCTGCGCGCTGAAAGGTCGAATCGGACCAGGTGTTCCAGAATCCATCGTCGCCGAGGTCCTTGCGCGCATCGAAGGGAGCGGCGGCTGCGGTCGAGAGGCCCAGAAGCAGGGCCATGACAAAGGCAAAAAACCGCATTTCAAAAATCTCCCCGCGGCAGAGACGCCAGCCCCATTTGCCGACCGGCTCATTCGGTGGTCCAATCACACCTGAACACAGGATCGGGAGGAACAATCATGGCGACGGTACAGCCGATCACGCCCGATTTCGCCGCGGAAGTGGGCGACGTCGATCTCGGCAAACCCTTATCGCCCGACGATCTTACGGCCGTCCGTGAGGCTTTTACAAAATTCGCGGTGCTCGTCTTTCCGGATCAGGGCTTCGACGACGAAGGCCAACTTGCCTTCGCCCGCAATTTCGGCCCGCTCGAAACGACGGTATTCAAGCAGCGCGAGGGCCACAAGCTGCGCCTGCATGAGAACCTCGCAGATGTCGGCAATCTCGATGTCGAGGACAGGATCCTCCCAAGCGACGACCGCCAGCGCCTCTACAATCTCGGCAATCGCCTGTGGCACACAGATTCGTCGTTCAAGCGTGTGCCGGCCTACTGCTCCATGCTGCATGCTCGTTCGATTCCACCGATCGGCGGCCAGACAGAGTTCGCAGATCTGCGGGCGGCTTATGACGCGCTGCCAGAGGCAATGAAACGGCGCATCGCGGGCCTCGTCGCCGAGCATTCGATCATGACCTCGCGCGCGAGGCTCGGTTTTGCCGATTTCGACGAGAACGAGCGCCGTGCCTTTGCGCCGGTGCCGCAAGTCGTGGCGCGCCGCTTGCCCGACAGCGGCAGCGTGAGTCTTTACCTCGCAAGCCATGCGGGCGCGATCCGCGGCATGCCGCAGCCGGAAGCCGAGGCACTGCTCAAGGAGCTGATCGAGCATGCGACACAGCGCCAATTCGTTTACAGCCACCGCTGGCGGGTCAAGGACCTGGTGATCTGGGATGATCGCTGCACCATGCATCGAGGTATGGAATTCGATGACCAGCGCTACAAGCGCGACATGCGGCGCGCCACCGTCTCCGATGTGGCGCCAACCTGCGAGCAGATGGGGCTGGCGGTAGCAGCAGAATGAGGCCGGTTGCTTTCCGCAAGCTTGCCTTGTCGTTTGACGTCGCGTCGGAGAGCACGCACGGTGGTTCGCGCCTCGGGCAAGGTATCCGCCACAATGGGCTGTCCTGACGAGGAATGGGCATGGTCAAGCTCACGCCGGACCAGCAGCAGATGCTGTACGACGCGGAGCCCGCTATCTTTCGCCCGATCAGGGGCGCGTGGGGCCTGCGTGGGGCAACCAATCTGCGTCTGGCCACGGCCGACGTCGCGACCGCCCGCAACGCGCTCACGATGGCATGGCAGAATGTGGCTCAGTCCAAGTCGATATGGCTCAAACGTCCCGCCGCATGATGGCTCGGCGCCATACAGGGTGCCCGTTGTTGCGCTCGGTCATTAGGACCTTGCGCAAAGGCGGCGTGAAAGCCACGCGTGGCACTTCGTGGAAACCGCGACGTCGGTAGAACGGCGCGTTCCAGGCAATGTCGCGATAGGTCGAGAGATAAAGTGCGTCGAAGCCGAGGTCGCGGGCGGTCTCTGCCGTGCGATTGATCAAGGCGGAGCCGTAACCGTGTTGCTGCCAGCCCGCCAAGACCGATAATTGGTCGAGCCAGGCTGTATCATTCCGAAGTTTCATCAGCGCAAAACCGACCGGGCGGCCAAGCGGCGAGGCGGCGATCCACAGGCGACCGCGAGTTCTGCCGAATTCGAGCACGGCGAGGGTGGCCGGCGGCATGTCGACCACGATCTGCAGGCCGACTCGCGCAAAGCGTTCGTCCGCAGCGTTTTCGATCTGCGGCAGCAATCGAATTTCATCGGGACGAGGCGCGCGAATCATGGTGGCGGATTGGGTACGCTCGGGCGAAGCCGGAAGGAAGCGCCATGACGATCGATATCGAACTTTTGAAGAAGGATCTCGGCCGCAAGATCGAGGATGAGGATGTGGTCACGCAGGCGCCCCTGAAGGCGATGATCGCCACCTTCGATCGCGCGGACAAGGTGCCTGAATCGGGTGAGCCAATCGCCCCGGGCTGGCACCTCTGCTTCCTGCACTCCTATGCCCGTCGTGCCCAGCTCGGTCTGGACGGCGCCGCAGCAGAAGGCGGCGTGTTGCCCAAGATCCCCATGCCGCGTCGCATGTATGCGGGCTCGACCTTCACCTTCGACGGCGAGATCCGCGTTGGCGACAAGCTGCGTCGCGAACTGGAGTTCACCGATATCCAACTGCGCCAGGGCAGCACCGGCGCGCTGATTGTCACCACCCAAACACGACGCATCTTCACGCCGCGCGGCCTTGCTCTGACCGAAGCCGCCAACACGGTCTTCCGCGAGGAAGTGAAGGCGGGAGCGAAGAGCGGCGTGCCGGTGCGGGAAGCGGCACCCAAGGACGCTCCCTGGCGGCGCACGATCAAGCCCGATCCCGTGATGCTGTTCCGCTACTCGGCGATCACCTTCAATCCGCACCGCATCCACTACGACCGTACCTACTGCCTGGAGACCGAAGGTTATCCGGGGCTGGTCGTGCATGGCCCCTTCGCACAGCAATGCATCTTCGACCTGTTGCGCGATTCCATGCCGGGCCATCGGATCAAGACGCTGGCCGTTCGGGCCCGCGCTCCGCTGTTCGACACGGCGCCGTTCGATGTGATCGGCCGGCCAACGCCGGACGGCAAGGGCGCCGAGCTCTGGACGGTGACGCCGCAGGGCACGATCGCGGCGCAGGCGACGGCGACGTTGGCCTAATCGTTGGCCGCGCCAAATCGCAGAGGGCGAAAGAAAGCGCGGATATCCTCGACCAGCAGCTTGGGCTCCTCGAGCGCGGCGAAGTGGCCACCGCTCGGCATGGTCGTGTGCCGGCGCAGATCATAGGCGCGCTCGATCCATTGCCTGGGCGGGGCAGGCGCGAGATCGGCAGGGAAGGCGGCAAAGCCGGTGGGCGTGCTGACCTTCTGGCCGACCGGCAAAGCGCGCGGTTTCTGCTCGGCAGCGCCACGGTAGAGCCAGGTCGCACTTCCGGCCGTCCCGGTGAGCCAGTAGACCATGATGTTGTCGATCAGCAGGTCCATCGAGAAGCGGTTCAGCGGATTTCCATTGCAATCGCTCCAGTCGCGGAACTTTTCGACAATCCAGGCGGCCAGCCCCACCGGAGAATCCGTGAGCGCCACGCCCAGAGTCTGCGGCCGCGTCGCCTGGATGCGCTGGTAGGCGGTCTTGTCGTCGAGCCCGGTGCGCATGGTCTCGAGCCAGGTTTTCTCGGCCGAGCTGAGCTCGGCCGATTTGAGATCAACGCCAGGCCGCAGCCCCATCATGTTGAGATGGAGTCCGATCACGCCCGACTGCCATTCGTCCTTCTCTTCCTTCACGGGATAGTCCAAGGCAAGCCAGGAAGAGACGACCGCGCCCCAATCGCCGCCCTGCGCACCGTAAGGGCGGCGATAGTTGAGCTTGTCGTGTACGAGCTGATGCCACAGGGCCGCAATGGCACGCGGTCCGATCGGCCCGACACTGCCGTCGTCGCGGATTGGCGGGCCGGAGAAACCGTAGCCCGGCAGCGACGGTACGATCACATCGAAGGCGTCGAGCGGGTCGCCGTCCTGCCGCTCGGGATGGGCGAGGGTCTCGATGATGTCCAGGAACTCGACGATCGAGCCCGGCCAGCCGTGCGTGATCACAAGCGGCATCGGCCGCGGCGCATCCTCTACTTCCGTCCCGGGCTCGCGGATGAAATGGAGCCGCTGTGGTCCGATATCGACGAGGTAGTTGGGCCAGCGGTTGATCGCTTCCTGGCAACGCTGCCAGTCGTAGCCGTGGCGCCAGTAGTCGACGAGCTCGACCAGGAAATCGGGGTCCATGCCGGACGCCCAGCTTCCTTTGTCGGCAACGGCGACCGTCTGCCGCCAGCGCCGTAGGCGCTCATCGAGATCGATCAGCAAGTGTTCGGGAATGTCGACTTTGAATGGCTCAGGCGTGTCGTAGTGGTCATCGAGCATGCCAATAGGCGTAGCTCAGAGGAGAGCATCACTCCAGTGGCGCTCACGCTCTTTTCGGAGCCTCCGGCTCGCATCATGGGTGCGCAAGATGCGCGCGGTCCCCAAGAGATGAATCAATCCTCCAGCAGCTCTGACTGCAGTCTCTCCCGTGCCGTGGGTCCGAGCCCGAGCGCCCGTTCGGCAAAGACTTCGGCGCTGCCGAAATCGGCCTTCACTACCTCGAAAGCGGCCTCCAGATAGGGCTGGCGTGCTTCGATGATAGCGGCGCGCGTGTCGAGGTCGAGCTCTGGATAGCGGCCGATATGGCCGATCCAGAGCTCGTTCGTCCGCAGATAGTCCTCGACCACCGTTGCCCACGGTACGCCGAGCAGGGTCAGCAAGAGAGCCGACGCGAAGCCGGTGCGGTCTTTGCCAGCCGTGCAGTGGAAGACCACCGGCCGGTGCTGGCCATCGCTCAGGGTCGCGAACAAGGTGCGGAAGCCCGGCGTGCAACGCCGCGGATAGTCGCGATAGTGCTCGGTCAGATAGCGCATCATGAGGAAGGGCGTGGCGCTCCCGTCCTCGATCGCACGCCGGATCTTGTCGCCGATGCCAGGCTCGATGTGCGCGCCGACGATGCGGCAATCGACACCATCGATCTGGTGGGGCGTCTCGGCAGCCTCGTTGACGCCGCGCAAATCGACGATCGTGCGCACGCCAAGCCGGCGAAGGGCCGCGCGATCGGCCTCGGTCAGCGTGCCGAGATGGGCCGAGCGGAACACCGCGCTGCGGCGGACGCGGCGGCCGTCAGCCGTGCGATAGCCTCCAAGGTCGCGGAAATTCGAGCCGCCTTCGAGCGGCACGACAAAGGGCAAGGCAATCGTATCCATGGGTGCTGGCTTATCATGCCAGGCGCCGCGGAATCTTGTCTGTTTTGAGTCAGAATTTTTGCGCCAGCGTTAGCAGGACGGTCCGTCGCAGGCCGAATTGCGGTGCACCCACGCCGACACCCGTGCCGTCACGCAGCTGGTAGGAGTTGTCCAGGAGGTTGAGCGCATCCAGGCGGATCGTGGCGCCACGGGTGCCCTTGATCGGAAGTTTTTGTGCCAAGGACAAGTTGACGACGGCGTAGGTCGGCAGGGACGTGTCGTTCGGGGTCACGACGGTCTTGCGCAGGCCCGTGCCGACGATCACGTCGCCGGACAGGCGGGTCGCCCAGTCCGAGTCCTGGTTGAAAGTATAGGAGACACCCGCCGAGCCGGTCACGCTCTGGTTATGGTCGAGGTAGATGTAGTTCTGTGAAATGAACGCGAGCTCGTCGGGACTGAAGTTGAATTGTGCAGAGTTGATGTTGGTGCCCTTCGCTTCCGACCACGCAACGTTGCCATAGAGAGACCACGGCCCAGAATCATAGCTGCCCGTCAGCTCCACGCCCTTCACTTGCGCGTTGGCGTAATTGAAGGAGGTGAGAACGATCGGAGCGCCGAACTGGCCTTCGTCGAGCAGATTCTCGGCGATCTTGTAGTAGGCATCGAAGCCGAACTTCAGTCCGGGCTTGGGCCGCACTTCGAAGCCCGCGTCGAAATAGTGCGCACGTTCGGCCTTGACGGGATCGTTCTGCGTCACCGCCGGGGCTGCCGTCGTCCCGGCCGTCACGGCGATGGCGCCATTGTTCACCTGGGAAAGCGGCGGCGGCGTGAAATATCGTGCATAGCCGGCATGCGCCGTCAGGATGTCGTTGGGCTGCCATACGACGTTGATGCGCGGGCTCACTTGGTTTTCCTGGGTGGATCCACTTATCGCGTCGAAGCGCAGGCCGTAGTTGATGGTGACGGTTGGCGTCACCCGCCATTCATCCTGCAGGTAGACGCCGTACATCCAGCCGACGATATCGGAGCCGAAGGCGATGCCCGTGGGCTGGTCCGTCGTCGGGGTGCCGGTATCGTCGACCGGCAGGACCTGCGCATTGGTGAGGCTGGTCGCGTGCTCGCGCTGCACGAGGAAGCCTGCGCGCAGCGTGTGGCTGGACGTTGCCTTCCAGCTTCCGTCGAACTGCAGGCCTGTTGCGAGATCGGTCCGGTTCGCCCACGGCGCGGTTCCGTTGAACATCAGATCGCCCAGCGGGTCGGGCTGGTAGTTGAGGGCTGAATAGCGGGTAAAGGCCGAAAGCTGGAAGTCGGCACTACCATAGTGCTTCTGCAGCGACAGGATGCCGTAATAGGTGTCTTCCCACTGGAGCTGGTTGAGCAGACTGCTGTTGAAGTCAGTGTTGCCGTTGACGGTGAATTGCGGCGTCTGGCCGGGATTGTTGGGGATCTCGAAACGCCCATGTGAGCCACCGCCGATGAAGCTCAGGCGGGTGCTCTCGTCGATGATGCCTGTGATCTTGCCCAGCGCATGCCATTGGTCGGTATTGTCGTGGATCGGGTTGATAGACGAAGTGGGATTCTCGATGCCGACGCTGTTGTGTAGGAACTGTCCGCTGAGGAAATAGTCAATCTTGCCGCTGCGGCCGCCGTAGGAGAGGGAGGGCTGATAGTAGTCGCGCGAACCTGCCGTCATCGACGCTTCGGCGCCGGGATTGCTGGTCCCCGACTTCAGGGTGAGGTCCACGACGGCGGCCTGGCGGAAGCCGTATTGCGCGGGCAGCGCGCCATCGATCAGGGAGATATTCCTGGCGAACTGGGTGGCAAGGGCATTGCTGAACAGCGACAGGCCTTCGGGAAGCTGCACGCCATCGAGTCGGTATTGCAGGTTGGCGTGATCGCCGCGCACATGGATCTGGCCAAAGCTGTCCTGGGCGACGCCGGGCGCTCGCAGCAGCACCTGGTTGAGAGGCGCCAACTGGCCTTGCGGGATATTGTCGATCGCTTCCGGCGTGAAGTCGTAGCGGCTGGCGCCGAGACTCGGCTGGATGGAGCTGCGCGCTTCGTCGAGGCGCTTGGCCGTGACCGTGATTTCGAGACCGCCACCGGCCGCGGGTGGTGCGGTCACTGCCGGCGGAAATGGAGTCGAGGTGGGCGGCGGGTTGGTCGGTGCGGTTTGGGCCATGGCCGGCCCGGCGAAGACGGTTCCCAGAATGAACATCGTCCTGTCTCGCCAGGACCGTGCCAGGCCTTGCCGCATCGCCGTCTCCCCATTCGATTGTAGCACGTTACAATATAACATTTCATGGCGTCAATCGATCGAGGCGCTTGGCGAGAGCCGAGATTTTATTTCAGGGAATTGTCACTCTTTCAGTCGCAGGAGGCCGTCAGCGGACGGCCTCCATGTAGAGCGAATACGGTCGGTGCTGGTCGCGATCGATCGCTCCACCAGGGAAACGGCCCTGCCGCCAGTCGACTCGATCAATGTCGGTGAAACCCGCCTGCACAAGCGTGTGGCGCAAATACTCTTCATCAAAGCCGCCATAGTGCTCGCCGCCCTGGACGAAGACATGATTGAGTGCCTCGATCTTGGTGGCGAAGCTTTGTTCCGGCACATCGCCGCCGCAACCGACCTTGTTCAAGGTCTCCCATCCCGGCGCCACATAGGCTTCGATATATTTCACCATGTCGGGGACGACGATGCGCAGCACGCCACCCATCTCGAGGCAGCGGCGGCACTCCGAGAGAAAGCGTTGCCGTTCTGTCGTGGGCTCGAGATGCTCTAAGTAGTGCTCGACATGGATGCCGCGCGCCGAGCCATCGGCGAGCGGCAAACGCGCCCGGCAATCGGTGCGCATTGTGAGGTGTGGCGCATCGAAGAGATCGAGATTGACCCAACCCTCGTGGCCCGAAGGTCCACAGGCGACGTTGACAAGAAGCCCATGTCGGCGGGCGAGGGCGCGTCGCTTGGCGATCCAGCCGGGATGAATGCAACTCAACGACCGCACCATCATCGCGTTGAGCTCGACGCGGAAGATGCGAAAGACCCAAGGATTAACCGGCAGACGCGGGATCAGCCAAGTTCCAAGTCGCTGCTTCAACGTCACTATCGTCCGCTCCGGAAACCGCGAGGAGACAGACTAACAGGTTTTTAGACCCGACCGTGGCAGTGCTTGAATTTCTTGCCCGAGCCGCACGGGCAGGGGGCATTGCGCGAAACCTTGCCCCAGGTCGAAGGATTGTTCGGATCGACCTTCGACTTGGTGGTGGGCCGCGTCAGGGTCGCGACGCCACCCCCTGAGGGGTCAGCGGGGTCGAAGCTCGGATCGTTCATCATGGCGGCAGCCATCGCGGGATCCTCGTGGACTTCGCGCATTTGCACCGGCTCCGGCATCGGCGGCGGTTCCATGCGAAGCTGCAGGTTCGCCAGCACATTCACCACCGATTCACGCAAACCTGTCAGCAGGTCGCTGAAGAGATTGAAGGCCTCCCGCTTGTATTCGTTCAGCGGATCCTTCTGGCCGTAGGCGCGCAAGCCGATGCCCTGGCGCAGGTGGTCGAGATGCAGCAGATGATCCTTCCAGCTCTGGTCGAAAAGCTGCATCAGGACGCTTTTTTCCACCTGGCGCCACACTTCAGGCCCGTACTGTGCCGCCTTCTGGGCAAACAGCCGGTCGACCGCCTCGCTGAGACGGGTCTTGATCTGCTCCTCGGCGATGCCCTCTTCCTTGGCCCAGGCGTCGATCGGCAGGTCGAGCCCGAACACGCGCTGCGCGTCGTCCTTGAGCTCGGCGGTCTTCCATTGCTCGGCGTAAGCGTCCTCCGGGATGGCACGCGAGACCATGCCGTCGACCACGTCTCGGCGCATGCCGGCCACCACATCGGACACGTCCTCGGTTGCCATCAGCTCGAGGCGTTCCTTGTAGATCTCCTTGCGCTGGCTGTTCATGACGTCGTCGAAGCGCAGCAAGTTCTTGCGGATCTCGAAGTTGCGCGCCTCGACCTTGCCCTGTGCGGTTTCCAGCGCCTTGTTGAGCCAGCGATGAGTCAGTGCCTCATCATCGGCCATGCCCTTCTTCTGCACCCAGTCCAGGACCTTGTTGCCGCCAAAAATGCGCATCAGGTCGTCTTCGAGCGACAGGAAAAACTTCGAGCCTCCGGGGTCGCCCTGACGGCCGGAGCGGCCACGCAGCTGGTTGTCGATGCGGCGGCTCTCGTGCCGCTCGGTGCCGACAACGTAGAGGCCGCCCGCCGCGCGCACGATCTCTCGGTCGCGCTCGACATCGGTCTTGATCTTGTTGGCAGTCTGCTCAAATTCGATGGCGCGTTGCGCTTCGTCGGGAATGCGGCTGGCGATCTCGGCCTCGGCCTGGCGGAGCAGCATATCGGCGTTGCCGCCGAGCTGGATGTCCGTACCGCGGCCGGCCATGTTCGTGGCGATGGTAATGGCACCCGGCCGGCCGGCCTGCGCCACGATCTCGGCTTCCTGCTCGTGATAGCGGGCGTTCAGGACGTTGTGCGGGATCTTGGCTTTCTTGAGCTCCTCCGAGAGCTCCTCCGACTTCTCGATCGAGACGGTGCCGACCAGCACCGGCTGGTTACGGTTGCGACAATCGCCGATCAGCTTGACGATAGCGCGAGTCTTGTCGGCGAGCGTGCGATAGATCTCGTCGTCCTCGTCCTTGCGCGCGACCGGCACGTTGGTCGGGATCTCGACCACCTCAAGCCTGTAGATCTCGGCGAACTCAGCAGCCTCGGTCATCGCCGTGCCGGTCATGCCAGCAAGCTTGGGGTACATGCGAAAAAGGTTCTGGAAGGTGATCGAGGCGAGTGTCTGGTTCTCGCGCTGGATCTCGACCCGCTCCTTGGCTTCGAGCGCCTGGTGCAGGCCCTCCGAGTAGCGGCGGCCCGCCATCATGCGGCCGGTGAACTCGTCGATGATGACGACCTGGCCGTCCTTGACGATGTAGTCGACGTCGCGGGTGAAGAGCTTGTGGGCGCGCAGTGCCTGGGTGACGTGATGCAGCAACGTGATCTGCGAAGGCGCGTAGAGGCTTTGGCCCTCAGGCAGCAACCCGTCGGCGCGCAGGAGCTCCTCGAGAGCCTCGATGCCCACCTCGGTAAAGGTGACTTGCCGGTTTTTCTCGTCCTTCTCGTGGGCGTCGGGCTTGAGCCGCGGGATCACCGCATCAGCACGCCTGTAAAGCTCGGAAGAATCTTCGGCCGGGCCCGAGATGATGAGCGGCGTGCGCGCCTCGTCGATCAGGATCGAATCAACCTCGTCGACGATGGCGAAATTGAACGGACGCTGGACCATATCGTCGCGACGGAACTTCATATTGTCGCGCAGATAGTCGAACCCGATCTCGTTGTTGGTGCCGTAAGTGACGTCGCACTCATAGGCGGCCTTGCGCTGCTCGTCGCTGAGATTGTGCACGATCACGCCGACCGTGAGCCCGAGGAAGGTGTAGATCTTGCCCATCCATTCGGCGTCGCGGCGGGCAAGGTAGTCGTTCACCGTCACGACGTGGACGCCCTTGCTTTCGAGGGCGTTGAGATAGACAGGAAGCGTGGCGACCAGCGTCTTGCCTTCGCCGGTTTTCATTTCCGCGATCTTGCCGGAGTGCAGGACCATGCCACCCTTGAGCTGGACATCGAAGGGGCGCTGCCCCAGCGCCCGCTTGGCAGCTTCCCGCACCGTGGCGAAGGCCTCGATCAGAAGGTCGTTCAGTGTCTCGCCCTTGGCCAGACGTTCGCGGAATTCGACCGTCTTGGCGCGCAGCTGGTCGTCGGAGAGCTTCGCGAATTCAGGCTCGAGGGCATTGATGCGGGCGACGGACTTGTCGAAGCCCTTGACGACGCGGTCATTGGCCGTCCCGAACAGGCTCCGGGCAAGCGCTCCAAGCATGAAACCCTCGATATTCTAAAGACTTAGGCGGGCACCCGGCCCGCCCTGCCTACCACAGATAGAGAGCGTGCCGTGGAGTGTCAACGCAAGTGCTGCCGGCGGTTTCGGCAGATCGTATAAGCTCACGGAAAAGTGCCGTAATTGAGGATGAAGAAAAAGTCGTCGATGTCGCGGCGGGCGCTTGCTTGGCGCAAGTGGCCCTGATTAAACGGAGCCGCTGGGCCGTCGCGCCTTTCTCTTCCCTCTTTTTCTTTCTCCATCGGAGCGATTTATGAGCTTTCGCCTTCGCCCCTTGCGCGTCGCCGTCGCTGTTTGTGCCGTGGCCGGCATCGCGGGCCTTGCCGCCGCCCAGCAGCCCGACACAAAAGCGCCGGCCGCCAAGCCGGCGGAGGCGCCCGCGGCCAAGCCGGCAGAACCGGTCAAGGATCCTGTGGTCGCCACCGTCAACGGCCAGCCGATCCATCTCTCGGATTTGGAAACCGCCCAGCAGTCGTTGCCGCAACAATACCGCAACATCCCGCTGGCGAACGTATTCCCCGCGCTGCTCGATCGCATGATCAGCAGCAAGCTTGTCGAGTTGGACGGGCGGAAGAACAAGGTAACCGACGATCCGGAGTTCAAGAAACGCCTGACTTTCGTCGAAGACCAGGTGATCCAGGACTTCTGGCTGAAGAAGCAGATCGCCGAGAAGGTGACGCCCGAGAAGATCAAGCAGGCCTACGACGAGAAGCTGAAGAGCCTGCCGGCCGAGGAGGAGGTGCATGCGCGCCACATCCTTGTCGCCACCGAACCTGAAGCGAAGGCGATCATCGCCGATCTCAAGAAAGGGACGCCCTTCGACAAGCTCGCCAAGGAGAAGTCCACTGATAAGGCCTCCGGCGCCGAAGGCGGCGATCTCGGCTGGTTCAAGAAAACCGACATGGTAAAGGAGTTCGCCGACGCCG
>Ga0310811_10004640_pt1 | contig 17306 bp, 11 predicted proteins | sample YCmetagenome_FD_207642 | JGI IMG/M metagenome (GOLD analysis project Ga0310811, IMG submission 207642) | Soil microbial communities from experimental microcosm in Duke University, North Carolina, United States - YC | ecosystem: Engineered > Artificial ecosystem > Soil microcosm > Unclassified ...
CCGTAGAGGCCACCCAGGCCGAGCCATACCCTATCCATGCCTCTTACCCCTCGTTGATGCATCGCATTTGCGCGACCGGGTGGCTTGCCCCGCTGCGCGGAGCCGGCTATATGCCGGCCCTCGATTGATATCGATCCAGGTTTCGGGACGTAGCACAGCCTGGTAGTGCGCCTGCTTCGGGAGCAGGAGGCCGGAGGTTCGAATCCTCTCGTCCCGACCACCCTCTTCCATTCCCCAATTCCGTCGGAAAAGCTGACGACGACCGCCGAAGCTGTCTAAAACCATTGGGGACAGAGAATCAGGAGAGGGCCCATGACAGGCATCGACGCCCGCATTGCAGCGGTCACCGAGCGCGTGCGTGTCCGCAGCGCCGAGACTCGCGCCGCCTATCTGGCCCGCACGAAGGCGGCAGCCGAAGCCCATCCTGCTCGTTCCGGCCTGTCCTGCGCCAATCTCGCCCATGCCTATGCGCCGATGGCGGCTGGGGACAAACACCGCCTCGCAACCGGCGTGGCGCCCAATATCGGCATCATCACCTCCTATAACGACATGCTCTCGGCCCATCAGCCCTATGAGCATTTCCCCGAGATCATCCGTCGCGCCGCCCGGCTCGCCGGTGGGCTTGCCCAGGTCGCGGGCGCGGTCCCCGCCATGTGCGACGGTGTCACCCAGGGCAATCCGGGCATGGAAATGTCGCTCTTCTCGCGCGACGTCATCGCCATGAGCACGGCCATCGGCCTCTCGCACAATGTCTATGATGCGGCACTGATGCTCGGCGTTTGCGACAAGATCGTACCCGGCCTCGTCATCGGCGCGCTGCAATTCGGCCACCTGCCGACCGTCTTCGTGCCGGCGGGTCCGATGACCTCGGGCCTCTCGAATACCGACAAGGCGCGCGTGCGCCAGCAATTCGCGCTGGGCGAGGTTGGGCGCGAGGCGCTGCTGGAATCGGAAATGAAGGCCTATCACGGGCCGGGCACCTGCACCTTCTACGGCACCGCCAATTCCAACCAGATGCTGATGGAGGTGATGGGCCTGCACCTTCCGGGGGCCGCCTTCGTTCATCCCGGCACGCCCCTGCGCGATGCGTTGACGGGGGCGGCCGCCAAGCGGGTGCTCGAAATCACCGCCCGCGGCAACCAATACACGCCGATCGCCGAGGTGGTGGACGAGAAGTCCATCATCAACGGCGTCGTCGCGCTGATGGCCACCGGCGGCTCCACCAACCACACCATCCATCTCGTCGCCATGGCGCGCGCCGCCGGCATCCAGATCACCTGGGACGATTTCGACGCGATTTCGGCGGCAACCCCGCTGCTCGCCCGCGTCTATCCGAACGGCCGCGCCGATGTGAATCATTTCCACGCCGCCGGCGGCATGGGCTTCCTGATCGGCGAGTTGCTCGATGCCGGGCTGCTGCATGAGGAGGTGGTGACGGTCGCGGGGAAGGGGCTTTCCGCCTATCGCCAGGAGCCAGCACTGGATGCGGCGGGGCATCTGATCTGGCAGACGGGCGTCTGCGAGAGCGGCGACCCCGCCGTGCTGACGACGGTCGAAAAGGCCTTTTCGCCCGACGGTGGGCTGCGGCTCGTGCAGGGCAATCTCGGCCGCGGCGTCATCAAGATTTCGGCCGTCGCCAAGGAGCATCGGCTCGTCCGCGCGCCGGCCGTCGTTTTCGATACGCAGGAAGCATTGGCTGCAGCCCATAAGCGGGGCGAGTTGCAGCGGGACTTCGTCGCCGTCGTGCGCAACCAGGGGCCACGGGCCAATGGCATGCCCGAGCTGCACGAGCTTACCCCTGTCCTGGGTGCCTTGCAGGACCAGGGCTTCCATGTGGCGCTGGTGACGGACGGCCGCATGTCCGGCGCTTCCGGCAAGGTGCCGATGGTGATCCATCTCTCGCCTGAGGTCTGTATGGGCGGGCCGATCGGCCGCGTGCGTGACGGCGACATGATTAGGCTTGATGCCGAGGCCGGGACGGTGCTGGCCGAGGTGCCGGAGGCCGAGTGGCAGGCGCGGGAGACCCCTCCCGATCACCATGACCCCCTGGCCGATACCCTCGGCCGTGATCTCTTCGCGGGTCTGCGTGCCCGCGCGCTGACGGCGGAAGAGGGCGCCTGGAGTTTCGCGGCCTGACCCTTACGCGTCAGCCAGCCTCGTCCTCCTCCTTCTCGCCTTCTGCATCTTCGCCATCCTCATCATCCTCGATGATGCAGAGGATCGCGCCGACGCTGGCGACCTCATCCTCGTCCACCAGGATGGTCTTGAGGAATCCGCTGGCCGGGCTTTCCAGATCCATATCGATCTTGGGCGTGCTGATGACGGCGATGACATCGCCCGCTTCCACCGGATCGCCTTCCGAGACGGTCCAGGCGCGGACCGTTGCCTCCGTTATCTTCTCGCCCAGCACCGGCATCACCAGTTCGACGTCCATGACCCATTCCTTCCTCGCCTTGAGCAAAGCCCGTCGCCGGCTGGCATGATGCTATGCCATCCCTGCACCGCGGAGGCCATCCTCTTGACCTTACCAATGTAGGAAAGTTTACAAGGCCACCCCGAAGCAGGCCTCCCATTGCCTGCGGAAAGGAGCGACAGATGACCGGAAGCCTGTCCAGACGCCAGTTCGTTGCTGGTATGGCCGCCGTTGGTCTTGCCGCAGGAATGGCACCGGCCGCGCGAGCGGCGACTCCTCCCCGCAAGCTCGTCGCCACCACGGGAACGCTCGAAGTCAATGGGCGCGCGGCCCGAGTTCTCCGTCTCGCGGACGAGGACGGGCGGCTTGGTCTGACGCTCACGCCCGGAGAGGCCTTCCACGTCGAGCTCGAAAACCGGCTGGCGGAAAAGACCATCATCCATTGGCATGGCCAATTGCCACCCTGGCAGCAGGACGGCTTTCCCTGGCCGGAAACCCCGCCGCTGGCACCGGGCGCCCGCGCTTCGTACAACTATGCACCGATTCCCGGCACGTTCTGGATGCATTCCCATCAGGGCATGCAGGAGCAGCGGCTGCTGACGGCGCCACTCATTGTCCGCTCCACGGAGGAGATGCAGGAGGACCGGCAGGAGGTCGTGCTCATGCTGCATGATTTCAGCTTCCGCCCGCCCGAGGAGATTCTTGCGGGTCTCATCGGTTCGCAGGCTGCGGACGCGCCGACGGGGAACGCGATGAGCATGAACATGAACATGAACATGGCCAAGCCCGCCGTTCAGTCTTCCGGCAGCCCGTCTATGGATCTGAACGACGTCGATTACGACGCCTTCCTCGCCAATGAGCGGACGCTTGCCGATCCTGCCGTAATCCCCGTGGAACGCGGCGGGCGAATCCGTCTGCGTGTGATCAACGGGGCTTCGTCCAGCGCCTTCTGGCTCGATCTGGGTCGCCTGTCGGGAAAGGTCGTGGCGGTGGACGGGCACGGCGTGGCGCCGATTGCGGGTTCACGCTTCCCACTCTCGATCGCGCAACGGCTCGATATTCTGGTCGATCTTCCGGCCAGTGGCGGTGCTTTCCCGGTCTTCGCATTGCTTGAAGGCAGCGTCCGGCGTACGGGCGTCGTGCTCCGGAGTCCGGACGCGTCGGTCGCTCGTCTTGACCCGCATGCGCCAGCCATGACGCCCGCGGTTGACAATTCGCTCGAGCGGCAGCTGCGCGCTCTCCATCCTCTCCCCGACCGGCAGGCCGATCAGCGGGCGCGTTTTCTTCTCGACGGTGGCATGCATCCCTATCACTGGACACTGAACGGTGAGACTTGGCCGCAGGTGCAGCCGCTGATGGTGCGACCGCAATCTCGCGTGGAGATCGATCTCGTTAACCGGTCAATGATGGCGCATCCCATGCATCTGCACGGCCATGCCTTTCAGGTTGTGGCGATCGGGGGGAAGCGGGTTGCGGGTGCGATCCGCGACACCGTTCTGGTGGAGCCGGACAGCAGCTTGCGCATCGCGTTCGACGCCGACAATCCCGGCCGCTGGGCCTTCCACTGTCACAACCTCTATCACATGATGACGGGCATGATGACGGAGGTTCGCTACGACGGAATTTCCGTCTGAACCCGCTTCAGGCGTCGCCGTGACGCTCGTCCGTCACGCAGGCAGCACCGGCCAGTTTGGTGCGATCATCCACGGACGGAGTAATTTATGGCGGACGGAGCGAGTGTGGCCCGGATGGAGGACGTGCCTGGCCGGATCGAGCGGCGGGGCATCGCGTTCATTCCTGAAGAGGCACGGCATTCCAGGCCCCGCGAGATGGCCTTCGTCTTCTTCGGAACCCAGATGACCTATGGCTCGATCGCGATCGGGGCGCTGCCGGTCGCCTTCGGCCTCGGCTGGCTGGGGGCGGCCACCGCGATCCTCGCGGGTACGCTGATCGGCTCTCTGTTCGTGGCGCTCATGGCGCTGATGGGGCCTCTCGCCGGCACCAACGGAACGGTGACGAGCAGCGCCTTCTTCGGTACCCGCGGCCGCTATGTCGGCTCTTTCATCACCCAGATCATCGATCTCGGCTATTTCGCCATGATCCTCTGGGTCAGCGCGCCACCGCTGGTGCAGGCGGCGCACAGGCTGCTCGGCCTGCCCGCGGGCAGCGGAGCGCTGATGGTCGCCCTGCTTCTCGTTGCCGTTCTTGTCCTCACCTTCGGCATTTTCGGCCACGCGACGCTCGTCGCCTGGGAGAAATTCGTCTCCTATGCGAGCCTGATCTGCCTTCTGGTCCTGGTCGGCTTTTGCCTGCCGCATCTCGCGGCCGCCCCCAACCCGAAGACCAATCCGCTCGTCCTCGGCAGCCTCTGGCCGAGTTGGATGCTCGCGGTTACCATCACCATGTCCAACGCCATCTCCTACGCGCCCTTTGCAGGCGACTATGCGCGCTACATCCCGAGCAGGACGCAGGGCCGCGCTGTTTTCGCCTGGCCCTTCGCCGGCATGGTGGCGGGCTGCCTCATCGCCTGTCTTTGCGGCGAGGCGATCGGTCTCGCGGTCGCCGATCCCTTCGATCCCAACACCCAGATGCTCGCTTACCTGCCCGGCCTGCTGCTGCTGCCCGTCGTCCTCATCGGTATGATCGGCAATGCCGCCAATGGCGGCATGGTGGTCTATAACGGCATGCTCGACCTGCAGGCGATCCTGTGGTGGATGTCCCGCCCCAGGGTGGGCCTCATCTTCAGTGCGATCGGCCTCGTCATCGCCTATCTCGGCCTCATCGTCTTCAAGGCCTCGAATTCCATCCTCGCCCTCTGCGCCATCGTGACAGTGCTGGTCACGCCTTGGACGGTGATCAACGTCATCGGCTATTTGCGCCATGGCCGGCGCTTCGACACGGCCGCGCTGCAGGCCTTTGCGCGGCCCGGCGAACGCGGCCGCTACTGGTACACAGGCGGCTTCAACCGTCCGGCCATCTTTGCCTGGGGGGCGAGCGTCGTGGTCGGTCTCATGTTCTCGGATACCGCGCTCTTCGTGGGGCCACTGGCGCGGCGCGCCCATGGCGTGGACCTGTCCTTCCTGAGCGCGGCCATTGTCGCGGCGATCCTCTACGGTCTGCTCGACCGTTTATCCGTGGGAAGCCGTGTGATGGGACAGGGGCTTTAGCGCCGCTTGCGGCAGAAGCAGGTGCGGGCGTGGTCGTCCACCAGCCCCACCGCCTGCATCCAGGCGTAGACGATGACCGGACCGACGAATTTGAAGCCGCGCGCCTTGAGCGCCTTCGAGATTTCGAGAGACAGCGGCGTTTCCGCCGGCAGCGTGACGCCGTCGCCGCGGATCGGTTTTCCGCCGGTAAAACCCCAAGCGAAATCCGAGAAGCTGAGGCCTTCGGCCTGCATCGCCAGATAGGCCCGCGCGCCGCCGATCGTCGCCTCGATCTTGGCGCGGGCGCGGATGATGCCGGGGTCCACCATCAGGCGCTCGACATCGGCCGGGCCGAAACTCGCAACCGTCTCCGGCACGAAGCCCTGGAAGGCGGCGCGGAACCCTTCGCGCCGCAGCAGGATGGTGCGCCAGGAAAGGCCGGCCTGGAATCCCTCCAGCATCAGCATTTCCCACAGCATCCGGCTGTCCCGCACCGGTACGCCCCATTCGGTGTCGTGGTAGAGCGTCATCACCGGGTCGCTCTCCGCCCAGGCGCAGCGCGTCTTGGCAGGGGCAGCGCGCTCAGCCATGCATGCGGGACAGGAACTGCCGGCAGCGGTCGGATTTCGGGTTGAGAAAAACCTCGTCCGGCGTGCCTTCTTCCTCAACGAGCCCCTGGTGCAGGAAGACCACGCGGCTCGCCACCTGACGGGCGAAGGCCATCTCATGGGTCACGACCAGCATGGTGCGACCCTCGGCCGCGAGGTTGCGCATGACGGCCAGCACCTCGCCCACGAGTTCGGGGTCGAGCGCCGACGTCGGCTCGTCGAACAGCAACACGGCAGGCTCCATGCAGAGCGCCCGAGCGATGCCGACACGCTGCTGCTGGCCGCCCGAAAGCTGTACCGGATAGGCATCGCGCTTGGCCGTGAGGCCGACCTTGGCGAGCATCGCCTCGGCCCGGTCGATCGCTTCGCGCCGGGTGAGGCCGAGCACGTGCATGGGCGCCTCGATCAGGTTTTGGATGACCGTCATATGGCTCCAGAGATTGAACTGCTGGAAGACCATGCCGAGTTCGCGACGGATGCGCTCGACCTGACGCGGATTGCTCGGCTCCTGGGTGCCGTCTCGCCGACGGCGCATGGCGATCAACTCGCCGCGGACCAGAACCTCCCCGGCATCCGGCATCTCGAGCAGGTTGATGCAGCGCAGGAACGTGCTTTTACCCGAACCGCTGCTGCCGAGAATGGCGATGACGTCATGCTCATGGGCGGTGAGCGAGATACCCTTCAGCACCTCATGGGGGCCGAAGCTCTTTCGCATGTCCTGGACGCGCAAAGCCTCTATGCCCGTGCCAATTCGGGCAGTTGCGTTCTCGTCCTGAACAAGAGCCATCGGGCGGTGCATCTCTCGCAAAAAACGATTGATCCCCGCTAGCGCCTGAGCCTGTCAAGGGAAAGGGAGAATTTGCGGAAAAAGACGGTTCGAGGGGCGCTGGACGCAGAAGGCCGCTTGCCGCGAGATGAATTTGGTTGCAGAGGGGCGCGGCGACAGCGTCGGCATGCCCTACCGCGTTGTCTATGGCGTGCCGCTTGCATGGCAAAACGCGATCCATCGATTGCCTGCATGACGACAGCATCACACGGCTCGGGCGGAGGGCGCCCGGATCGCACGGACGTTTAAGGAGATGCGTTTATGAAGAAGCTTTTCGCTGCCGGCGCGCTGGCGGCCATGGTTCTCGGGCTCGGCTTCAGCGCCCCTGCCCATGCCAAGAATTTCACCGAAATCAAATTCGGCGTGGATGCGACCTATCCGCCCTTCGAGAGCCTCTCGCCTTCCGGCAAGATGGAAGGGTTCGATATCGACCTCGGCAATGCCATCTGCGAGCATCTGAAGGTCAAGTGCGTCTTCGTGTCGCAGACCTTCAGCGGCATCATCCCGGCGTTGCAGGCCCGCAAGTTCGACGCCATCCTCTCATCGATGTCGAAGACGCCCGAGCGCGAGAAGGCCATCGCTTTCTCCACAGAGATGTATAACGAGCCGACCAGCCTGATCGCCAAGAAGGGTTCGGGGATCACAGCGTCGGCCGACGGCTTGAAGGGTAAGACGGTCGGCGTCGAGGCCGGCACCATCCAGGAAGCCTACGCCAACACCTATTGGAAGCCCAATGGCGTGAAAGTCGTTTCCTATCCTGGCCAGGATCAGGTCTATGCCGACCTTCTCGCCGGTCGTCTGGACGCGTCGCTGCAGGATTCGGTTGAAGCCGATTACGGCTTTCTGAGGACCCCGAAGGGCGCCGATTACGCGCTCGTCGCCAATGTCACCGACGATCCGAAGGACGTGCTCGGCTCCTACGTCGCCATCGGCGTGCGTAAGAACGAAAAGGCGCTGCTCGCCAAGATCGACGAGGCAATCGCCGCGCTACACAAGGACGGCACGTACGACAAGCTGCAGTCGAAGTATTTCAACTTCAGCATCTACCAGGCGAGCGCGAACTAAAACTGTGTCGGCGGGCCGCAGGCGACCAAGCCTGCGGCCCTTCCATCATCGGTTGACATAACCGCAGGCCGCCGTCGGAAGGGGAGTTGAATGTTCAATCTGGCAGGTTACGGGCCGACCATCCTGGCTGGCACGTTGACCACCATAGAGCTTTCGGTCCTGACCCTCGCGGTTTCCTTTTTGATCGGTCTCATCGGCGCATCCGCCAAGCTGTCGCGCAGCCGCATCGCGGTCGGCGTGGCCACTGTCTACACTACCATCATCCGCGGCGTGCCCGATCTCGTACTCATGCTGCTGCTCTTCTACAGTCTGCAGATTTGGCTGAACGATCTGACGGATGCGCTGGGGCTCGACCAAATCAATCTCGATCCCTTCACGAGCGGTGTCATCACCTTGGGCTTCATCTATGGTGCCTATTTCACCGAAACCTTCCGCGGCGCGCTGATGGCGGTGCCGCGCGGGCAGATGGAAGCCGCGCGCTCCTTCGGCATGCGCCGCTTCTACGCCTTCCGCCGCATCCTCTTTCCGCAGATGATGCGTTATGCGTTGCCGGGCCTGGCCAACAACTGGCAGGTCATCCTGAAGGCAACCGCGCTCGTCTCCATTATCGGTCTCTCCGACATCATCAAGGCGACGCAGGACGCCGGCAAGGCAACCTTCCGTGCCTTCTTCTTTTCGGTTCTCGCGGCGGTCGTCTATCTCGTGCTGACGACGGCGACGAACGGCATCTTGCTCATGCTGGAACGGCGCTACGCGATCGGGGTGCGGAAGCCCGCGCTATGATCGACATTATCCATCAATACTGGCGAGCCTTCCTCTATACGGACGGCTACACGATGACCGGCGTCGCCATGACGCTATGGCTCCTCGTGATCTCCTGCCTCATCGGCTTCTGCCTTGCGGTGCCGCTCGCCATCGCGCGCAATGCGCGCAATCCCTTCCTCCGTGGTCCAGTCTGGGTCTATGTCTTCGTCTTCACCGGCACGCCGCTCTATGTGCAGCTGCTGATCATCTATACCGGCGTCTACAGCCTCAGCATCGTGCAGCACACAAGCTTCCTGAACGCCTTCTTCCGCCAGGGGATAGACTGCACGCTGCTCGCCTTCGGTCTCAACACCGGCGCCTATACGACGCAGATCTTCGCGGGTGCCATGCGCGACACGGCCTTCGGCGAAATCGAGGCGGCGCGCGCTATCGGCATGTCAGGCTTCACGCTCTACCGGCGGATCATCATTCCGAGCGCCTTGCGCCGGGCTCTGCCCATGTACAGCAACGAGGTCATCCTCATGCTGCATTCGACGACACTCGCCTTCACCGCGACGGTGCCCGACATCCTCAAGATCGCGAATGATGCGAATTCCGCGACCTACGAACCCTTCTGGTCCTTCGGCATCGCGGCTGTCCTCTACCTCTGCATTTCCTTTTCGCTGATTTTTATGTTTCGCCGGGCGGAGCAGCGGTTTCTCGCGTTTCTGAGACCCTGAAAAGGTGGAGGCTGCACCGGCCCGGCGAAGGCCGGTGCAGGATTGCTCGCCTTCAGGCCTTCAGCAGTTGCTCGGCGAGCGTCGCCCAGTAGGAGGCACCGACCGGCAGCGTCTCGTCATTGAAATCATAAAGCGGGTGATGCAGGCCCGGGTCGTTCGGCGCGCTGCCGGTGCCGAGCATGATGTAGCTGCCTTGCTTGACGTTCAGCATATAGGAGAAATCCTCGGCGCCCATCGTCGGTCGCTCCATGGGGATGACCTTCGCCTCGCCTGCGATCGTCTTCGCGGCCCGCACCGTATGCATTGTCGCTTCCTCGTCATTGACGGTGGCGGGATAATTGCGGCGGAAGAGGACCTCGGCCTCGGCTCCGAAGCCAGCGGCGATGCCGGTCGCGATCCGCTTCACCCCGGCCTCCAGCACATCGCCCACGGCAGGATTGAACCAGCGGGCCGTGCCGCGCATCACTGCGCGTTCCGGAATCACATTATCCGCGTGGCCGGCCGAAATCGTGCCGATGGTGACGACGCCGGCTTCCGTCGGCTCCATGTTGCGCGCCACGATGGATTGCAGCCCGGTCACGATATGGGCCGCCACCAGAATAGGGTCGATCCCCTCATTCGGCTTGGCGCCATGGGCGCCGTGGCCCGTGACGGTGATGGCGATCTCGCCCGTCGCCGCCATGATCGGCCCGTTGCGCCACATGAACGTCCCGGCCGGGACCCCTGGCCAATTGTGCAGGCCGAAGACCTGGCTCATGGGAAAGCGCTCGAACAATCCCTCCTCGACCATCACGCGGCCGCCGCCCTCACCCTCTTCCGCCGGCTGGAAGATGACATAGACGATGCCGTCGAAATTCCGCGTCTCGGCCAGATAGCGGGCGGCGCCCAGCAGCATCGTCGTATGACCGTCATGGCCGCAGGCATGCATGATGCCGGGGTTGAGCGAGGCATAGGGCGCGCCGGTCTCTTCCAGGATCGGCAACGCGTCCATGTCGGCGCGCAGCCCGATGGCCCGCCCGTTTTGGGCGTTGCGCCCGCGGATGACGCCGACCACGCCGGTTTTCGCGATGCCGGTCACAACCTCGTCCACACCGAATTCCCGCAGCTTTTCAGCCACCTTCGCACTCGTGCGAGGCAGTTCGAATCCCAACTCGGGATGGGCGTGCAGGTCCCGCCGCCAGGTGGTCATATCGGCGTGGAAGTCTGCGATGCGGTTGATGATGGGCATGGGCGGGCTCTCCGATCCTGACGCCGCATGGTGCAGCGCCCACGCCGGTCAGGACAACCCCTGATAAAAATTCCGCACGGCGAGGGGTTGCAACTATCGGCCTTTGGGCGAAACGATCGCCCTGGCAATTCTGGATTACGGTCCCACCTCTCGCTGGAGGCGATGTGAACGGACCCCGGCCTGACGTGGCCGGATACCGCTCCAATATCCAGCACCAGCAAGCCTAAGGGCCCGGATCCGCCGACGGCCTAGCCACAGACGGAGAGTGCTGCTGATGACAGTCCAAGCAGATGTCGCCGCATTGGAATCCCGAGAGGTCAGCATGAAGAGAGGGCAGGAGCCGCCCCGCCCGCGTATCTACATGGTCAACCCGCTGCTAGCCGGGCCGATCGGGCAATGGGGAGTCCTTTTCGATCGGATCGCGGGGCTCGGCTTCACCCATGTGCTGACAGCACCGCTCTTCGCGGGCCCCTCGCTGAGCCTGCCGGCCGATTTCGGCCATCTGCAGGAGGCACTCGGTTGGCACCGCACCGCGGATGAGGCGCTGGAGCATTTGGCGGAGGCGGCGCATAGCCGCGGCCTCGGGTTTCTGCTCGACCTCTCTCCCGGCGCGGTTGCCGCAAACGGTGCCATCCTGCAGCAGGCTCCGGCACTTTTCCGGCCCAATCCTGCGGGTCAATCCCTCGATCCGCGTGGCTACGGGGCCGAAGCCGATGCCGCGGCGGCGAATTGGACGCAAGCGGCAGGTGCCCTCGGCCAGTTCTGGGCGGAGTGGCTTGGCCGTTGGCAAGCACTCGGCGTCGACGGCTTCCGCATCGACCTTCTGGGCGTGGCGGACGAAACGCGACCCGCCTTCCTGCGGGATATGCGCGCGGCGACGGATGGTCTGCTGCTCGGCTGGACGCCAGGCCTCTCGCGTCAGGCGCTGACTGCCCTTGCCGGCACTGGTCTCGACTTCGTCTTCTCTTCCCTGCCCTGGTGGGATTTCCGCGCCGATTGGCTGTGGGAAGAATTGGCGGTGCTTGGCGGTATTGCGCCTGTCATCGCCCCCGTCGAGGCGCCTTTCGGTGCCCGTCTGGCAACCTCCGTCGGCGATCTCACACTCCTGCCCGCCGCGCAACGGCGTGTGCTGGGTTTTGCCGCCGCGGTGGGCGACGGGCTTCTCATGCCCATGGGGTTCGAGACCGGGGAGACCCGGCCCTGGGATCCCCGGCGCGGCGCGGTGCATGACCTGCCGATCGTGGAGCCCGGCGTCGCCGCGGCCATTGCGGGGGCCAACCGCGCCACCGGGCAGGGGTCCGTTCGGCTGCTCTCAGGGCCGGACGCGCCGGCGCTCGCCTTCCTCCGCGCTGCCGCCGATCTTCGCCAGGCGGAGGAGGCCGATCTCTTTCTCCTCAATCCCTCGCTGCGACGGCGGGTGAGCGTGCCGCTCGGTCCGCTGCTCGCCGCGTCCGGCGGGCGCTTCCAGGCCGAGGAGGCGAGCGCCCTCAAGCCGCTGCCTTTGGAACCCGGTGCTCTGCGCCGGATCGTGCTGACGGCGGCGGCACCAGCGGTCACGGCGCGCCCCGCGCTGGACGCGACGGCCAAGGTTGCGGCCGAAATGTCCCGACGGGTTGCGATCGAGGCGGTTACGCCTGCCGTCGATGGCGGAGCCTTTCCGGTCAAGCGCTTGGCGGGCGAAATCTTGGCCGTGGAAGCCGATATTCTCTGTGACGGCCATGACCAGCTCGGCGCTGTCCTGCTGTGGCGTCGGCGCGGGGAGACGGCATGGGCGGAAACGCCGATGCACCTTCTCCTGAACGATCGCTGGCAGGGGGAATTCCCGCTGCCCGGTATCGGCCTGTACGAGTTCGCGGTCGAAGCCTGGCGGGACGCTTTCGCGACCTACCGGGACGAGCTGACCAAGAAGCATCAGGCGGGGCTGGATGTCCGCGTCGAACTGATGGAGGGCCGGGCGCTTGTTGCCGCGGCTGGTCCGGATCTGGCGGAGATCGCCGCCCGCCTGGGCAGGCTCGACGCCGAAGGCCAGGTTGCCCTGCTGCTCTCCAATGACGTCGCGGGGCGCATGGCGGCGGCCGATACGCGGCCCTTTGCCGTGCGTTCCGGCGTCTTCCCCGTCGACGCAGACCGGCTGGAGAGCCGTTTCGCCAGCTGGTACGAAATCTTTCCCCGCTCGATGAGCGACGATCCGAATCGCCACGGCACCTTGCGGGACGTCGAGCGGCATCTGCCACGCATCCGCGACATGGGCTTCAACGTGCTTTATTTCCCGCCGATCCACCCGATCGGCCAGACCAACCGCAAGGGTCCCAACAATACGCTGACGCCCGCGCCCGAGGATCCCGGCAGCCCCTATGCCATCGGCAGCGCCGAGGGCGGGCACGACACGCTCCATCCCGAACTCGGCACGCTCGCCGATTTCCAGCATCTCGTGGCTGCTGCCGCCGAGCACGGGCTGGAAATCGCGCTGGATTTCGCAATCCAATGCTCGCCCGATCATCCCTGGCTGAAGCAGCATCCCGGCTGGTTCGACTGGCGGCCCGATGGATCGATCAAATACGCCGAAAATCCGCCGAAGAAGTACCAGGACATCGTCAATGTCGATTTCTATGCGAAGGATGCCGTGCCCGATCTCTGGGTCGCACTCGCGCGCGTCGTGCTCTTCTGGTGCGACCAGGGCGTGCGCATCTTCCGCGTCGACAATCCGCACACCAAGCCGTTCCCGTTCTGGGAATGGATGATCGCCGAGGTGCGGGCGCAATTCCCCGGCACGCAATTCCTGGCGGAGGCCTTCACCCGGCCGAAGATCATGAACCGGCTGGGCAAGATCGGCTTCAGCCAATCCTACACCTATTTCACCTGGCGTAATGCGCGCTGGGAATTGGAAGAATATATGACGACCCTGACCCAGGGGCCGGAGGCCGATTTCTTCCGGCCGAATTTCTTCGTCAACACGCCCGATATCAATCCTGTCTTCCTGCAGAATTCCGGGCGCGCGGGCCATCTCATCCGTGCCGTATTGGCGGCCACCCTCTCCGGCCTCTGGGGTGTCTATTCAGGCTTCGAGCTTTGCGAGGCCACACCGTTGCCGGGCCGGGAGGAATATAAGGATTCGGAAAAATACCAGCTGCGCGCCTGGGACTGGGACAGGCCCGGGAATATCGTGTCCGAGATCGCCATGCTGAATCGCATCCGCCGCCAGAATCCGGCGCTGCAATCCCATCTCGGCATTCGCTTCCTGCCCTCGGACAATGCGCAAGTCATGGTCTATGAGCGCTTCACGCCCGACCGCTTCAACACCGTTATCGTGGCCGTCAATCTCGATCCCTACCACTACCAGGAAACGAACACCGAACTTCCCTTCTATGAATGGGGCGTGGCGGATCATGCCAGCCTGACGGTCGCAGATCTCGTCCCTGGCCGGCATCTGCAATGGCAGGGCAAATGGCAGCGCATCACCCTTGATCCGAGCTTCCCCTTCGCCATCTGGCGCGCCGAACCGGAGACCGTCTGACTGTGGACAATATGAACCAGACCCTGACCATCCTCGATGACCCGCTATGGTACAAGGACGCGGTCATCTACCAGTTGCATGTGAAATCCTTTTTCGATGCTGACAACGACGGCGTCGGCGATTTCAAGGGTCTCCTGCAGCGGCTTGATTATATCGCGGAGCTCGGCGTAACCGCGGTCTGGCTGCTGCCCTTCTATCCGTCGCCAAGACGGGACGATGGCTATGATATCGCGAGTTATCGCGACGTTCACGCCGACTACGGCTCGCTCGAGGACGTGCAGCGCTTCATCGACGCTGCCCATGCGCGCGGTCTCAAGGTCATCACGGAACTCGTCATCAACCACACCAGCGACCAGCATCCGTGGTTCCAGCGCGCGCGCCTCGCGCCCCCTGGCTCGCCCGAGCGGGATTTCTATGTCTGGTCCGATACGGATACCAAATACGCCGGTACCCGCATCATCTTCGTGGATACGGAGAAAAGCAACTGGACCTGGGACGAGCAGGCCAAAGCCTATTACTGGCACCGCTTCTATTCCCACCAGCCTGATCTCAATTTCGACAATCCGGCGGTGTTGGACGAGGTGATGGATGTCATGCGCTTCTGGCTGGACATGGGGGTGGACGGTCTGAGGCTCGACGCTGTGCCCTATCTCGTCGAGCGCGAGGGCACGATCAACGAGAACCTGCCCGAGACCCATGCCATCCTGAAGCGTATCCGCGCCGAGATGGATGCGCATTCACCCGGAAAGATGTTGCTCGCAGAGGCCAATCAATGGCCAGAGGACGCTCAGGTCTATTTCGGGGATGGTGACGAATGCCACATGTCCTTCCATTTCCCGCTGATGCCGCGCATGTACATGGCGATCGCCCGGGAAGACCGCTTTCCCATCACCGATATCATGCGCCAGACGCCGGACATTCCGGATAACTGCCAATGGGCGATCTTCCTGCGCAACCATGACGAGCTGACGCTCGAAATGGTGACGGATACCGAGCGCGACTACCTGTGGGAGACCTATGCCAGGGATCGCCGCGCCCGCATCAATCTCGGCATCCGCCGCCGGCTCGCTCCCCTTCTGGAGCGTGACCGCCGGCGGATCGAACTCATGAACACCTTGCTGCTCTCCATGCCCGGCACGCCTGTAATCTATTACGGCGACGAGCTCGGCATGGGAGACAACATCCATCTAGGCGACCGCGACGGCGTGCGCACGCCGATGCAGTGGTCCTATGACCGCAACGGCGGCTTCTCCCGTGCTGATCCCGCCTCGCTTGTGCTGCCCGCGATCATGGATCCGCTCTATGGCTTCCAGGCGCTCAATGTGGAGGCGCAGGAGGCGGACCAGCATTCACTATTGCATTGGATGCGACGCATGCTCGCCGTGCGCAAAAGCCATCCGGCCTTCGGACGCGGCACACTGCGCTTCCTCTATCCCGGTAATCGCAAGATTTTTGCCTATCTGCGCGAGCTACCGGGCGAGGAGGGGGAAGCGGTGCTTTGCGTCTGCAACCTCGCACGCACGGCCCAGGCGGTGGAGCTCGATCTTTCCGCTTTCGCTGGGCGCGTGCCGGTCGACATCGTCGGCGGCTCGGTCTTTCCACCGGTCGGTCAGCTCACCTATCTGCTGACGCTGCCGCCCTATGGCTGTTTCTGGTTCCTGCTCGCGGAGCAGGCGGAACTGCCTGCCTGGCACACGCCGGCGCCCGAGCCGCTGCCCGAATTCGCAACCGTCGTGGTTCGCGGCGGCATCGCCGATATCACCACCCAGGCCGGACGGCGCCTGTTGGAGGGCGAATCGCTGCCCGCCTATGTGCCGAAAAGGCGCTGGTTCGCGAACAAGGGCGCGCCGATTGACGCGCTCTCCATTGCGTACGCGGTCCCTTTGCCTGGCGCGAAGGACGTGCTGCTCACGGAGATCGAGACCCGGCAGGGTGACGAGATCAGCCGTTACGTCTTGCCGCTCGCGATTGCCTGGGAGCAGAGCGAGCCGGTCTCCCCGCTGGTCCAACAGCTGGCACTCGCCCGCGTGCGGCTCTTTCGTCGCGTCGGGCTCCTGACCGATGCCTTTGCAGTTGATGATTTCGTCCGCGCCGTTCTTGTCGATCTTGCCGCGGGAACGAGCATTGCGTTTGCCGAGGGCGAACTGCAGTTCAGGCCGAGCGCGCTTGGCACCCCGATTGAAGTGTCGGAGCATCCGGAGATCCGCCGCCTCTCGGCGGAACAATCGAACAGCAGCCTGGTGGTGGATGATGCCATCGTGCTGAAGCTGCTGCGCCGGGTGAGCCCGGGCATCCATCCCGAAGGCGAAATGACTCGTCATCTCACCGAAAAGGGTTACGGCAATACCGCGCCCTTCCTGGGCGAGGTCGTGCGGGTGGCGCCGGACGGCACGCCCAATACGCTGTTCATCGTGCAGAAATTCGTCCGCAACCAGGGCGACGGCTGGACCTGGACGCTCGACTATCTTGCCCGAGCGGTCGCGGAAATCGCCCGCCTCGGACAGGCAGAGGAGGAGGCCGAGGAAACACCCTTTGCGACCTATACCCATTTTGCCGAGGCTCTCGGACAGCGCCTGGGCGAGATGCATGCGGTGCTCGCTGAACCCTCCGATGATCCTGATTTCGCTCCCGAGGTCGCCAATGAGGAGACCGTTCTCGCCTGGGCGGACTCGGCCCTGGAGCAGCTCGACCTTGCGCTTGATCTTCTGCGCGATCGGCGGGAATGGGCGGATGCGGAGACCGAGCAACTGGCCTCCGCCGTCCTCGAACGCGCCGATGCGGTCCGTCGCCTGGCGCGCGAGCGGGCGGGCCTTGGCCTGGGCGCTGTCTGCACCCGTATTCATGGAGACCTGCATCTCGGTCAGGTCCTCGTCGTCCAGAACGATGCCTATCTCATCGACTTCGAAGGCGAACCGGCGCGGCCGCTGCATCAGCGCCGCATGAAATCGTCGGGCCTGCGGGATGTGGCCGGTATCCTTCGTAGCTTCGACTATGCCACGGCCACGGCTGCTGCCGCGCCAGG
>Ga0310811_10004641_pt1 | contig 17306 bp, 15 predicted proteins | sample YCmetagenome_FD_207642 | JGI IMG/M metagenome (GOLD analysis project Ga0310811, IMG submission 207642) | Soil microbial communities from experimental microcosm in Duke University, North Carolina, United States - YC | ecosystem: Engineered > Artificial ecosystem > Soil microcosm > Unclassified ...
CCCATGTGGCATCTTGCTATCGAGATGAAACGCCGGAGCCCGGGGCTGATGATGATCAACGATCCTTCGCATATCAGCGGCCGGCGGGATATCCTGCTGGACGTAGCACAGAAGGCGATCGACCTGGATATGGACGGACTGATCATCGAAACGCATATCGATCCGGACAAGGCCTGGAGCGATGCGAAGCAGCAGATCACACCCGAACGGCTCGCCGAGCTGCTGGATAGCATCAAATGGCGTCATGAGACAACCACTTCAACCGATTTTATCGATGCGCTCTCCAAGCTGCGGGAGCAGATCAACCATATCGATGACGAGCTGATCCAGTTGTTGGGGCAGCGGATGCGCATCGCCGACCAGATCGGCCGGTACAAGAAGGATAACAATATCACCATCCTGCAGACCAATCGCTGGAACTCGATCCTCGAGAAGGCGTTTGCGAAGGGGGAGAAGCTGAACCTGAGCAAGGAGTTTATCACAAAGTACTACGACGCCGTGCATATGGAATCCATCAATCATCAGAATAAGATCATGAACAGCTAAGGCGTGGCTATGGTCCTCCTTTATGTTCATGTCATCTGGACCGTGCGTGGGCGGGAAGCGTTGCTGAGCAAGCCGGTGAGGCGGGTTATGCTGGCTCATCTACAGAAGGAGGGGGAGGAGAAAGGATTGAGAGTGCTGGCCGCGGGTGGGGCGGATGATCATATCCATTGTTTATTGCAACTGATGCCATCACAGAACCTGGCGCAGGTGACCCGGAGCATCCGGGTGTTGACTGCGGACTGGCTTAATGAGGCAAAGCTGCTCGCGACGGAGTTTTCGTGGGAGGAGGAATACTTTGCCTATTCGGTGAGTCCGAGCGGGGTACGGCAGGTGATCGAATTTATCGGCAAGCAGGAGGAGTATCATCTGACGAAGAGCCTCGATCACGAATTGGAACGGTTTAAAGAGTCTATCTCATGAACAAATTACAATACAAATTTTCGGGCAAGACGACGGCCTATTATCTCGATGCCGACTTTTCCTACCTGGAAAAGCTGGTGGGCAAGGAGAACACGGTTGTCATCACCGACGAGCATCTTTTTTCGGCACAGCAGAAGCGGTTTGGGGGATGGAATACGATCGTGATCAATGCCGGGGAGCAATTCAAGGTGCAGGCGACGGTGGATTCGATCATCGAGCAGCTGATCGGGCTGGGTGCGGACCGCAAGACGGTGCTTGTAGGGGTGGGCGGCGGCGTGGTGACGGATCTTACGGGGTATGTGGCGGCGATCTATATGCGAGGCTTGTCGTTCGGCTTTGTGCCGACCTCGATCCTGGCGATGGTGGATGCCTCGATCGGCGGGAAGAATGGGATCGATGTGGGCGTGTACAAGAACATGGTGGGGACGATCCGTCAGCCAACTTTTTTGCTCTATGATTATAGCCTGTTGAAGACGTTGCCGAAGGAGGAGTGGGTGAATGGGTTTGCGGAGATCATTAAACATTCGGCCATCCGGGATGCTTCGCTGTTCCGGGAGCTGGAGAAGAACAAGCTGACGATGTACCAGCGGGACAAGGCCTTGCTGGCGAAGCTGATCCGGCGGAATGTGGTGATCAAATCGGATGTCGTGGCCGCCGATGAGTTCGAGCATGGGGAACGGAGGTTGTTGAACTTCGGTCACACCCTGGGGCATGCGATCGAGAATGTGTATGAGCTGTCCCATGGACAGGCCATCTCTATCGGGATGGTGGTGGCCTGTATGATCTCGGAGGAGCTCACAACCTTCAAGGAGACGGACCGGGTGATCGATGTGTTGAAGCGGTATGGGTTGCCGACGTTGGCGGAATTCGATCCGAAGGAGGTGATGGATGTGTTGAGGATGGATAAGAAGAAGGTGCGGGATACGATGAACTATATCCTATTGAATAAGATCGGGCAGGGAGTTGTCAAGGCGATCCCGCTTGTGGAATTGGAGAAACTGGTACAATCTATCCTGGGCGCCCGGTAGGGCGACCGTCCGATAGGACAGACATTAGCGCTTTGCGGGCGAAGCGTTAAATTTCTGATAACGCTTTGCCCGCACATTTTACGGCGAGATGATTACGACTATACAACCTTCGGTACTATCGGGCGCGATTCTCGCGCCGGCCTCTAAGAGCAGTATGCAGCGGGCCTGTGCGGCGGCGTTGTTAAGGGTTGGGGAGACGGTGATCCGACACCCGGGGTATTCGAATGATGACAAGGCTGCGCTTGGGGTGATCCGCGATCTTGGCGCGGAAGTGAGTGAGTTGCCCGATGGATCGCTCCGGGTGAGGAGCGGGGGCGTTGAGCCTTCGGGGGGACTTGAAGTGAATTGCGGAGAGAGCGGGCTCGGATTGAGGATGTTTGCGCCGATCATCGCACTTAGCGACAAGACTATAAAAGTGCGGGGAGAGGGCAGCCTGGTTCGGCGGCCGATGGATTTTTTTGACGAGGTCTTTCCGCAGCTTGGGATCCGGGTTGTGTCGAATGGTGGGAAGTTGCCGTTGGTGATCCAGGGGCCGTTGCAACCGCGGAATATAGAGATAGACGGGTCGCTTAGCTCACAGTTCCTGACCGGGCTGCTGTTTGCTTTTGCGGCTGCGGGCGCCGGCCGGGGGGATGTATCGATCCGGGTCCATGATCTCAAGAGCAAGCCTTATATCGATCTCACGCTACAGGTAATGAAGCATTTTGGCTGGGATGTGGAGCACAGGAACTACGCTGAATTCCTTTTTCCGGCGGAGCGCCGGGCCGGTCAGCGGGAATATACGGTGGAAGGGGATTGGAGTGGTGGAGCTTTCCTGCTGGTAGCGGGGGCTGTTGCGGGACCGATCACGGTGCGGGGGTTGGATGAATGGTCGACCCAGGCCGATAAAGCGATCCTGCAAGCGTTGTGTGATTGCGGCGCGAGTGTGGAGATCCGTGAGGCGGAGATGGTGATCGGGCCGGCTGTATTGAAGCCCTTTTCTTTTGATGCGACGGATTGTCCCGATCTGTTCCCGCCGCTGGTGGCGTTGGCTGCCTCTTGCGAGGGGGTGACGACGATCAGGGGAGTGAGCCGGCTTGCTCATAAAGAAAGCAATCGCGGGCTAACCCTGCAGGAGGAGTTTGGGAAGATGGGAGTGGCCATCGAGCTGGAGGGCGATATCATGCGCGTGCGGGGTGGAGATGTTGTGCGGGGCGCCAGGGTTCATTCGCGGCATGACCACCGGATCGCGATGGCTTGCGCGGTGGCGGCATTGAAGGCGGATGGGGCCGTCACGATCGAAGATTCAGAGGCGATCGATAAATCGTACCCGGATTTTTACAGGGATCTCCAGAAGTTAGGTGCGAACATAAACATACAGCTATGAACAGTTTTGGCCGGCTATTCCGGGTCCATATCTTCGGCGAGTCCCATGGGGAAAGCGTTGGGGTCAATATCGACGGTTGCCCGGCGGGGCTGTCACTGCCGGTGGAAGACTTTCTACCGGACCTGGAGCGGCGGAAGGGGGGGATGCAGAAGGGGACGACGCCGCGGAAGGAAGATGATCTACCCATTTTCAAGAGCGGGCTTTTCCAGCAAACGAGCACCGGGTCGCCGATCACGATCCTTTTTGAGAACAATAATACCCGGAGCGGGGATTATGAGAAGCAGCGTGCGGTGCCGAGGCCGGGGCATGCGGATTTTGTTGCGCACACCAAGTTTGGGGGATTTGAGGATTACCGGGGCGGCGGGCCTTTTTCTGCGCGCCTGACGGTAGGGCTGGTCGCAGCGGGGGTGATCGCGAAAAAGATGATGCCTGAGGTTCGGATAGCGTCGAAGATATTGGAAATTGGCGGGGAGGCTGACCTGGACAAGGGGCTTCAGAAGGCCATCGATGCCAAGGATTCCATCGGCGGGATCATCGAATGCCGGGTGAATGGGCTGCCGATCGGTCTTGGCGAGCCATTCTGGGATTCGGTGGAGTCTTTGCTGGCGCATGCTGTATTTGCCATCCCGGCGGTGAAGGGCGTGGAATTCGGGTCCGGGTTTGCGGCGGCGCGGATGTTTGGGAGCGAGCATAACGATGCCATTGAAGATCTGGGCGGACGAACCCGAACCAATCACGCCGGCGGGGTGGTCGGGGGAATATCGAATGGGAACGAATTGGTGTTCCGGATCGCTATAAAGCCTACTTCGTCCACACCCAAGGAGCAGCGGACGTTGAACTGGGAAACGGGTCAGCAGGAGAGCTTTTCGGTCAAGGGGCGTCATGATCTTTGTGTGGCCTTGCGCGCGCCGGTCATTTTGGAGGCGGTGACTGCTATTGTTTTAGCCGATCTTTGGTTACTGGAACAGCGGACGCCGAGAGTGATAACCAAAAAATAGCGGGTTGCACTTAGAAATATTAGAGTGTTGTATTATATTGAGCGATATATGAATTATCGAACGCGAAGCGTCCTTTTTCTTTTCCCGGTGTTTTCGATGATCATTTTGATGGCCTGTCACGAGGGCGGCAAAACTACCGGAAGCGATAAGGACAACGTGAAATCCCCGACTCAAACCGACGAACATTCAGGGACAGACCTGAAGTCCCTTCTCCAGTATGCCGCTGCCAATGGTGATAAGCTGAATGATTCCACCCTGCTGGGATACCGGAAGCTGGTGGACAGCTTCTACGAATCCGGCGGATACAATGCCATTTGGAGTGATAAACAGCGATGGTTGCCGGCGGGGGACAGCCTGCTCTCGTTTATCGAAGACGCGCGAACCTATGGGCTTTTCCCTTCGGATTATCATATGGGCCTGCTTGGGTTCTTCCGGCGGATCGTTCGGGAAGACACTCTTGCGCGAAAGAACGCCGCGATCTGGAACCGGGCAGACATCCTACTGACCGATGCATTTTTCACCCTTGTGAAGCATTTGCGGCAGGGGCGGCTCGACTATGACAGTGTTACGCTGCGGAAGGACAGTGTGCTGCCGGACAGCTTCTATGTCCGGACGCTGGCCACGGCCCGCCAATTCGGGGTCCGGGGCGCTCTTGACAGCCTCGAGCCGAGGCTTCCGGGGTATGACTCGTTGAAGGCCTATCTGCCCGATTTTTTGGCAAATGCCCATTTCCGGAAGCTGACCTGGCTGGACTATCCCTATAAGGATTCGGCGGTGTTCTATGGGGCCCTGACCAAGCGGTTGCAGGAGGTAGGATATATTGACAGCGCGGTGACGCGAGCCGATACGGCTACTCTGGCGAGCGCCTTGCGCAAGTATCAGGAAACCAACAAACTAAAGGTAACGGGCCGAGCTTCACAGGAGACGGTTACGTTGATGAATAATTCGGATTGGGAGAAGTTCAAGCGGATCGCTATCAATTTGGACCGGTATAAGCTGCTACCCGATACCCTGCCGAAGACCTATGTTTGGGTCGATCTGCCGGCCTTTTATCTGCAGGTACATGATGCCGATACGATCGCTTTGGAGTCGAAGGTGATCGTAGGGGCGCCGAAGACCCGGACCCCGTTGCTGACCAGCGAGATCTCCAATTTTGTGACCTATCCCCAGTGGACGGTTCCCAACAGTATCATTTTCAAGGAGATGTTGCCGGCTATCAAGCGGAATATCGATTATCTGCGAAAGGAGAACCTCATGGTGGTAGATGATAACGACAGTGTGCGGGACCCGTTGACCATCAACTGGAAGCGGCTGAACAAGAATAATTTTCCCTACCAGATCAAGCAGCGACAGGGGGATGATAATTCCCTTGGGGTCATGAAGTTTAACTTTAAGAATAAGTACGATGTGTATCTCCATGATACTAATGTCCGCTGGATGTTCGACAACAAATTCCGGGCGGTGAGCCATGGGTGTGTGCGAGTCCAGCAGTGGCGGAAGCTATCGGCTTTCCTGATCCGGAACGATACGATGCGGTATCATCCGGACACGTTGAAGAACTGGATCACGCGGCAGGAGAAGCATACGGTCTGGGGTTTTGCGCATGTGCCGATCTACCTGCGCTATTTTACGGCGGAGGGGAAGAAGGGGAGGGTTGTCTTTTACGACGACATTTATGGCGAAGACCGGGTGGCGCGGAACAGATATTTTGCTCAGAAGCCGATCTTTTGAGTATTTTTAGGTCTAATTATTGCCCTTCGGGGCAGCCGGCCTGTGGCCGGCTTTGAATCCAAAAATATGAAGACCAAGATACTTGCCTATCTATTACTGCCAGTGGCGGTCTATGCCCGCGATGAGAGGTCTATTCGGGACTCTGTCCCTCCTGGGGCGAAAAAGAGCCATCATAAGCCGGCCGTTTCGAAAGTTCAATATGGGATTGCCAGCTATTATGCCGACAAATTTGAAGGGCGTAAGACCTATACGGATGAGATCTTCTGCCAGGACAGTCTCACCGGGGCCAGCAATACGCTTCCGATGCATACGTGGGTGAGGGTGACCAATCTTCGAAATCATCAATCGGTGATCGTTCAGATCAACGATAAGATGCATCCCCGGAACAAGCGGCTGATCGATCTGAGCCGGGCTGCCGCTACCCGGTTGGGATATGCCGGGAGGGGGCTTACGCGGGTGCGGATCGATGTCCTGGGTAAGGAAAGGCCGCCGGACGCCGAGGAAGAGATGGCGGTCCGGCAGCCTGGGCAGGATTAATGCTTCATTTTCTTAAAAACACTGATGTCTCCGCTTGTCGACACATGCAGGAGCCAGTCCGTTTTGGGGGCGGCTACGGTGACGTAGTAGCTGAGGCCATCGCTTGCGTCGGTATATTCGATGGCGGCGGTAACGATGCCCCCGGGATAATTTTTTTGCAGATTTAGCTGAACATTTACGGGCAAACTGTTCTTATCTATGTTGCGGGCGGTAGCCAGGGGGTTGCCTTCCTGGTCGTAGAATGCCTGTAATTGCAGGCCATTCCAGATGAAATTTACTTCTGTGAATTGTCCCTTAACTTTGTAGTTCACCTCGGTGGCCTGGGGGAACTGGCGGCGGAAATTCTGGAAGCCGTTGAAGCTGGGTTCTTCGTGACGGGAAAGCGGGTTTGCGTGGGTGCCGATGACTGTTAAAAAAAGTATAACGGCAACAGATAAACGTTTCATGATGTTTGGTGTTTTGTACTTATAAGACTAATCGGATGCCAAAAATGTTACAGGGTGTAAGAGACTGATTGTGAATGGCGTTAACTTTTTCATCACAATTGAAACTGTTCGGTTCCGGACAATTGGCTGTCCGGTTGCGGGACAAGCGCACATCAAAATCTAAAATATAAAGACTATGAACGCAAGCATTGGCATCACACCGGCAAATCTTCAGGCAGTTGCAGTGGAATTGAGCAAGTTACTGGCGGACGAATTCCTTCTTTACACCAAGACGCGGAATGCGCACTGGAATGTGGAAGGCCCGGACTTTCATTCCATGCACATTTTTTTCGAACAGCAGTATGAAGCGCTGGACGAAACGATGGACAGCGTTGCGGAGCGGATCCGTCAGCTGGGGCACTATGCGCCTGCTACGCTGCAGAGCTTTCTCTCGCTCACGCATCTGACGGAGAAGCTGGGGGAGCGTAATGACAGCCTTGGTTTCATCAAGGAGCTGTTGACGGATCATGAGAATATCATCATATTCCTGCGCGAGAATATCAACAAGTTCGCCAATGATCATGGGGATGCGGGGACGAGTGATTTTATCACGGGGTTGATGGAGGAGCATGAGAAGATGGCGTGGATGCTGCGTGCGCATCTGACGAAGAAATAAACGCCGAATGAAAAAGAGAAACGCCCCTGACGGGGCGTTTTTTATTATTGGTTGTCTTTTTTGCCGAAGAGGCGTCGGAAGAAGCCTTTCTTTTTTGGCGGTTCCTGTGGTTTTTTATCGGCGTCGGTGACGGTGATGTGGACCGAGCCTTCCTTGCTGGTGCGATTGGCCTCCTGCAGGATCTTCTGTTCTTCAGGGGAGAGCTTGGAGTCTACGGGCACGGTGGGCGGGCTGGTGTCGATGTATTGGTTGGGTTTGCCGTTACCCTGGTTGCCGCCTTCGGCGCCGGGGGGAGCGGTCTTTTCGATCTGCATATAGTCATACATCATTTCTTTGCGTACGTTCTCGGGCTGGATGAATTTGGCCTGGCGGTCGATGCCGAGGGTGCGGTCGGCGAGAACCTTTGCGAAGAAGTATTCCCAGATGGGTCTTGCGGCCTGCGCGCCGTAGCCGAGGCCGCCTTCGAGGTGGATGAAGCGGTCATCGCAGCCGATCCATGAGCCGGCCATGAGCTGGGGTGTATAGCCCATGAACCAGGCGTCGGCATTATCGTTGGTGGTACCGGTCTTGCCGCCCATTTCGGAGATGCCGAGGCGGGTGCGGAGACCGGCGGCAGTGCCGAAGTCGACGGGGCCCTGCATCATGCGGGCCATGGTATAGGCCGTACCCTGGCTGATGACCTCCTTGCGTTCGGTGTCGAAGCGGTCGAGGACGTTCCCATTCTTGTCCTCGATGCGGGAGATGTAAAAAGGCTTTGTACTGAAGCCGCCGCTTGGGAACATGGTGTATCCCCACATCATTTCATAAAGCGAGAGATCGCAAGTACCAAGCGCCATGGAAGGGTAGGGGTCGATCTTTGTGGGGATGCCGATCTGTTTGATGTATTCGGCGAAGCGTTTCGGGCCTACCGTCTTCATGATATAGGCTGCGACCCCGTTGATGGACCAGGCGAGCCCGGAGGCCATCGTCATGGTACCGCCTTCATGCTTGTCGGGACGGGCCGGTACATAGCCGAACCCCGGGAAATATTGCTGGCTGGTCTGGCATTCGGTCTCCGGTGTAAAGTTGAAGTCTTCGATGCCGAGGCTGTAGAGGAAGGGTTTTATCGAGCTGCCCACCTGACGTTTGGTGTTGATGTTGACGTGATCGAACTTGTAGGTCTTGAAATCGATGCCGCCGACCCAGGCCTTTACGGCGCCGGTGACAGGATCCATGACCATGAAGGCCGTCTGCAGCATCGACTGGTGATATTTGATCGAGTCGAGCGGGGTCATTACGGTATCCTTTTCGCGTTTACTGTTCCAGGCGAAGACCTTCATCGAGACGGGTTGGTTGAAGGTCTTGCGGATCGCGGCGTCGGTGAGCCCGTCGTCCTCGAGGTTGTGCCAGCGGTCGCTGTTGCGCATGGCGGCTTCGAGGATGTTCTGGTGATCCTTCCAGATCAGGCCCTTACGGATATCGTATTGTGCGCTGAGGTTGCGTTGCAGGATGGGCAGCTGTTTGGCCACCGCTTCATCGGCATAGATCTGCATGCGGGGGTTGATGGTCGTGTACACCCTGAGGCCGTCGGTGTAGAGGTTATAGGGCTCGCCGGTGGAGGGGTTCTTGTGGGCCTTGCACCATCTTTGGAGATCGGTGCGGAGAACGTCCCGGAAATAAGGAGAGAGACCATTGTTCTCATCCACCTTTTTATAGTTACTGAGATCGATGGGTTTTGTCTTGAGCTTTGTGGCCTCGGCGTCGTTCAGATATTTGTTCTTGACCATCTGGTTGATGACGGTGTTGCGTCGTTCGATGGCCATTTTGGGATTCTTGCGGGGATTGTAGAGGGTGTTGCCTTTGAGCATGCCGATGAGGACCGCGGCCTCGTCGACGGAAAGCCGGTCGGGTTCCTTTTGGAAGAAGGTGCGGGAGGCGTTGCGGATGCCATATACGTTGTCGCCGAAGGGGACCTCATTGAGATAGAGGGCGAGCAGCTCCTGCTTGGTGAAGTTGCGTTCGAGCTTGATGGCGATGATCCATTCCTTGAGCTTTTCGATAAACCGGCGGACGAAATTCTTCGAACCCTGGTCGAGGAGGTTCTTTGCGAGCTGTTGGGTGATGGTGCTGCCGCCGCCGTCCCGGCCGAGCTTGAGGACGGCGCGCATAACGGAGAAGCCGTCGATCCCCGAGTGTTCATAGAAGCGTTCGTCTTCGGTCGCCACCAGGGCATTGACGACATTTGGCGAGATGTCCTTGAACTCAACGTTGCTGCGGTTGCCTTTCTCCTTATAATATTTCCCCATGGGGGTGCCGTCCTCCGCGAAGACCTCGGTAGCAAGGGTGATGGAAGGGTTCTCCAGTTCTTTGAGGGAGGGCAGGGATCCGAAGACGCCGAGGTTAATAAGAATCAAGAAGAGGATAAAGCCCCCCAGACCATAAAAGAACACTTTCCAGAAAATACGGATGAGTTTGGACGACATATTGGAATTTGTTGTAATGAGTGTGTCGGCGCCTCGGCGCCGAGCTTCGCAAGGTACTAGAAAATTCCTGGATACGCGGCCTGCAGGAAGTTCCGATAGGCTGTCATATCCTTGTTGGTCAGTAGCAGCTCGAGGTTGGAATTGGAGATGATCAGGAAGCTGTATTTTCCGGCTGGCAGCCAGGGCACGATCTCTCTTGGGGCCAGCGCTTTCATATTCCTCATGTACTCCAGGGCATCATTCGCATTTGCAAACTTGCTGATGATCATCAACTTCAACGAGTCATTGAGCGTGGCATTCTCCGCCTTGTAGCCCTTGCTATAGAACATTTCGGTATTGTAGCGGCTGAATGCGTTGGCGGCTTCCGAAACGTATACGGGGTCCACTTTATCCATGACCATGATGACCGAATGGGTCTGGTCGGGGGTGAGGGTGAATGCCGAGTTGAGGTTATGCAATTTTGCGGCCAATGCGACGCTATCGGCCTGAATTTTCTTTACCGCGGCGTTGATGGAGTCGGCTTTCCGCTTTAGGATGGCGGAGAGCAACGAATCGGCCCTGGCCTGTAGCATGGCCTGCTGCAGGGAGTCCTGCAGGCGGTGGAGGTTGGCCAGGCGGCCGGCGTCCATATTGATCTTGTTGAGGCTGGCGGTATCGGCTTTGAGCTTGTCGCCTGGGGCGGCAACGGCGGGCTTATTGCCGGGGATATTTTTGATCAGCAGGTTGGAGTCGTTGCGCACCAGCCGGGGGCGGCGATTGGCCGCATTTTGGGCGGCGGTGTCGATCTGGGGCGCTACGGTGACCGAATCGTCGTCAACGGCGCGGGTGATCTGCAGTCGGGTGAGGTAATCCTCGATCTGTTTGCGGCGGTTGAGCACGTCCAGCAGGGTCGTCGCCTTTGCCGCCATCGGGGTCCTTGGCCATTTGGTCGTGATGCCGGTGAGGACGGTCCTGGCCTGGGCGTCCTGGCGGGAACGGATGAAATAGACGGATTCGATATAAAGCAGCTGCGGGGTCCAGTATTTGTCGCCATAGAGGCTGTCGGCCACCCGTTTCTCTTCGATGGCCTGTGCGAACTGACCTTCGATAAAGTCATTGTAGACCTTCTCGTATTGCTGCGTGGCTTTTGTTGAGGAGTCCGAGGATACGCTGTGCATTCTCTTCATCGCCCAGCTTTTTATAACAATAGTAGAGGTTGAACAAGGTCTCTTCGCGGCGGCGGGTCTCGGGGAACTTATTCAGCAGGCTGTCATAAGAGTTGATGGCATAGTGATAATCGGCTATCCCGTCCTGATAGGTACGGCCGAGGGCGAAGAGTGCCCCTTCGATGGAGTCCATCGATTTTTTCATTTTTTCCGGCGTCAGGGGCAGATTTGCCAGCAGGGTCTTGAAGTCGATGGTATTGGCGGCCGTGAGGACGCGGGCGGCGCTGTCGGATAGATCGGGGGTGGCCCTGTTGCCCGGACGGGCGCCGATGTTGTTCCTTGCCAGGGAGGAGACCTGCCAGTTATCGACATTTGGCCGGTTTCCCCATTTTGTTTTGAAGTCGGAATAGCCTTTTGCTTTGAGGCCCTGGTTATCGAAGTACCAGTCGCTGCTGTTGCCGCCGGCGGCGAAGAGGTCGGGGACGGCGTTATTCTTTGCCAATGGAGAGTTGCCGAACGAGTTGCTGTCGGCCTCGTCGCGGAGCCCTTGTTGCCGCCGCAGGGTCCGGACCATTTTCCGGACGTATGCGTCGCGTTGGGGCTGTGGCAGGGCGGCGATACGTTGGAGGCTGTCCTGGCGATCGATGATATCCAGTTGGCGGACGAGCGTCGAGAGGGCAGCTTTGCGATCGTTCAACCAGCTGAGGTCGCCCAGGGTGGCCAGGTCGGCTGGGGTAAGCGTGAGGCTGTCGTAGAAGCGTTTTGAATTGCGGTAGTCTTTTGCTTCGAAGGAGAGGTTGGCCAGCTGGAGGAAAGCCTTGTTGCGCTGGTTGTTGGTGGAGCCGACCGAATATTTTATGCATTGGCGCAGATCGGCCACGGCTCCGGGTTTGTTGTTCCTTTCGAGCTCCATCTGGGCCGCTGTGAACCAGATGATGTCGCGGTAGGAATCGTAGCGGTCGCGGTGCGCCATTTTTTCGAGGGCCGCGATATTGCGCGCGATATAGTTCTCGCTGCTATCCCTGTTCTGGCGGATGGCGTTGAGACGGGCATAGATCTCCAGGATGGGGTTATAGGTGCGTTTGACGGCGCGTTCGTAGAACATTTTTGAATGATAGCTGTCGCCTGTCTTTTCGTATAGCTGGCCGATGAGATATTCCCAGCGGGCGGTCTCTTCGCGGTCTTCGGCGGCCGGCAGGGCTTTTTCGAGGAAGATGGCGGCGCTGTCGTAAATATTTTGCCGGTAGAACCAGAGGGCCCGTACTTCCTGCAGGCTGGGCTCGAGGCGGGGCGGGAACAGCGGGTCATGGAGGAGGACCTCGATGAGGCCGGCGGCCTGGGCGAATTCGTCTTTGGCAATGTATGTCCGGGTCTTCCAGATCAGGGCGTCGTTGCGGCTTGGGGGGAGGGAGAAGGCCTTTTGGCCGATGTTGGGATGCTCCCGGGTGGCGACCTTGTCGGCGCTGGTGCCTTCATCCTTATTGTAGTTGCTGCCGATGGGCTGGTCATTGCCTTCTTTGTCCTTTGGCGCGAAGGCCCAGTTGACGAACTGGAAGGTAATGAAGGCCGAGTCGAAGTCTTTTTTATAGTAGTAGGTCCTGCCGATGAGGAGATAGAGGTTGTCGACCCAGTCGGAGCGGGTATCATGGATGAGGATTCCCATGGTACACTTATAAATAATGGAGTCGAGCTCCCGTTTCTGGGCGGCGGTGGCGTCCAGGGTATAGTTGTAGAAGGGGAGGAGCCGGGTGTAGTCGTCCTTCATGGAGGCTTTGGCCCGGGCAAGGATCATTTTTATCTTCTCGTTAGAGTTGAAGTAGTAGTTGTAATGGGTGATGGTGTTCTGGACGAAGCGGCGGGCCTTTTTGATCTTTTTGCCGTCGTTGGAGGTTTCGGAGGCCAGGGTGCGATTTTCGAATTTCTTTGGCTTGGTAAGGGTATAATCGACACCATCCTGGGCCCGGAGGGCCAGGGAAAGACATGCAAATACCCCTAACAGCAAAATCTTACGATAAGCCAAGATGATCAAATTGAGAAACCGGTCCGCAATTACGTTTAATAACTCTTTTTAGGGAAATTTATTTTGTTATCTTTATCGGGTCCGACCGATTGGTTGGACATAGATTGTACCAATTAATCCAATATGGCTAAATTTGATGCCAATTCCACGTTAAAGCGCCTCCAAAACCGCTACCGCCTGGTAGTCATGAACGACGACACGTATGAGGAGGTGGTTACCTTCAAGTTATCGCGGCTAAGTGTATACACGTTTCTCTGCACGATTTTTGTATTGTTGACCGGGCTTACGGTGGCGCTGATCGTATTCACCCCCCTGAAGCTGTACATCCCCGGGTATGGCGATGTCAGCAATACCAAGGATCTGCGTGAACTAAAAATACGGACGGATTCGTTAGAGCAGGAGGTCCGGTATAAGGATCAGTATTTGGAGAGTATCCGCAATGTCCTGCAGGGGAATACGACGGTGAAGCTGGACACGACGACCTTGAAGATCCCGAAACCTGAGAAAATAAATGACTAAAATCCATATTTATGTTTAACGGAAAGAACAAATCTGAAAACTTTGAAGTAGGCGGAGAGAAAGTGCCTGTCAGCACGAGCGCCAGCCTGATCGGCGCGGGAACTACCATGAAGGGAGATATCACCAGCAGTGGTGACCTGCGGATCGACGGGACCCTGGTAGGGAATATCCATTGTACCGCCAAGGTCGTGATCGGCGCCAATGGGAATGTGCAGGGTGATATCAACGGCCAGACGGCGGATATCATGGGCAAAGTGACGGGGACCATCAAGGTGAAGGACCTGCTTCAATTAAAAGGCGGTAGCCTGCTGAACGGCAATATCGAGGCCGGGAAGCTGCAGATCGAGCCTACGGCCAATTTCAATGGTGGCTGTCATATGATCCAGACCTCTACGGGTTCGAGCGCGTCTACCGCCAAATCTTCCCAGGAAGTAAAGAAGGATTACAAACATGCAGAAACCGCCATAGCGTAAGCGGGCGGTTCACCGAGGCCATTGAGAAGACTTTATGGATCGAGGTAAATCGCCCCAGCCTGACGAGGGCGGTGGCAATGGCGACCGGCGGCGGGAATTGATCCGCTGGGCGGGTTTGTCCACCGAGGTTGTTGCTTCGGTAGGGATATCCGTGTACCTGGGGGTAAAGGCCGATAAATGGCTGAAGCCAACTTTTCCAATCCTGTCCTGGTTATTACCTTTGCTGGTAATAGTGGCCCTGCTGGTCAGCCTGATCAGGGCGGGCTCGAAAAAGAAAAATGGAAAATAAAGCCGGAAACAAGTCTTTTCTACCCATTGGGGTCGTATTCGTGGTCTTCAGTCTTTTTATTGTAGTCGCCCGGTCGTTATTGGCGGGGAACCGGATCGATTACCGGGTCCTGTTGGGGGGAAACGTCCTCCTTTTCGGGGTGACGGCGGTTAGTTTTTATTTGTATACCAAGGCCTTACGCAATAATAACCCGCATGCTTTCGTGCGGATGATGTATGGCAGCCTGCTGGTCAAGATGTTTGCCTGTTTGCTGGCCACCCTGATCTATGCCTGGGCGGCCGGCCCGGCGGTGAGCCGGAATGCGATCTTTGGCTGTTTTGGCCTGTATCTTGTTTATACCTGGCTTGAAGTGAAGATACTCATGCAGTTGAGTAAGAAATCCCCGAAAAATGTCTAAGAAAGAAGCTCCGCTCGATTATCTGCGCCGGTGGATACCTGGGGATGCTGCGCCGTTGATCCTGGAGTATCTGAACCATTATAATGTCCATCTGACCATCACCCGGGAACGGAAGAGCGTGCTGGGAGACTACCGGCATGCTACTCGGACGAGCAATCACCGGATCAGCGTCAACGGGAACCTGAACGCCTATTCTTTCCTGATCACCCTTATCCATGAGCTGGCGCACCTGGTGACGTTCATGGAATGGGGGAACGGGGTCAATTCGCATGGGAAGGAATGGAAGGCGATCTATCGGAAGATGCTGGAGGAGTTTATCCGGCTGTCGGTCTTTCCGGCCGATATCCTGAGTGCCCTAAAGAAAAGCTTGCATAATCTCCCGGCCAGCAGCTGTGCCGATGAGAATTTGATGCGGGTGCTGAAGAAATATGATGAGAACCAGAGTGATCTGTTGTTGGTAGAGCAGATCCCTGAGGGGGGGTGTTTCAGCCTCGAGGATAAGCGCGTATTCCGGAAGGGAAAAAAGTTGAGAAAAAGGTATCAATGCACGGAGCTATCCACGGGAAAGTTGTATCTTTTCAGTCCCATTTATGAGGTCAAACCGGCCTCTTAGGTCTCTCCCTCTAAACCTCCTGACCAAACCGGACCTTGTCCGGTTCAAGATTTTCGATTCGCCCGTTTTTGATTCAATCCCATGAATTACAGGAGTCGGTGGGTTTACCGAACCGAGGTTTTTGCCTACTTGTGAGTCTAGTGTAAACTAGCTTAGCAGGGCGACGACTCCATAGAACAGGGCTATGGAGACGATAATGATGCCGATAAACGGCTTGTCTGCGTTCTTCATTTGATAAATTCTTTTCAAGGGTAATTGCTGAAATAACGCGAGTCGCGCGGCAAATAGTATGGTTGGTAAAAACTATTCTGCCAGGGCATGCATTGGGCTGCTGGCATTGCGGCCGAGGGGGGGGAAAGTGTCGGGATTGCAGTAGTAGATCGCCGCTTTATCGGGGGTTTTGGTGAGGCGCCGGAAGCCGGCTTTTTCCAGTAGTTGTGCCCTGGAGTCACCGGGGGTTACGAAGTTGATCCGGGTGATGATGCGGCGGATGGACCGGTAGCCGAGCAGGGCGCCGACGACGGTTCGCAGGGCGGTGCTATTGAGGTGATCGTCGGGGGAGGCATAAAAACAATAGATGCCGATGGTCCCGGGTTGGGACAGGTAATCGGCGGCGAGGTCCATTTGGACGGGTGGGTGGACTTCGAGCAGGAAAAGGAGGCGGTCGTGATAAAATACGAGATAGGCGCCAAAGGCTTCGTCGGTCTCCATGCTGTCATAGATCTCCCATAGTCCTTCGTCGGGGTAGGGCTGGGGGCGGGAGCCATAGAACTCGTGGCGGAAGAGCTCGCGAACGATGCCCCTGTCCGTGTCTTTGCAGACAGGCCTGAGGATAAGGTCTCCCCTGATAAGCGATGAGGTGATGGACAGCATGGCGATGTGTGCTACGCATCGGGGCCTTAAATTCTGACGAAGTCTTAACCAGAAGAGGAGTTAGAGTAAGTAGCGCGAAGATGGACAAAATTTGATATAACGGAAAAATAACACGCGATAAAAAGCGCCTCCTGTTTAATAAATTGTAATAAAAACTAGGGGTTAACCCGTACCCGGACCCTAAAGATCAGAATAAGGGGTGGGGTGGAGGTATACAATGTCGATATGCGAGACATTGTGCTGGTATTGCGGGTTGGCCACCAATTTCTTCCAGACGGAGTCTGCGCCGAAGTCTTTCCAGTGTTGTTCGCGGGAGGGCATATCTTCGAAGCTGGTCATGTACATCAGGTTGGGCATGTGGGAGCCGGAAAGGACGCTGGCATAGAAGACCGCGTGGAAGCCGAGGCGGTCGAAGAGAGGGATCTCGCCACCGGCATTGAACATCTGTACTTTGTTCTCGAAATATTTTTCGGTGGGGCCTTCATAGCTGCGAAGCTCATAGATGTGACCGGCGGGTGAGCCTTTGAGCGAGCCGGGGGCGGCGTGGTGCGGCATATCAGGAAAGGCCTGCAGGAAGATGGATTCGATGCGGATATAGGGCGGGTTGTCGTGTGGGGCGCTGATATAGTCGGCGCCATCGGCGAGGTAGCGGGCGTCCTTGTTCAGTGCGGAGGGGAGGCCGATCAGCTGTTCGGGGGTTTTCAGGGGGATGAGGACATAGATGCGGCGGACGGCAGCGGTGTCATTGCCGACGGGTTTGAATACGCCTACATCCGCGATGCCCTGGC
>Ga0310811_10004642_pt1 | contig 17303 bp, 16 predicted proteins | sample YCmetagenome_FD_207642 | JGI IMG/M metagenome (GOLD analysis project Ga0310811, IMG submission 207642) | Soil microbial communities from experimental microcosm in Duke University, North Carolina, United States - YC | ecosystem: Engineered > Artificial ecosystem > Soil microcosm > Unclassified ...
ATTCGCGCAGTACATCGTCATCTGGAGCGGCAACATTCCCCGAGAAGTTGCCTGGTACGTGCCACGGACGCGTGCCGGATGGGGCAGGGTCGCGCTCGTCCTGCTCCTTGCTGCCGGCGCGCTGCCGTTCGTCGCGCTCACGTTTCGACGCACGCGAGGCAGCCGCTCGTTGCTCGCCATCGTCGGGGCGCTGCTGCTCGGCTTTCACTATCTCGACACCTACTGGCTGGTCGTACCCGCGCTGGTGCCAGTCACGGCGTGGATGATCGTCGTTTCCGCGGCGACGCTGGTGATCGTTCTACAGGCAACCATGCTGGTAGCTGCGGCCAGGGCTTAGCGCGCGTCGCACGCGTTATGCACGTCCGCGCGTGCGACGTGAACTCGTATCAACGGACTGACCGATGACCTCGCCGCTCACGCTCGAGAGCACACGGAACGATCGGCGAGTCCGAATCACCGTCGAGGGAACGGTTCAAGGGGTCGGTTTTCGACCGTTCGTATTTCGATTCGCGAGGTCTCTCGGACTTGGCGGCCATGTGTGCAACGACGGCGTCGGCGTATCGATCGAGCTCGAGGGGGCGTCGACGTCGATCGATCACTTCGTCGATAGGTTCGCCGAGCTCGCGCCACGTCACGCGAGGATCGCGCGGGTTGCCGTCCGTGATCTCCAGCCGACGGGTCGCGTCGATGCGTTCCGCGTGGAGACGAGTCGCGAATCGCCACTGACGTCCGCGTCGGTCCCGCCGGACATCAGCACATGCGATGAATGCCTCAGGGAGCTATTCGATCCGGCGAATCGACGCCACCGGTATCCATTCATCAACTGCACGATCTGCGGCCCGCGGTTCACGATCGCTCGGCGCATCCCCTACGACCGTGAATCGACCACGATGGCCGCATTCATCATGTGTGCGTCATGCCAGGCCGAATATGACGATCCCGGGGACCGTCGATTCCAGGCGCAGGCGAACGCCTGTCCAACGTGCGGACCAAGAGTCGAGCTCGTTGACGTAAAGGGGATACCCGTAAGCAGCAGCTCTGCTAGTGATCCGGTCGCCGCCGCCGTCGACGCGTTGCGTGCCGGTGCGATCGTCGCCGTGAAGGGGCTCGGAGGATTTCACATTGCGTGTCGAGCCGACGACGAATCGGTCGTAGCGCGTCTTCGCCGACGCAAGCAGCGCGACGACAAGCCGCTGGCGATCATGGCAAAAGACGTGTCAGCCGCGCGGAATCTCGTACGACTCGACGCGCTCGAATGTGGCTTGATGACCAGTGAGGCAAGGCCGATCGTGCTCGCGCGCAAGATCGATCGTGCACGAGTAGCAACGGAGGTTGCGCGAGGCAGGCGTGACCTTGGTGTGATGCTGCCGTACACGCCGCTTCACCACCTGCTCATGGCCGCGTTGGAGATGCCGCTGGTCATGACGAGCGGCAACCTGAGCGATGAGCCGATCGCATATCGCGACGGGGATGCGCTCGAACGCCTTGGGACGATCGCCGATCTGGTTCTGACGCATGATCGCCTGATCGCGGAGAGATGTGAGGACTCCGTCGTTCGGGTGGCGCGAATCGCCGGCGCGCCCCAGCCGCTCTTCGTCCGTCGCTCGCGTGGGTACGTCCCTCAACCCGTCTCGATGCCGGTGGCAGCGAGTGAGCCGATTCTCGCCGTCGGCGGACAGCTCAAGAACACCGTGTGTGTCGTACGAGGCGCGAGTGCGACCGTCGGTCCTCACGGCGGAGACCTCGGCGATGCGGGAGCATTTGCTGCGTTCGCTCGGAGCGTGGAGCATCTGGTCGCGCTGGTCGGAGCAAGTGCGACCGTGGTCGCTCACGACCAACATCCCGAGTACGAGTCGACGAAATACGCGCTGCATCGTGTCGATCTTCAGCCAATGGGCGTGCAGCATCATCACGCGCACCTCGCTGCGTGTCTTGCCGAGCACGGTGAAACCAGTCCGGCGATCGGGTTGATCTTCGACGGCGCAGGGTATGGCGCCGACGGCACCATCTGGGGCGGTGAGATCCTCGTCGGCGACATCGGTGAGTTCACGAGGATAGGGCACCTCCGCGGCGTACGCATGCCAGGGGGCGAGGTCAGTGTTCGCGAGCCCTGGCGAATGGCCTGCGCGTGGTTGACCGACGCGAACGATGGCGAGCCGATGCTCTGCACGCGGCTGCGCGGAACAGTCAGCGAAAAGGACTGGACGAACGTCAGCCGGTTGTCTCGACTCGCCCGTCACTCACCGCTGACGACGAGCGTCGGACGGCTACTCGACGCCTGTGCGGCCATCTGCGGTCTCGGCGCGCGAGTGACGTACGAGGGACAAGCGGCAATCGAGCTCGAGGAGAGTGCTCGCGCCGCAGGGATTCTCGAAAGCAATAGAGAGGAGCGCTATCCCGTCGCGGTGTCGATTGTCGGTGAGATCGTGATCGATCCGCGCGAGTTGATCCTCGCGGTCGAACGCGATGCGAATGCAGGGCGCGCTCTCGCTGACATTTCCTCGTGCGTTCACCGAGGTCTCATTTATGCAGCGGAGTTGGCCGCCCAATTGGCATCGGAGCGCACCGGATCACGGACGATCGTGCTTTCGGGCGGGGTGTTTCAGAACGTCCTGCTAGTCGAATCACTTTCGAGCGCGCTCGCGCGGAGCGGAATGCGCGTGCTCGTGCCGCGCCAGCTGCCGCCGAATGACGGTGGCCTTGCTTACGGACAGGCGGTCGTGGCCGCTTGGCAAAGGAGAACCGATGTGCCTGGCCATTCCGGGGCAAGTCGTTGAGTTGATCGACGAGGAGCGCCGGCTCGCTCGCGTGAGCGTTGCCGGCGTGCGACGGACGGTCAACATCGCCCTTCTCGATGGAACCGACGTGGCGCTGTCGAACGGCGACTGGGTGTTGATACATGTCGGCTTCGCGATCTCGCGCGTCGACGAAACGGAAGCTCTGGCGACGCTGAGGCTGCTCGAGCAGATGGGCGCCGAGTATCAGCAGGAGCTTCATGAAATTCGTACGAGCGCCATGGAGTGACGATGCCGAACCCTTCTGAGAGTTGCGAGGGCATGACGTTCTGCATCACGTGCTCGGATGCCGCCGAGTCGCTGCGCGTAGAGGCGATCGCGGAGGGCGGCGCGGTCGGAACGTGCGTCGACTCGCTGGGACATCGGAGCGAGGTGCTGCTCGGCCTCGTCCCGGACGCGGTGGTCGGGCGCGACGTCCTCGTGCACGCCGGGGTCGCCCTCCTCGTGCATGCGACAGCCGCGAGCGAGGCGTCGCGGTGAAGTTCGTCGATGAGTTTCGAAACGCCGACCTCGGCGCCGCGCTCGCGGAACAGATTGCTGCGACCGTCGACCCGCGGCGTCACTACAAGATGATGGAAGTGTGTGGCGGCCACACACACACCATTTATCGATACGGAGTAGCCGATCTTCTGCCGCCCAACGTGGAGCTCGTCCACGGCCCGGGATGTCCGGTGTGCGTGATTCCAATGGGGCGCGTCGACGACGCCATCGCGATGGCGCGCAATCCTCGTGTGATTCTCACCTGCTTCGGCGACATGATGCGCGTGCCGGGCGGGACGGGATCGCTCACCGAAGCAAAGGCCGCGGGTGCGGACGTTCGGATGGTCTACTCGCCGTTGGACGCGTTGCGGATCGCGCAAGCGAATCAAGATCGTGACGTGGTCTTCTTCGCCGTTGGGTTCGAGACGACCGCGCCCTCCACGGCCCTGACGATCCTTCGCGCACGGGCCGAGCGCACGAAGAATTTCTTCGTCTTCTCGAACCACGTCACGATCGTGCCGCCCATCCGGGCGCTTCTCGAGTCGCCGGATCTGCGACTCGACGCATTCATCGGTCCGGGCCACGTCTGCACGGTCGTCGGCGCAAGACCATTCCAGTTCATCGCGGCGGACTACGGCAAACCCGTAGTCATCTCGGGGTTCGAGCCGCTGGATGTGCTTCAGTCGGCGTTCATGATCCTCCGCCAGCTCGCCGATGGCCGCTGCGAGGTGGAGAATCAGTACAAACGCGTCGTGCCCTTCGAAGGCAATCCGGCCGCGTTTCGGGTGCTCGCCGATGTCTTCGAGCTGCGGCCGCATTTCGAATGGCGCGGGCTCGGTTTCATCTCTCAGAGCGCTCTCAAGCTCTCGCCGGCATTCGCCGACTTCGACGCCGAGCTCCGATTTGGCGTACCGGGCGTTCGTGTCGCCGATCCCAAGGCATGTCAGTGCGGGGAAGTGCTCAAGGGCGTCATCAAGCCGTGGGAGTGCAAGGTGTTCGGAACGGCGTGCACGCCGGAGCACCCGATCGGAACGTGCATGGTGTCAAGCGAAGGCGCGTGCGCCGCGTACTACAACTTCGGGCGCTTGGCGCGGCGGACTCGCGAACCGCGCGTCGCGGAGTTGGCATCATCATGACATCGACCAGGTTCACAGGCGCCGCATTCACCGACGACAGAGAGCGCGAGGCGCTTGCCAAGATCGCGCGCGCTCGCGCTACGGCCCTGCGCGCGCCGCACTTCCGGGACGAATTCATCACGATGGCACACGGCGCGGGCGGCAAGGCCACCGCGTCGCTCGTCGGTGGGCTCATTGCTCCGGCCTTCGCGTCTGCGGCTCTCGCCGCGCTGGACGACGCCGCGCTCGTCGATGTCGGCGACGTTCGTCTCGCGATCACGACCGACAGCTTCGTCGTCAAACCGCTGCGCTTCCCCGGCGGATCGATCGGCGACCTGGCGGTGAACGGAACGGTGAACGACCTCGCGATGGTTGGCGCGCGCCCCCTCGCGTTGACGCTCTCGTTCGTGCTCGAAGAGGGAGTGGCAAGTGATGTCCTTCGTGCCGAGGTCGATGCGATCGCCGGCGCGGCGCGAGTGGCCGGCGTCGAGATCGTCGCCGGCGACACGAAAGTCGTCGAACGCGGCCATGCTGATGGGATGTACGTGTGCACGACGGGCATCGGGCGCTGGGACTCGCGTGCTCAACTATCGCCCACGGGGTTGCGGCCGGGCGATCGCGTTCTGGTGTCGGGTTCGATTGGCGAGCACGGCATGGCCATCATGCTGGCTCGTCGTGAATTCGAGCTCGATTCCGAAATCGTCAGCGACACGCGGTCGCTATGGCCCGCCGCCGACGCGTTGCTCGAGCTCGGCGCAGAGCTCCATTGTATGCGCGATGCGACGCGTGGCGGTGTTGCGACCGTGCTCAATGAGCTTGCGGTCGCGTCGAGCGTCACGGTCGTCGTCGACGAGGCGCGGGTGCCGATTCAGCCGGCGGTCGTCGGCGCGTGCGAGCTGCTCGGCATCGACCCGATGTACGTCGCCAACGAGGGAAAGTTCGTGGCCGTCGTCGCGCCGCAGGCGGCCGATCGGGCGATCGACCTGCTGCGCGGGATCACGGGCTGCGAGTCCGCCGCGATCATCGGCGACGTCACGGCGGACCCCACTGGCATGGTACTCGTCAACACGAGTTTTGGTGGCAGACGTGTGATGGACCTTCTCGTCGGCGATCCATTGCCGCGCATCTGTTGAGGTCCGATGCACGAGCTCGCAATCGCCGATGCGGTGCTGTCGATGGTGCTCGAACAGGTGCCGGATCGCCGCGTCTCGAGAGTCGGCATGCGAATCGGGCATCTCCGGCAGGTCGTCCCGTCGGCGCTCGAGTTCAGCTTTGCGCTCGTGTCGAACGACACCGCGGCACACGGCGCCAATCTGGAGATCGAACCGGTGCCCGTGAGCGTGTGGTGTGAGGACTGTTCTGCCGAAAGCCGCCCTACGGCATTTCCGCTGGTCTGCGAGCGGTGTGGCACGACCAGCGTAGCGGTGAGGCAGGGCAACGAATTGCTCGTTGACTGGATCGAAATGGAGGATGACGATGGCGTTGTCTGAGAGCGCCGGTAAACCAAAACCAGCGACATCTAAGGGAGTCGAAGAGCTTCACGTCCTGTGGATCTCAGAAGGCATGAGCTGCGACGGAGACACGGTCTCCATCACGGCGGCATCTCAGCCGAGCCTCGAGGACGTCGTGCTCGGGTTGGTGCCCGGGCTGCCGAAGGTGCACCTCCACAACAAGGTTCTCGCTGTCGAGACCGGCGACGAATACATGGTGCCGTTCTGGCAAGCATCGCGCGGAGAGCTCGGCGCACCGTTCGTCCTCGTGATCGAGGGATCGATTCCGAACGAGAAGATCGACGGCGACGGCTACTGGACGGGGTTCGGCGTCGACCCGGCTACCGGACAGCCCAAGAAACTCACGACGTGGATCGACGAGCTCGCCCCAAAGGCGTGGGGCGTCATCGCGGTCGGAACCTGCGCGACCTACGGTGGCATTCACGCGATGGCCGGCAACCCCACGGGCGCAATGGGTCTCGCCGATTACCTCGGCTGGAGTTTTCGATCGGCGGGAGGATTGCCGATCGTCAACATCCCTGGATGTCCGGTGCAACCGGACAACTTCATGGAGACGATGTTGTGGCTGTTGTACCAGGCTGCGGGTCAGGCGCCGACGATTCCGCTGGATGAAGCATTTCGTCCGACGTGGCTCTTCGGCAAAACGGTGCACGAAGGCTGCGATCGCGCGGGGTACTACGAGCAGGGAGACTTCGCGCACGACTACAACTCGCCGAAGTGTCTCGTGAAGGCCGGATGTTGGGGCCCGGTGGTCAACTGCAACGTTCCCAAGCGCGGCTGGATGAACAATCTGGGCGGCTGCCCGAACGTCGGCGGCATTTGCATCGGCTGCACGATGCCGGGCTTCCCCGACAAGTTCATGCCCTTCATGGACGAGCCGCCTGGCGCCGTGATGTCCACGTCGGTCGCCACGAGCTGGGGCGGCGTCATTCGGCGCCTGCGCGCCATCACCAACAAGACGGTGAATCTGGAACCCAAGTGGCGGCACAATCGCGCCGAGCTCACCACGGGGTTCAATCCCCGCTACATGAATCGCTAGGAGGCTGCGCCGATGACGACCGCCGTGCGAGAACGGGCTGAGACCAAGACTCGGAATCTCGTCGAGATGCACTGGGATCCGATCACGCGCATCGTGGGAAACCTCGGGATCTACACGAAGATCGATTTCGAAAATCGCGAAGTCGCGGAATGCCACAGCACGTCGTCGATGTTCCGCGGATACAGCGTGTTCATGAAAGGGAAAGATCCGCGCGATGCGCATTTCATAACGAGCCGCATCTGCGGTATCTGCGGGGACAACCACGCCACCTGCTCTGTGTACACCCAGAACATGGCGTATGGCGTGAAGCCGCCGCCGCTTGCCGAGTGGATCATCAACCTGGGAGAAGCGGCCGAGTACATGTTCGACCACACGATCTTCCAGGACAACCTGGTGTTCGTCGACTGGTGCGAGGAGATGGTCAAGGCAACTAACCCATCGCTCTTGGCCAGGGCGGAAAAGACGGAGGCACCAAACGCGAAGATCCACGGCTTCAAGACGATTGCCGACATCATGCGCGCGTTCAATCCGTTCACCGGGTCGATGTATCTCGAGGCGCTGCAGGTCAGCCGGACCACGCGCGAGATGATCTGTCTGATGGAGGGGCGGCACGTGCATCCGTCGACCCTGTATCCCGGCGGCGTCGGCACGGTCGCCTCGCCCCAGGTGTTCAGCGACTACTTCGTGCGACTCGTGCGCACGCTCGACTTCGTGAAGCGCGCCGTTCCATTGAACGACGATCTCTTCGACTTCTTCTACGAAGCACTCCCTGGCTACGAGAAGGTCGGGCTCCGCCGAACGCTCCTGGGCTGTTGGGGGTCGTTCCAGAATCCCGACGTCTGCGACTACGACTACAAGCACATGACGGATTGGGGTCGCGGCATGTTCGTGACGCCGGGTGTCGTCGTCGACGGGAAGCTCGTGACGACCGACCTCGTCGACATCAACCTCGGCATTCGCATTCTGCTCGGCAGCTCGTACTACGACGACTGGGAGAGCGAGACGATGTTCGTTCCCGAGGATCCGCTCGGCAATCCCGTCGATCGCCGGCACCCGTGGAACCAGACGACGCTCCCACATCCGCAGAAGCGCGACTTCGATGGCAACTACAGCTGGGTAATGAGCCCTCGATGGCACGACAAGCGGAGCGACGACCTGCATGCGCTCGATACCGGCGGCGGAGCATTGGCCCGCTTGTGGGCAACCGCGCTGGCCGGGCTGGTCGACACGCCGTTCGTCAAAGCGACCGGATCGAGCGTGAAGATGTTGCTGCCGAAGAGCGCGAAATTCCCCGAGATGGAGTTCGAGTGGAAGGTGCCGCGATGGTCCAACACGATCGAACGCGATCGGGCGCGCATCTATTTCGTCGCCTATGCCGGCGCGATGGCCGTGTTCTTCTATGAGAAGGCGATGGCGGAGGTACGCGCCGGTCGCACCAAGACATTCACGGACTTCGAGGTCCCGGAGAACGGATTCGGGTGCGGCTTCCACGAGGCTGTTCGCGGAGTGTTGTCGCATCACCTCGTCATTCGCGACAGAAAGATCGCGAACTACCATCCCTATCCTCCAACGCCCTGGAATGCGAGTCCGCGCGATAGCTACGGCACACCTGGGCCGTACGAGGATGCGGTGCAAGGGCTGCCGATCTTCGAGGAGAACGATCGCGAACACTTCAAAGGCATCGACATCATGCGCACGGTGCGGAGCTTCGACCCGTGTCTGCCGTGCGGTGTGCACATGTATGTCGGTGGTGGAAAGACGATCGATCTCGTTCACTCGCCGATGGCGGGACTCGGCGGATGACCGTGCGCCTCGACGACGTGGCCGCGCAGGCGACCGCGCGGTCGCTCGACGACATCTTGGGCGAGCTCGATTCGCTGCCGGAGTCGCGTGAGCGGCAGTTGGCGCTCGAGGGAATCGATGCGCTGCTGCAGCTCTACGGCGAAGGGTTGGCGCGTCTCGTCACGGCGCACCGCGACGGACGGTTGTCGAACGAGCTGATCGCCAGGGACGACGTGCTGAGCCAGCTGCTCGGTATTCACGATCTGTTGCCGCGCTCGGCGCATCCGCCCGATCTCGTGCAGCTGGAACGCCGTCAGTCGCAGAGTCTCGCCGACGACGTCGCGCTTCACCTCGCAGGAGAGGAGCGGGGCGCCGCGTGTCAGCTGTGCGCGGCGCCGGTCGCGGCTGATCACCGACATCTGCTGGACATCGAGCACCGACAACTCGCATGCGCGTGCGTTGCGTGTGCCCTCCTATTCGATGGTCGCACGGCGGCTGGTGCGCGCTATCGGCTCGTTCCACGCCGCTATCGGTCGCTCGATGGATCGCTTCTCGATGGCGGTGTGTGGGAGCGTCTCGAGGTGCCGGTGGACATCGCATTTCTGTTCGTGAATTCCACGATGAAACGGCCGGTCGCGTTCTACCCCGGGCCAATGGGGACGACGGAGTCCGCGCTGCCGCTTCCCGCATGGGATGAGATCGTCGCTCACGATCCGGTTCTTGCGACGCTCGAGCCGGACGTCGAGGCCGTCCTCGTGCGGCGCACGCGCGGTGCGCGTGACTACATGATCGTTCCCGTCGACGAGTGCTATCGTCTCGCCGGAAGCATGCGCATGACGTGGCAGGGCATCTCGGGCGGCGACGTGATGCGGCAAACGGTGGATGCATTCTTTCGCAGACTGGCGCGCCGCGCGAGCGGCAAGACGAGCGCGGGTCTACAACAGGAGGTCACATGGCAGACAACGTGAAGACCGGAAAATCAGACGTCGATCCCGATGCGCCGTCGCACGTGCCCGGAATCTCCGAGGGCAATTCGAAAGGCAATTACGAGAAGCAGGAGGGTCACCTCGCCGACGGTCGGTCGAACTCGGCGCGCTCGACGGGGATCAATCCCAAGGCGCACGACCCGATCGATCCGAAGATGCCGAAACTCTCTCCGCCCTGAGACACGGGCGCGTGCAGGTGGACCCGATTGCGGCAATCACGCGCAGCGTGCTGTACGAGGGGTACATCCTCTGGCCGTACCGGCGTTCCGCGCTCAAGAATCAACGGCGCTGGACGTTCGGCGGTGTCTATCCGCGCGCCTATAGCGAGGCGAACCACGCCGACGACGCGTGGTTGATGCGTACAGAGTGCTTGCTGGAGGTCGGGGCCGAGCCGGAGGTCGAGGTCTCCGTGCGCTTCCTCCACGTCGTGGATAGACAGATCGCCCAATGCATTGATGGCGAAATGGTCCCGGTCGATGCCGTCACGGTTGACGGCGTCACCCATGCGGCGTGGCAGGAGGCGACGGAGCGCGAAGTGCGCATCCCGCCCCTCCGTGTTCGAGGCCAGCGCCGGTCGACGCCGGCAGGCGCTCCGATCGACATCGAGGCGGGCGAAAGCCACGAGTCGCTTGCAGATGCCGACCGCCCCGTCGGAAGCATCATCCGCCGATGGGAGGCAATAACGGGTGCGGTGGCCGTGTCGATCGAACCCGTGGACCGCCGGGTCTACAAGATTCGCGTGGATGTCACCAACGGCTCGGCGTGGTCGGGAGAACAACGGCAGGACGTTCTGCGCCGAACGATGGTATCCACCCACGTCGTGCTGACGGCGCGAGACGCGGGCTTCGTATCCATCACCGATCCGCCGGCGTCGTTGCGCGAGCTGGCGGCGGCGTGCACCAACATCGGCACATGGCCAGTGTTGGTCGGGAGCCCGCCAACTCGTGATACCATGCTGTCGTCGCCGATCATCCTGCCCGATTATCCCGAAGTCGCACCCCAGAGCAGCGGCGATTTCTTCGACGGCGGCGAGATCGACCAGCTCCTCGTGTTGAGCGTGCTGGCGATGACGGATCAGGAGCAGCAGCAGATGCGCGCGACCGATCCACGCGCGCGCGAGATTCTCGATCGGTGCCAGTCGCTATCGGTCGAGAACATACGCGCTCTCCACGGCCTCAATCGCGAATTACGGCGCGACGGGAGCGTCGTATGAGTCGATCGAGTGATGCATGGGAGATGCTCCGTGAGCCCGCACCCACGAGCGTGACGATTCGCGGCACGCCGATCGGCATTGGTCAGCGAGTTCTTCTCAAGCCGCGCGCTGGCGGCGACGTCATGGATCTGGCGCTCGCCGACCGGACCGCAGTGGTGGCGGGCATCGACGTCACGACCGACGGGGATCCGCAATTCACAGTGACCATCGATGACGATCCCGGGAGAGATCTCGGTGCAGGCCGCTACCCAGGCCATCGTTTCTTCTTCCGCGCCGACGAGATCGTTGTTCTCGAGGGGCCGGAGGATGAGCCGCTCGCCGATCGCGCACGCGCACCGCGCATTCTCGTCGCGGGCATCGGCAACATCTTTTTCGGCGACGACGCGTTCGGTGTCGCTGTCGCGCAACGCCTGGCCGGGACGGTCCAGCCGAATGTCATCGTTCGTGACTTCGGTATTCGAGGCATGGACCTCGCCTACGCGCTGCACGACGGATACGACACGGCCATTCTCGTCGACGCGATGGCTCGCGGGGGTGAGCCCGGGACGATCTATGTCATCGAGCCCGACCTCGATGATGCCGCGAATCCGGAGGGAATCGTCCCGAATGCGCACGGGATGGATCCGGTGCGCGTCCTCCAACTCGCTCGGTCGCTCGGGGCAATTCCCACCCATCTCGTCATTATCGGCTGCGAGCCGGCGACCATAGAGAGCGGTGGCTCGCTCGGCGATGAGCTCTGCTCGCTATCGCCTGCCGTCGACAGAGCGATCACCGAGGCCGTCAACGCCGTCGGGCGACTCATCTCCAGCGCCTCCGCCGTTACCCCATCGTCGCAAGGAGGGAACCAGTGTCGTTAGCAAAGTGGATCTGGCTCATTATCGCCATCGTCGTCGTTGCCCTGTTGTTGAAGCAGATCCCCCAGGCGCGGCGGTACCTGCGCATGAAGCACATGTAGGAGGACTCATTCATGCACCTTCAACGCATCCGCGTCGTCAAGGAAGCGCTCGACGCCAACAACACCATTGCACGCGCCAACCGTGAGGATTTCGACCGCGCACGGGTCACGGTGGTCAACCTCATGAGCGCTCCTGGGGCCGGCAAGACGACACTGCTCGAACGCACGCTCGCCCTGCTCGAGGATCGCGACGTCGCCGACGCGGCACCGCGCGTCGGCATCATCGAGGGTGACGTGCAAGGCAACCTCGATGCGCAGCGGCTCGCCGAATACCACGTGCCCGTCGTGCAGATCAATACGGACGGTGGATTCGGCGGCGAATGCCACCTCGACGCCAACATGGTCCGGTCCGCCCTTCCGTCGATGCCGCTCGATTCGATCGACCTGTTGGTGATCGAAAATGTCGGCAATCTCGTGTGCCCCGCCGAGTTCAAGGTCGGCGAGAACCACCGGGTCATGATCACTGCGGTCACCGAGGGGGAGGACAAGCCGCTCAAGTATCCGTTGATGTTTCGAGCGTGCGAGCTGGTGATCATCAACAAGATCGACCTGCTCCCGCACCTGGACGTCGATCTCAACCGGCTGCTCGCCAACATCGACGCGGTGCACCCGGGCGTCAGGAGCATCCTCGTCAGCGCAAAGACCGGCGAAGGCGTGGATGTGTGGTGCGACTGGCTGGTGTCGACGAGACTGCCGAATCCGGCGCGTGCATGACTCGTGGCGTCGCTTCTCCGCCATGCGACATGGCCGGGGCGTTGGGGACGATACTGTCTCTGGCTCCGGCAAGCCTTCTGACGACTCTCGTCCAGCAGTCTGCGGCGAACGAGACATTCTTCGCTAGGGAGGCGGGCCGGATCGCGGACCTGTGCTCACTGATGGCCGACCGGTTCGTTCGCGGCGGCCGACTGATCGCAATCGGGTTGTCGCCCGCCGCGCGATCGGATGTTCGGCACGTCGCCGTCGAATTCGTTCATCCCGTCATCGTCGGCAAACGAGCGTTGCCTGCACTCGGGATCACCGCGGACGCCCGCGATATCGAGGCCCAGGTTGCGCTGCTCGCGTCGCCTCACGACATGCTGATGGCGTTTGGCCAGGCGGATGGGGCGGACGGCGTTCACCTCGCCGCGGCGATCGCACGCGCGCGAGCCCGCGGGTGCCTGACGATCGCTTTCGAGGCGCTCGGGGCGGATGTCGAGCTACTGCCTCCCGGTGACGCCTTTGCCTGGCAGGAGTGCGTGGAGACGACGTATCACGTGCTCTGGGAGCTGGTACACGTGTTCTTCGAGCACGGGATCGATGCACGCGGGACGGGTTCACATCCAGGTGCATCAGCATTCTTGTATCCGTTCCTCGCCAACGCACCGCCGAATCGTGATGCCATTGCCGCAGACGTCGAGCAGTCGGTAATTGCGAAGGCGCGCGACATCAACGCGTTGCGCGCTCGCACCCTGTCGATGCCGCAAGTCGAGGAGCTGCATCGGGCGGCCGCGTCGGTACGCGATCGCCTCGCGGTGGGCGGCGTCGTGCACGCATTCGGCAACGGCGGATCGGCAACCGATGCAATGGACCTCGTGGCCGATCTTCGAGCTCCACCCGGCAACCTGGGTCTCGCCCAGCACCCAGCCCTCGATCTCACGGAAGACTCGTCGATCCTCACCGCGCTATCAAATGACGTCGGCCCGGATCTGGTCTTTGCGCGCCAGCTGGACGCGTACGCCGAGCCGAAAGACGTCGTCATTTGCTTCTCGACCAGTGGCAACTCGCGCAACGTGACGGCCGCTCTCGAGGTGGCACGCCGCCGAAACCTTCTGACCGTCGCGTTCACTGGCTACGACGGCGGCGCCATCTCGAAAAGCGGCCTCGCGGACTATGTGGTCAACGCGCCATCGGAGTATGTACCGCGAATTCAGGAGGCTCACGCGACCGGGTATCACCTGCTTCGACGGCTGATCGGGTAGAGCGGCTTGGCTTGTGCATCGAGCGGCAAGCTCTGATCAGGCTGAATGAGAAGCGTCCTGACGAACCGATGAGGCCACCATGACCACCACCGAAATCCGCAGCGACGAAGCGACCAGCGCGCGCGTCGGCAAACTCGACATGAAGCTCGAGGTCGTCGTCATCCCCGTTTCGGACGTCGAGCGGGCCGTGACGTTCTACGAAACGCGACTCGGGTGGAGGAAGGACGCGGACATCAAGACGGATGGAGGTCGGTTGCTCCAGTTCACTCCTCCGGGCTCGCCGTGCTCGATCATCTTCGGCACCGGCGCGACGCCATCCGCTCCCGGCACCGCTCAGCTTCTCCACCTGGTGGTCTCCGACATCGAGGCGGCTCGTTCAGAGTTGATTCGCGCAGGCGTCGATGCGAGCGATGTCTTTCACGACGCCGCCGGCGGCTACAATCATTTCGACCCAAAGGCACGGGCCAGCGGCCCCGATCCGGCGCGGCGCAGCTACGCGTCGTTCGTGACGTTCAACGATCCCGACGGGAACGGGTGGATACTGCAAGAGATCACGAAGCGATTTCCGGGACGAATCGACGCGAACGAGACGACGTTCGCTTCCGCACAGGACCTCGCGAGCGCGATGCGGCGCGCATCGGCTGCGCACGGCGAACATGAGAAGCGAATCGGCGGGCCAGACCCGAATTGGCCCGACTGGTATGCAGGATACATGGTCGCGGAACAGAGCGGCGCGGAGCTCCCGTTGTGAGCGACTACGACGTGATCGTGATCGGCGGCGGTTCCCCCGGTGAGCACTGCGTTGGCGCACTCGCGGAAGGTGGCCTGCGCGTCGCGCTCGTCGAACGTGAGCTGGTCGGCGGCGAATGCTCTTACTGGGCCTGCATCCCGTCCAAGTCGCTGCTTCGGCCGGGCGAAGCTGCGCACGCGGCGAATCAGTCTGCCGCCCGCGCGACGGTCGATGTCGCCGCGGCGCTGGCGTGGCGAGACTTCATGGTCTCGAACTACTCCGACGCTGGCCAGGAGAAATGGTTGGCGGATCGCAAAATCACTTTGATTCGAGGGCGCGGCCGACTCGCGGGCACGGGCGTCGTGGACGTCGGCGGCAAGCACTACACCGCGGGCCACGTCGTGCTTGCTGCCGGCTCCGACCCGATCATTCCGCCAGTGCCGGGACTTCGCGAGCTCGACGGAATCTGGACGAACCGTGAGGTGACGGGGATGAAGGCCGTCCCGCGACATCTGCTCATCCTGGGCGGCGGACCGGTCGGAGTCGAAATGGCGCAGGCGGTCTGTCGCCTCGGTGGCCAGGTGACGCTCGTCGAAGGCGCCGGGTACTTGCTTCCCCACGAGCCGAGGCCTTTGGGCGACGCGCTCGCCGAAGCGCTTCGGCGTGACGATATCGACATCATACTCGGTTTGCATGCGACCGCTGCTCGGCGCGCCGGTGAGGACTACGTGCTCGTACTTGGAGACGGTCGCGAGCTCCGCGGCGATCGCGTGCTCGTGGCGACTGGACGCAGCGCACGCGTCGAGGATCTCGGTCTCGATACCGTCGGTGTGAAGGCCGATCACCACGGAGTGCCGGTCGACGCGCGCCTCTGCGTCGGCGAACGTCTCTGGGCGATCGGTGACATCAACGGCATCTGGCAATTGACGCACGTTGGGAAATACCAGGGCGAGGTCGTTGCGTCGAACATTCTCGGCGAGCGCCGCGCTGCGAACTACGAGGCGGTTCCGCGCGTCGTCTTCACCGATCCTCAGGCTGCGTCCGTTGGGTCGACTGAGGGTCGCTTCAGCGGGACTGCGGCACTGAAGGCCGTCTCGAAGACGGCGACGTACACGCACGACTATGCGAGGAGCAACGGGTTTCTCACGCTGCTCGCCGACGGCGAGCGTCTCACGGGCGCATACGCTCTGGGGCCGGAGGCTGGTGAATGGTTGCAACAGGCAACGTTGGCGATTCGTGCGCACGTACCGATCGAGGTGCTGCGCGACACGATCCAGCCGTTCCCGACCTTCTCGGAGATCTTCGCCGCCGCGCTGCATGACCTTCGCGGACAGATCAGGAAGGGGTCGCCTTCCTAGAATCGAGTCACACCGCGCGGGCCGCCGCGCGCCCGGCGATCCGTCCGCTGAAGATGCAACCACCGAGAAACGTTCCCTCGAGCGCGCGATAGCCGTGCACACCGCCGCCTCCGAACCCCGCGACCTCGCCGGCGGCGTATAGGCCTGGCATCGGCTGACCGTCCGTTCCCATCACGCGCCCGTCGAGGTCTGTCTCGAGACCGCCGAGCGATTTCCGCGTCATGATGTTCAATCGCACGGCGATGAGAGGACCATCCGCGGAATCGAGGATGGGCGCCGGCGTCGCGACACGAACGAGCCGTTCGCTCAGAATCGTCCGCGCGTTGCGAATGATCGCGAGCTGGGGATCCTTTCCGGCCCGATTCGAGATCTGTGAATCGCGATCGCGTATCTCGCGTTCGACGGTGGCGTAGTCAACGCGCTGATCGCCGATCACCGCGTTCATCCCGTCGACGAGCTCACGAAGCGTCCGCCGCACGACGAAATCAGCGCCACGATCCATGAACGCCTGGACCGGCGCGACGGGAGACTTGCCCAATCGTTTCAGAGTGAGTCGCACGCTCTTTCCTGTGAGGTCGGGATTCTGCTCGCTCCCGGAGAGCGCAAACTCGCGCTTGATGATCGCGCGGTTCAACAGGAACCACGTGTACGGGAAGCCGTTCGTCGTGATGTGTTGAAGCGTTCGAAGCGTGTCGGCTCCCGGAATGTTGGGGAAGGGAAGCCGCTTGCCCGTCGGGTCGAGCCACAGACTGCTCGGTCCGGGAAGGATGCGGATGCCGTGCGCGGGCCAGATCGGATTCCAATTTTCTACGCCCTCCGTGTAGTGCCACATCCGGTCCGGGTTGATGAGCCGCGCTCCCGCCGCCACGACCGCCTGCTGCATCATGCCATCCACGTGCTGCGGCACGCCCGACAGCATCCGCTCCGGCGGCGCGCCGAGTCGGTCGGTCGGCCAGTAACGGCGAACGAGATCGTGGTTGCCGCCGATGCCGCCCGCGGTCACGATGACCGCCTGCGAGCGGAATGAGAATGCACTAATCACCCGGCGAGAGCTGCTTTCGCCACGTTTGGCGCTCGTCGGCTCCAGGACCTCGCCGTGAACGCCGCCCACGACGCCGTTCGTCACATCGAGACCGAGCACGCGATGGCGAAAGCGAAACGCGATGAGTCCAGCGCGCTCGTGGGCACGCACGCGCCGCTCGAACGGTTCGACGACGGCCGGCCCCGTCCCCCAGGTCACGTGAAAGCGCGGAACACTGTTTCCCGGAGCACTCGCGCCGGCGGCACCTCGCTCGGCCCATCCGACTGCCGGAAACCAACGCATGCCGAGCGCGTGAAGCCACGACCGTTTCTCGCCGGCGGCGAACTCGATGTACGCCTC